>Ga0209634_1001776_pt1 | contig 15541 bp, 32 predicted proteins | sample LinPmetageLP40_FD_184043 | JGI IMG/M metagenome (GOLD analysis project Ga0209634, IMG submission 184043) | Marine viral communities from the Pacific Ocean - LP-40 (SPAdes) (version 2) | ecosystem: Environmental > Aquatic > Marine > Oceanic | place: Pacific Ocean | collected 2010-08-26
ATTCACTTGGGTGAATGGCTTAGGATGCGGAAGCTCCAGCGCATGATCAGAAAGTGGATCGGTGCAGCTTGCAAGAATCCACAAGGGGTCGAGGCTGAGATGGTCAAGGAGTGGAGCGATGAACTTCGCTGGATCTACGGGAAGTAAACAAAAACAAGATGACTAAAGAAACACAACAAGCAAAAGAAAAGAGAATCCATGATTGGGCCACTGGCTCTATGCAGTTAGAGTTTGACGGTGAGAACTACTTTAAGCTAAACCCTTGGAGAGAGATGAGGGTTGATGGTAAGAAAGTCCCTAACCCAGACTATGGCAAGAAAATGATTATCCCTCGCGATAAGATAGACGCAGACATGGAGTTTGCTTTCGGAAGTTTCGCTCAGTATGGGTGCGACTAAGATTCGTCAAGTGAGTACAAACACGGTTAAGCGATCCGTAAGACGTTAAATAAGGAGTGATCGTGGGTCTGGCATAGCCCTCGCAGAAATATGCCACCATTTTAAATCAGAACGGTGAGAGTGTCAAGCCTTTTAGGGTAAAAAAAATAAATAAAAACATTTAATAAAAAAACGCTCTAACACACTGAGCGACAACGACTTAGCGCGGAGCGCCCCGCCCCGACCCCTAACTCATTGAGTATCAACGACTTACGAGGCTTTTCCCCCTACTCTATAGCTCGCCTATGTCAAGCCTTTTACTGAAAAAAATAAATTAAAAAAGATTTAAAAAGGGGTTGACTCCAACCACAATTCAACTATACTTCTCACATGACACAGCAACAAGAGTATAAGAAAGAACTCAAGTCTCAAGCTCGCAAGCTCCTCTCTTATCGCTTTGATTCAGAATTCAAGGGGCTTCCAGTGAAGCCAACTCGCAAAATGCTTTCTGTCAGCAACAAGATAGCCAAGCTCCTCATCAAATCCTCTAAGTAACATGAACTCTATACTCACCATCGCAGGAGTTATCTTCACGGTTGTCATTGCTGGTAACTTGGAGATGCTCGACCACTCAGAAGATCTTGAAAAAGATTTACAAAATAGCATTGACCTTGATTACCTTTTTGACTAAAATACCTCTGATGAGAAACCTATATACACTAAAGCCAGCCGCCCTTGAATCTAAACTCAACAAGCGCGTAGTTACCTACGCCAACGAGGGGCAAAGCACCGTCAAGGCTGACGGTATCAGAACCTTCCTCGTGGAAGGTGTGCAGATGGATGCCTTCTCTGTCCTTGGGAAGCGTTATGTCATTGCAGACACTCGTGACCTTGATGACGGAGGAGAGCGCAAGTTCCGCACCCTCCATGTTGCAGGGATCACCAATGTGAAAGGCCGTTTTGCCACGGCAATCCAAATGCTCAAAACTCTTTTTTAATCGGTGTTGTGTGTATAGCCCGTCCCCTGTGGTGGGGGGCGGGTTCTCTTTTACTATGAATAAAAAACGAATAACTTTCATTTTTGTGCTTGCATTAGTTTTTATAGCTGCTTATACAAGTGGGTTTATAAAAAAGTTAGGCAGAATTTTTGATAACGGCCTGTAACTAACTGAATAGCAAGGACTTAGGGCCGAAGCCCCCGCCGCGCCGCCTAACTCACTATCAATCAAAGACTTACAGCTTAAAAAAATAAATAAAAAAAAGCTTGCCATGCCCTGCTGTTTTTGTATCCTTCGGCCATGTTTAATATACATACCACCACCGACTGGGAAGCCCTCCAAGCACAATATGACAGTTTCCGCGAGGTTCGCGAGCAACTCTCAGAAGAGGATTATCGCGAGTGGCAAGCGGAGGATGAACGGCTCGCCCGTATCGCGGAAGCCTCCACGCCTGACCCCACTCCTGAAAACACTAAGTGATCCAAATCGCTTTTCAAGGCTCCCGAAAGGGAGCTTTTTTTGTAAAAATATATTGCCAAAAACAAATTCTTCAGCTACTATCCCTTCATGGTACCAATCACAGTACATCAGTTGTATGAGTTCGCTTATCAGGCAGGACTCCGAGGACAGGAGAGTGCGACTTGCCCAAGGTCTTACCGTGGCTATGTAATCCCAGAGATGTTTGAAGACGGGGAGTTGGCCTATGGGGTTTGGCGGAAAGGCTACCTTGAAGGCTTACAGCAGTTATGCACGGACACTGTGCAAGACTAGCCGCTACATCTAACTCCTTGGTTATCAAGGAGTTAGGGATGAAGCCCCCGCCCCGCCGCCTAACTCGTTGTGTATCAGTGAGTTAGACGGTTTTTTTTGGCTTTAAACTCAAAAATCATCAGATTACGCTTTATAAGTCAATATATATATTTGGCATATTTGTCTCTAACCTAAGCAACCTGTGTCAAGTTTATTTGCAAGAATATTTGGCATTCTTAGCCCGAAAAAAAGATTAAAAAAGTATTAAAAAGGGCTTGTTTCTAAATTATTTTCTGTCATAATTCCCCAGTCGAGAGACAATCTCTCGTTTTAACCAAACTACCATTATGCTTATCTACGCAAAAAACAAAGTCAGTTCTGAAGTCCTTTCTAAAGTTGAGACTCCAAAGCCAACCAAAAGCCACACTCCAATCGCTCACCACGAGTTGGTTGATATGACCAGAAAAGCCATCGGTGACGCTGGCCTTGAAATCATCAATGAAGAACATGGCCTTTCCCACGGTTCACAACGTTACTTCGGAGGATTCGCTCTCACAGGTCAACCATTTATGGCTCATGGCGTGATCCAGCGAGAGTGCAACTCTAAAGATCGCCAGCTTGTCCTTGGTCTTCGCAATTCTCACGACAAATCCCTAGCTGCAGGAATCGCAGTCGGCAACCAAATGTTGGTTTGTGATAACCTCTGCTTTTCTAGCGATGTCACCCTAGCGCGTAAGCATACGACTTACATTATGAATGATCTTTACAATCGGATCACCTCCGCCATTTCTCAAGTGACTTCTCACTGGACTGCTATGGAGAATCGGATAGAGAAGTATAAAAACACGGAAGTCAAAGATGCTTCCAAACTTGTTTTGGACCTTTTCAATGACAAAGTTTTCGGCAATAAAAGAGCAGTAGACGCTCTTCAGGAATTCCACAATCCTCGTCATGAGGAGTTCAAAGGAGGTTCTCTTTGGACCCTCTATAATGCCGTTACAGAATCTTTAAAGGGTATCGGATCGCATGATATATCAAACCGTACCATGCGGATGCAATCTGTCTTTGACAGGTCAGCCGATTTTACTCCTGTGGTTATATCGCAAGAGGATAAGGAGTCAGCCCTAGTGCTCCCTGCATAAATTTCTGGGTAGACATAGCAAGCCCCGTCCCCTCTGCATGGGGGGCGGGGTTTTCTTTTGTCAATAATAAAAAAATAAACGCTCTAAGTCGTTGAATATCAATGAGTTAGCGGGCGGGGGCGGGCGGAGCCGCCTAACTCGTTATCAATCAACAAGTTACGAGGATTATACTCTCTGTCAAGCATTAAAAAATAATAAAAAAACATTTAAAATACACTTGCACCCAAACCCAAACCTGTCAAAATATCTCCGCTATGAAATTACTAAATCAAGGCAATGCCAAAACACTAAAGGGAGAGGTTTTAGGATATCGCACTTTCGGTCTCCATCTTTCACCCTCCGATAAATCAGGTTTCAATGTTTGTAAGTGGGCCAGCAAGGGATGTCGCGCTGCTTGTCTAGATACTGCGGGGCGCGGTTGTATGTCAAACGTGCAAACTTCTAGAATAAATAAAACTAAAAGATTCTTTAAGAATAAATTCGTTTTTATGTCGGATATTAGAGTTGAAATCTGCAAGGCAATCATTAGCGCAGCTAAAAAGCAAATGATTCCATGCTTTCGTCTTAACCTTACAAGTGATGTTGAATGGGAAAAGCTCTTTAGGTATAAAAGAGACTTTAATAAAAAAGTCTTTCACCTGTATAAATCTAATATTGTTGAAGATTTTCCAAATGTGAATTTCTATGACTATACCAAAGGCTTTTATAGGATGAGAAAATGGCTTGATGGCAAAATGCCCAAAAACTATCATCTTACCTTTTCCCGCAGTGAAAACACTAGTGAATACAAAATGAAAACAATCCTTGAGTTAGGTGGGAACGTCGCCGTCGTCTTCCGTGGTTCACTTCCTAAAACTTACCTAGGCTATAAAGTGATAGATGGAGATGAAAGTGATCTGCGCTTTAAAGATCCTAAAGGTGTGATCGTTGGATTGGTTGAGAAAGGTCTTGCTAAAAAAGACGAAACGGGTTTTGTTGTGGAGCCGTAAAATGGAAGAGATAGTACTAATCACGTTAATTTTAATCACCATCTTTTTTACTTTAATCACTTTATAAAAATAAAATGAAATCAAGAGATTACCACGTTCTTAAAGACGACTTACTCCACAAAGCAGTTGAAAACAAGGAGATAATAAAACAATCCTCGCAAGGAAACTTTGGGATGTACGATGTACTCCCCGCAAACATTGCTCGCACAGTGAGCGAAGCTTGTGACGATTTCTTTAAATCAAGAAACATTAGATATGGCTCTGCATGGTTCCACGACAGAAACGACAGAAAGAAAAAAATACAACAAGCAAAAGATGAACAACGAAACGCCAACGGTTAAATTGACAGGAGTATTCCCTAAAACATTTAGAGCAACTAAGTGTGAGACGGGGAGAGCAGATTGAAACTTTGAATATACTGACGAAAAGAAACAAGTTTTCTTTGAAGTGTGCTTACATGGAGCGGTTTCACTGCATGAACATTTCACAGAGCTAGGTTATACAGAATTGGCCCCAAAATTAGAATTCCCAACTTGGCATCCTAACTACAAAAAAAGCTAAAACTATGACAATAGAGGTAGAAAGAAAAGAAGTTTACGGTAATACCCTAACTTATGTAAAAAAAGAATCTGTCAGGAATTCTATAAAGAAACTAACAGGAAGAAAAACTTTAACTCACTATGACATTGAGGCTCTAAAAGAGTTGGGCTTTATCTTAGTCATTGAACAAGTAACAGAAAGAATTTAAATTATGATTAAAGAACACACAATGCCGTGCATCCACATGAATGGATCGGGCGAAGATAGTCTACGCAGACAATACAATGAATTGTTTTGCGCTGTAAGCGACGCTCAAGTCAAACTCCTTTATGATACAGACTTCCATGAGAGAGATTACTACCCTCTTGGGGATGAAGCTTGGGATAAAGCTTATCAAGAAAGAGAAGAAGTGAAGGAAGCCATGAGCAAGGTTTACCAGTATGTCAAGCAGCATATGCACTTTCTCGACTATGGAAAGGAGCCGTTGCCAGATGAAGATTAAAAAAAATAAAAAACCTATCTATGATTGGTATAAAGGAAAACCGATAGGGATAGATGATAAACATGGCAACCCTATAAAAGAAGGCGATATCGTTTCAATTAAAGAAACAAAGATTTTATATAATAGAAAAAAGAAGCTTGCCATAGAACACGTTGTTGAATATAGCGAAGATCTTTGTGCGTTTACTATCCATGCATTTCTTTTCCTTCTTCTAATCTCTCCTGATTCTCATGATGTTGGTTACGAGTTTGAAATAATAGGGACTCGCGATGAGCATTAAATAAAAACCTCGTAACTCGTTGACTATCAGCGAGTTACAGGGCGGGGCGGGCGGAGCCTCCTAACTCCTTGAGTATCAGTGAGTTACAGCGATTTCCGAATAAAAAGATAAAACCAAAAAAAAAGCGAGGGATTAACGTTCCTCGCTTATTTGTTTATTAAGGCTCTAACCTACAACCTGAGCTTCAATTCAGGATGGTTAGTATAACTGTCAATATAATCAGAAATAAAATCCAGATCTCTTGTGTGTGCATTGGTGTCTCATATGTGTTCTATTACTCCATCACATTACTACCACCTTCGGTGGTAGTCAATAAAAAAGATTAAAAAATTAACCTGAGGAAATAAGATAGATTGCGGCCAAGATAATAATGAAATATATAAATGACTCTAGTCGGCTCATTTATTTGTGTTTATTTGCTGGTATAAGCCTCATTGTTTATTAAGCGTTTTGCCTGTAAACTGGCGATATATTTAGTTTTTTTAAAATTCTGTATAAATTCTTTTTATTTACCCCTACCCAATTCCTATTTATTTGAAAAAATTCTAGTTAACCTTCAGGTTTTTCTAAAAAAAGCGACACTCCGCGCCCTTATTTATTTGCATAAATCAAGATAAACTGGCGTTTCTTCACGCAAGTCACGGAAAATCACGTTTTATTTGGTTGAGTTAGGGTTGAATTTGGTTGGCTGGCTCACTTCCTATACGTATTTATTTATTTAGGGAGGTGGCCACTATCCCATATTTCTTTGAATTTGTTATGAATAGGTATAGAAGTCTTTATTTTATCTTATTTCTTCTATATTGGTACTTGTATATATGCTATATGTATTTCTCTATAGTTGAATCTTTTAAATTCTATTTTATTATTAAATAATAGTTTATAATAATCAAAATACATTTTGTTGTAAATTATGTCTTGAAATGCTTACTATACTTATCAGACCAATGATGATCCTTGGCGTTAGATTTGAGTGAATCCCTGTAGGCATCTTCTATTTTCTGATTCTGGACCTGTCTCTCCAACCAGCTAGGAGGGTTTATAACCCAATGAGAAATGGTTGGGGTTTGTTTTTTAAACAGTTTGCTTAATAGTTTGTTTATCATGTATTAAATTTTTAATTATTGTAAATTATACTTCTCTTTCCAGTTAAGTCTCTCTATTCTATCTTCAAGATATTGTTTAGCCCAGACTAACATCTCTGGGGAAGGAGCGTGTCCATCGTTGTGGGAATGTCTGAATTCCTGATCTTTGAATCTAGGGTCTGTTTCGGTTGCGATACGGACTGCTGTGGCCTTATCTTTATTACAAAAACGACCAAGGTTAATCATCTTGTCATTATATTTAATAAACGCCCTATGCTTATTTGTTCTTGTCTCCAAATAAACCCCAGTTATCCCGCTAGCATTGTTTTCTTGTTTCTCTCTATTAATTGAATTCTGCTTATGTGTAGCTAACCTAAGATTCCAAATTTTATTGTTTAATCGATTACCATCTATATGATCAACATACTTTTCTTCTGGGTCTATACCTGTACCGAGAAAATAAATAATCCTATGATTTGAATAACGTTTTCTTTTAAAAAAAATTGCGTAATACCCATTGAGATTAAGGCTCCCAATTTCTTGACCTTTTTTAGAATGATAAGTTCTATCAACTTTATTAACAAGCCCAGTGCTTGATTCTTCACTGTAAGAAATATAATCTCCTATGTCTTTGGGGATTGGGGTAAATTTTTTTCTAGTCTTCATTTTACCAATGTCTAATTGTATTTGCGATTATAAAACCACAGGTAGTAATATGTAATAGCCACCAAAATGTCCTGACAATAGCCGCAACATCTGACTCTATATGAGAATCTGATATTTTACAACCCATAGTCCTAGCCCATATTCTCCATAATCTTTTCACTTTACAACTCTTGTCGCATATCCCTGATATTGATCTGCTGGATCTAAGTCCCAACCTTTTATTCCAAACTTATGTGCTCCTGTTTCTGCACTCATAAGATCATGTATCTCTGGCGAATCTAATTTATGGCAACAGGAATCGATGGGATTATCTTGTTCATTCAAGACTGCTATCATCAATTCCTTATAACCATTGGGGCCAATTATCCTACTATCGTATCTACAATCCATTATTGAAGGATTATTTCTCCAGAGAATACCTTACGCCCTAACTCATTGCCATCCCCCTCAATTTCATCCCCATTTGACAAGTAAGCTCTAAAGTTGCGGAATTTAACTCCATTATCCCAGATAAGAGACATTTGCTTTTGCCCATTCTCATACCAACTATCAAAGGGACCATGAAGTTTTCCATTGTGTATCCCAGCCTTCACCGAGGTCTCTCCATTAATATGAAGCCTTACAGAGGTTCCAGAAAATAAATTCTCTTCTACCATTTCTGGGGCTGTATAAAATGTATTAGTAGTGTAATCAACATGCAATTCCTCCCCGTCCACTGTCGGGCCTTCTGGATAATCTGCTCCCCTTTCAAGGTACATATCTGCTCCAAATTTAAAGAGAAGACTGATGAACAAGCAAACAAATGATATTTTGAGTAATTTATTCATTTTAAATTAATTTTAATGATCTTCATCTGTGTCAATCACACTATTTATGCTTACTTGAGAGTAACCCATAGATAAAAGCATAGGGACAACCATGGTGTCCATGAAGTCTGTTAGGGTCATGTCATCCATTGGATGCTCAAGACTTAATGTGCTTTGCATAAATTTTGGATCTTTCTTAGAAGACCAGTTATCTGTCGTTGGTTCGTATGTCAATTTCATTTTGCTGTTACTACAATGTATTCGTGATTATCTTTATAACTGTGTGCGTAATTAATGCAAGACTTAAAATCACCAGAATGGTCGATATAAGAGGAGTCTATTACGAAAAAACTCCCATTTGGGAGGGGATACTTCTCTGCTCCCTTTGCTAAGTGTGTCGAGGAGATACGCCAACCATTGGCTTCTCGTTTAACTACTGTTTTAAATGTTTGCATCTCTGAAGGATGATCTTCTGAGAAGTAATTCAACATCTTCTGTACTTGCCATTTAGTCAAAGAGACGCAAGCTTCTACTTTTTCTGGCTGAACAACTTTTTCTTCAACCTCTACTGTAATGATCGGGTCTTGAAAGACCTTCCAACTTGCCCAAGCCCAAAGGGGTAGGGACGCGAATGCGAATAATAATGTATTTTTCATTTTTTAATTTAGGGTTTGTATTTCCACAATGTTTGTTTCCTTCCTGACAATAGCTATAGGGTCATCATAGAAATTGCAATCTTTTATTGGTTCTTTATTATACTTCCAATAGACCAAAGCTTCTTCTTGATTATTGAACTCTGGTATATTAGCTATCGCTTCATACTTGAAGTTCCTGTCTTTAACAATTAAATATACTTGTTTGTAGTTTTTCATTCAAACTCAAGCTTTACAGCTCTACTCGTTCCAGCAAGACCCAGATAAACGTCTTTATCCCGAACTAAAGCACAAGTAGAATAACCCGTTCCTAAACTCATGATTCCAGATCCCTCTTTTACTGATGGTTGGCCGTCCATGAATTCATATTCATAATCTTTCCATTGGATCTCATAAGTAAGTGGATTCACTCTAAAGCACTTGGTATCCCCCCAGAATGCGCTGTAAAGCCAGCCGTCAGGAGCAAGGTAACCGTGAAAGTTTTTATTTTTATTGGCTACCTTCAAATATTCTGCTGGTAAATCAATCTCCTCATAAGAATCATCTGCACAATTAATAATCAAGATCTTCTTGCCTGTTCTCGGAAGACAAAATACCTTGTGGACACTCTCAACATATGTTGCTCCGACATATTTGACACTGAACCCAGAAACTCCAGATGTAATAGGCTTGCCATCTAACAAGAGGGTCGTGCCATTCTTGTCTATTTTAAGAATTTTATTACCTAAAGCTGGAGGCATATAAATATTACCTTCGTCATCTGAAGCGGCCCCCCACACATGACCAAAGAATCCTATTTTAGGAGGAGTAAATGATCCAATCTGCCCAGTCTTAGTATTTAAAGTATAAATCTTTAAGGTTTTAGTATAAGAGGGCATATAAATAATACCATTTGCTCCTTCTGCTCCAGATCTAATTTGAGGACAGGAACTAAATTTATTTTCTAAAGTAATCTCTCCCGTAGACCTTTTTAACTTACCTACAGAATTTGAATATGCTGGTAAAAAATAAGTATAACCATCAGAAGCCTCGACATTTCCAATAAAACCCTTATACCCCGTGGTTTCTCTGGTAATATTATCCAATACTGCATCAGTCTTGATATGGAAATCAGATTTATAACCTAAAGAATGAAGAATGCCGAAATCATCTGCCGCCATAGTTCGTGTCTTAGTAAGATTACCTTTGATCTCACCGCTTAAATACTTTAAGCGCGGCCAAGATGGGAGTGAGCCATCCAAAAAAAAACTAGGGCTAGATTTTGAGTCAGTCGTTGAAGATCCAACGCCTACGCTGGAAGATCCGATTCCTGCGCTGGAAGATCCAACGCCTACGCTGGAAGATCCGATTCCTGCGCTGGAAGATCCAACGCCTACGCTGGAAGATCCGATTCCTGCGCTGGAAGATCCAACGCCTACGCTGGAAGATCCGATTCCAGCATTGTCGGCCTCCGTAGTAGAAGGAGTATCTAGCAATGATTTTAATTCTGTCGTAGCTGACTCCAAGGAATCAATAACCTTAGATAATTTTGAGTTGTCCATAATATTATTCTATGTATAAATTTAATGAAGATCCACTTTTATCTACCTTGACCCTTATAGGGCTTTTTGTAATTTTTTGACGTTTTAAGCTTAGACGTTCCACTTTTAGCATGGATTCCGCGCCTTTTAATCGTCTTTTTCTTATCGTAGTTGTTTCCTTTTTTCATGATTTGTCTTTTACAAATTGTCCATCGATCATTTTACCAGTCCGACCTTTAATCACATTGTAAGCTTCATTGAGACAATCGGTAGTATCAAGCTCAACCATCTCAGCTAACAAGATAATTGTCACCAACATATCTCCAATACCATCTTTTACTTCTGCGAGTATATCCTCTTCACTTGGAGCGGGTAATCCAAGATCTTCCATAAGGTCTCGCTGGTAATCAAAAGCATTTAACTTACCTAAAGCGTCTTTCGTCTCTTCAAGCTCTTCTTGCGTCTTATCTAATTGACGTAATGGAGTAGATGCATCAAAAATACCTTTGGCTTTACCCCACTCGATTACTAATTCACTAAGTTCTTTGTATTTCATTTTACTTTATACCAGTCTGGAGTTGCACTGTAATTCCATTTTGCCATATAAGATTTATCATAGCAATAATATTCTCTATATTTCTCAACCGCATTCAGCGAGTCAAAATTTTTCAGTTGGCGACAACGCTGATTTTCAGCAATAGCAATCGCAAACTCTGTCAGATCCTCTTTCTCAAAGTCCAACTTGTGTCTATTTTCTAGAATCCAAATAAAAGTATCTGCACTCTTGTGGACCTTGCCATATCTTTCCGTATACTCACAAAATAAAGCAGCTGTATGCTTGACTAACCATTGGAAATTAGCCTTTGATTCTCTCGCCCAAATCGCAGATGGATGATTATAATGAGTCTTCTTATAGGGAGCTTCTATATCTTGCATCCAGAAAGCGGTACAAAGAAGCTGAGTAGATTCAAGAATCATCTTGACACAATGTTTGTCACATTGTTGTTTAGCAGCAACTTCTGGGTCAGAATCAAGGAAGAATATGTTCATGGGTTTATTTTAATTAATTTAAATTCAAAGTCAACACTATTCTTTAATTGGATTTGAATAATAGTTAATCAAAGCATCAATTTTGTCATCTGCAGAGGCCAAAGCTTCCAGTGCTTCGTTTGCATTATCATAAAAATCAGAGGTCGAGTGATCTCCGATTCCTGCTGGCTTCTCAGAAAGGATCTCTAAAGTAAGAAGAGCCTTGGATTTTTCTGCCCTTGCTTGACACAAAAGCATATCATATAAGGTCGGATTCATTTCAATCATCACCTAGGGTATACTATTTTCCTATCGCCGTTCTCGGAGACTTCAAAGACCTTCCCATTACAATGTTGAGCATTTATGATCGCCATATCTATTGCTAAAGTCCCATGTAAATCATCTAAATCAGTAGAGTACCCACCCATCCAACGATCTTTTTTGTCAAACACAACGTAGTCCGTTATTTTATCCATTTGCATCTAATTTGTAAACTTCTTTAATTTCTTTTAGTTTCGGAGACTCCATATGAATATCTAAAATATTGATATTCTCATAGCTAACTTTACCTTGTTCATTGCTGATCAGAAGAACTAAGTCTCCCGTAGCTTCATCAACCTCTGCTTTGATTCTCCATCCATTTAGAAGGACGAAGTTAATCCATTTATCTTCTATCATTATTCTGTAATTTTAAATTCTATCGGAGCTGAATCAATCGTAGGTTGAGCTGAAGACTCGACCACATTAGGTTTGCTTTCCGAAATTTGGATGTTCATCTTTTCTAACCACACCCTACTTACTGGGATGTGTTGCTTTGAGCCAAAATATGCATTAAGCGTTTCCATGTCAATGTTCGCGAATGATTTTGCTCCTCTTGGTCTTCCTCTTGTAGCCATTTTATTTTTTTGTTTAGGTTAGTATCCTGCTCCTTCTAGCAGTTTAGATTGGTCTGAATCAATTACCTCTAGCATATTACCTTCGTCGATAATCCCTGCTTCAAGGAGGATCTCTTGTAGAGCATCGATGACAAAAATGTGAGCGAGTGATTCTGTAGTTGACAACTCCTTTGTGTGGGGTGTGCCATCAATATCAATGGTAACTTTTAAGTTCATGTTCATAGTGTATTGTAAATCTAAGTTGAGTCAACCTTTTTTTGAATAAAAATTCACTTTTTTGAGAACTCTTCTCTCTGCTCATTTATAAATGGAGTCAATATATTTTCGTATGCTCTAACCAAAGCTTCTTCTAATTGCTCGTGGCAATCTTCCAGAATATAAGAAAGTCCACTGATTGCGAGCATTGCGTGGAAAGCTTCGTGAACAATCGTATCAAAAAGAAATTGACCTTTTATGCGGTTGGAAATATAGATTTTTTTCTTGTCAAAATGCAATTCGCCATATTCCTCCATAGATTTATATACTACAGAGAACTTTTGACCAGCTATGGTCAATTCTGTTGGCTTATAACTCATATAATATATATTATGCAATCTGCTTCGCTAGATCAAGACCTTTTTTTGTCAATTCTCTTTTGGTATCTATTTTAATCAAACTCTTCTTGACTAACATCCCTTCGTAGTCTCTCTGGATAGCTCCCTTCTGGAATCCTGTAACAGAAGCCAACCCAGTAAGGGACATCGCACCACGTTTTCCTAGAGCCTTGACAATACTAACCTCTGAGGCTGTCAATCCAAATTTCTTAACTCCCATTGAATTGCAGAAGTCATTCCAAACCTTCTTGGTAATATTCTTGACTCCGCTAGCGGCTACATAAGTTTTTAAATCCTCGGCTTTGACAACAGCATCTCTTGGGTTACCACGAAAACAAGAGATCAAATCTGCTTTCGCTGAATCATCGATTTTTACTGTCTCGTCCAGATTGTCTTGGAATATATCAAATAACTCATCTTCCCCGTATTCCTCAAAAGCAATATCTCTGAGTCGATCTCTCAAAGGTTCAGCTAATTTTTGTTGGTCGGTGGTGGCCATGCAAAAAGTCAACTTTTTAAAATCAAACTCATAAGAACCTCCTTCATGCTCTACCCTCCTGACAGGATTCTTATCAATGTTCAAAACAGAAAGAAAGATCTGTTGGAGATCTTTAGGTAAGTTATGGCCCTCGTCAATAAATAGAAAGGCACTGTGCTCCACCCAAACTGGATAGATTTGCTCAAAGAAGCTGGTCGCATTCCTGATTGTTTTCCCATTGACTTCTAGCATTGGTGGCTTAGAGCCACTGCTTCCACGCAGAGCCTCTCTGAACTTTCTCGCGAAAAAGGTCTTCCCTCCTCCTTTCTGAGTAGTTAGATTGAGAAATGGAAGGCGATCAGTCTTCTTGTAAGCATCGATGTAGATACTCAAGGTTCGTTTAACTGACTCCTGCCCGATTGCGTCTTTGAAGATACTATTGATCGTTGACATAATTGAACTTTAACAACTATCTACAGCTATACAAGCCTTTTTTATGAAAAAAAAACCTATTGACTTACAATACTTTTTGAGTATAATACTGGCAGATGCAGAGATATAAATACCTTACAGGTAAAGCAGTGCTTTTTTTTGGGTCGATCATCATAGGAGTCCCCATGGGATTGTTTTATGGCCTAGTCAACTTACTAAAATCCATTGTGCTTATCCCGCACATAATGTATCATCAGTCCCTATATAACTGGCTAAAGAGCGTTGAAGAGAAAGCTCAACCGAAAGACATATGGGAAAGACATATACAAAGAATGAAAAACAAAAAAACAGATTATGACAACTGAAGAACTACTCAAATTACATAAACAAACCTGCGATACTTGTAGAGATATTATGAAACAAAAAAATAATGACTATACAGGAGGCAAAACTTCTCAAGATCCCTTCGCAAATTTCAACGCTGCATCTGTTCTTGGAATCGACCCTGTACAAGGATTACTCCTTAGGGTAATAGATAAAATCCAAAGAATCAGATCTTTCACAAACGACAAGGAACTTAAAGTAGCAAACGAAAGTGTTGAAGATGCTTGTGATGATATTGTCAATTACGCGATTCTCGCTAAGGCCATGCTCATGCAAACCCGTAAAGAAACAGATGAAAAAAGAAAATAACGAAATTAAATTTGACGTAAATCTAGATCCCAAGCAATCAGAAAGATTGCGTCAGATGTTCGGATTTAAAAATCATTTTAAATCAGCTGAAGATGAAAAAATAAAAACTAAAATTTCGTTAAAAAATAAAATCAAAAAGTTTTTCGGTAAATGATTTTTTATAAAAAAATATTACCCCTATATTTGGCTCTTTTGCCTTCATCCTAGGCCAAAAATAAATATGAAAATTGCGGTTTTAATGTGGTATGATGATAAATTTAAATCTTATGGTGATAATTGCTATAAGATAAATAAAATTTATTGTGATAAATATGGTTATGACTTGATAAAATCTTCAGATAGGTTTTACAAAACGAGAAGCTGTCATTGGGAAAGATATCCTTTTATACTTAAATATATCAAAAAATATGATTATATAGTATGGATAGATTCAGATGCCTTTTTTTACAATGTTTCTCCCCCAATAACTGATTTAATCAATAAATATAAAAAAGAGATTATATTTGGTGAAGATGAGATAAAATTCAACCCCCCAGCAATAAATACAGGTGTTGCAATCTTTAAGAATACAGAGAGGGTTATTAGTATTATAGAAAAGTGGACTCATTCAAATGAATTAAAAGATAAATACTGCGGATCTGTGGTAAGGGATGGTTATTTATGTCCGAGAACAAACTGGATAGAAGACCAAGCTCTCGTTAGAGGGTTTTATAAAGATGATGTGGACGATATTAGAAAAATATCAAAAATTCTACCTTACCGAAGATTGCAACATTCCAAAAGTCATGAGAGGGAGATCTTGCTTAAATTAAATAGTTTGCCATATGTCTTCCATTTTGCAGGTAACACTGTTGAATCTGACAAACATAAAGTGAGATACATAGAATCTAAAAAATACCTTGACCTACTACGAAAATTAGGACACAACATATAAAATATTATTGGAAAAATGTTTAAAATAATAACTACTTGTTATAATTGCGAATCTTTTATTGGTCAGTGTATTGAAAGCGTCTTATCCCAAAAGCAAACTGATTGGGAGATGTATATCACTGATGATGCGAGTACGGACAAGTCTGTAGAAGTAGCTACAAAAGTAGCTAATGGTGACC
>Ga0209634_1001777_pt1 | contig 15536 bp, 17 predicted proteins | sample LinPmetageLP40_FD_184043 | JGI IMG/M metagenome (GOLD analysis project Ga0209634, IMG submission 184043) | Marine viral communities from the Pacific Ocean - LP-40 (SPAdes) (version 2) | ecosystem: Environmental > Aquatic > Marine > Oceanic | place: Pacific Ocean | collected 2010-08-26
CTATCTATTGAATAATGAAAACGTACTAGCTTAAATTTTTTCCATAGGTCAAATAAATCTTCACGCCATTCAACGCCATTTGAATTATAACGTAATTCTAAATCTTTTGCGTAACCCATTTTAATTGCATGTTCAAGTATTTCGTAGTGTTCTTCAATAATAAGACTTTCGCCTCCTGCAAAATAGATCTGTTGCATACTAGGCATCTGTTCGTAAAACTGTTTCCAAAATGTAGGATTCTGTTTGTGCCAATTATAACTACTGCCATTAGTGCTACCTTTATCATTCCATTGCATAATTTCTTTTAGTGATTCATTTTGTACGTCTGGAAATATTTTTTTGTAGTCTTTAATCCATCCACTTGAATCATGTGGTGAACACATAACACATGCAAGTTGACATTTAGTGCCAAAACGTAAATCGATGTATGCTAAGTTAGGCGGTACTTCTCCGTCAGGCTGTGTATCTGCTAGTATTTTGTCAAGATCAACTCGCTGGCTCCAATAATGTGTTTCCCATTGACGTTTACTTCGGTGCCCTGCGGCTTCTTCTTTATAACACTTTAAACAACTAGGAGGTTTTTCTCCGTTAAGCATTTGTAGTCGTACATTCTTCATGTAATCGCTGTTCCATGCTGTTTCAAAGTCACTTACGTTTAAGTTATTAGGCTTGCCGTCATCTGTTTTAAGTATACCTACTTGCCCACCGTGTTCTTTATCGTTGGTAGGACCAACACTACTTGCGTTTGCTGTACAGCATACACGCATACTACCGTCTGGTCTTGTACTTAGATGTACCCAAGGCAGTAAGCAAAAGGTTTCTGATGGTATTTTAGTTTTCTCGCTCATACTGTACTTATCCTAATATATATACGCAGTTAATTGTAGTTGGTTCATTAATTTTTCTCAGTAAATATTGCACCAAGAATATTTTCTTTACAATGTGATACGCATGTTGGTGGTTGTTTTGATAATATGTAATTGTGCAGATTTGAAAACCATCCTGAATCTAATATTTCTTGAAAACTATTACTACCATTTAATTTATGACTATCTGAGTCATATTCCTTTCCGTATGTTTCCCACATTTTAGAAAGCTCTACTTCAGTCCCCCACCAACAACACGGAATTACCCAGCCATGGTGTGTTACATATAATCCTGTAGATAGTCCGTGATATTCTGGTCTGTCAATAGCCTTACATTTTATTTCAAACTTAGGTATAGTATCATGTCCTGTAGTTTTTTGAAATTTCCCTTCATCTGAAGGTTTAACATTTCCAAGTTGATAATCTCTTGAATGGCCACCTCTCCATTTTATTCCTGCAAAGTTTTCTTTTATACTACGCTGTTTAACTTCTTCTGCCTGATGCTCGTTATGCTTAAAGTAAATAAACTGCCAATATGCATATCCTCCGTTAGAAATAAAAGATCTAAAATTATCTTGTAGTTTAGTCCAGTTAACATTTCTTCTATATAGATGATTAGTATCTTCCAATCCGTCTATTCCCCAAATTACTCTTAATCTTGTTTTATCTCTTGGAGTTTTATATTTGCATAAACTAGCTAACTCAGCCCAAAACTTTGTACTACGTGTACCGCCATTTGTTGCAATATTAACTTGTAAATTTGGGTTGAAAATCTTACTATCAAGTATCCATTTTATTATTTTAATTATATCAGGGTTAGTAGTTGGCTCATCATAATTACCGCAAAAATCAATTAATTCAAGATGTTTCCAGTTGTCTTTATCAAACCAACTTTTAAATTGTTCAAGTGTTACAAATTTATTGTTTAGTTCGAATCTATAAGGAGAAGTTTGAGTGTTATGGTACTTTATAAAGGCATCATCGTAAAACTTTTCTCTAGCACATTCAGGACAACGTGCTTGACAATAATTTGTTATTTCCATTTGTAATTTAACAATATTTTTAATAGCTACTGGCCAACTCATGCGTTTACCTTTTCGTATTTTTCAGTATTAAGTTGATTATGATATGCTTTGTTATATGCACATGTTCTAATACATCTTGAAAGGTGCTTGTTGTGATTAGGATCCCAACTATCTGCTAAAATTTTATCAAACCAAGGGTGTTGCATTACTTGTGTTATTGATTGTGTTTTTAGATTGTTCCAACCTGTTCCATATTCAGCCAGTTTATCTAACATGCCATCTTTATTCTTTCTACTCCCATCTGCAAGGAAGCAACAAGGCCACATGTCTAAGTTAGCTCCAATAAAAATTTCATTTTCGTGTATAAACTTGCATCGAATAGTTCTTGTAACTGCTAACGACTCTTCTTTAGTTTTATTTTCTTTAGCAATAAACTTATCAAGTTCTCTAACTTGTTCTACTTTAGTATGTTCTTTTTTTCCTGTAGTTGTAATAACTTTTTTCTCTTTGTTATTTTTTTTGCCTAATTCAGCTACCCAATTATTATAGCTATTACGCATACCTGTGCGAGTTGCAAAATTAAATCCTAAACGTTTTGCATGTTGTCTAGCGGCTTCAAGTTCATGCTCATTATGATCAAAAACAATAAACACCCATTTTGCTCGATATACATATTCTCCTACAGTTTCTACAAAAGCATTCATATTTCTTTCTAATATTTTCCATTTTGTATTGACTCTGTAAATATGATTTGTTTGTTCATGTCCGTCTATACACCAATGTAAATGAAATCTTTTTTGATATTTGTTACACATTGTTCCTAATCTACGCCACATGTCTGCTGTGCCGACAGCACCGTTAGTACTAATACTACACCTACCTCCATTTTCTAAAAGGTATTCTAACATGTCAGCAAACTGTGGATGTATTGCAGGATCTCCTAATACTCCACAAAATTTAAACTCTACACCGTCATAATCACCAGGAGGAAATAATCTTATTAAATCATCGAGTCCAATATGGTTAATTTCAAGTGTTCCGTCTTTAGCCGGTCTTGTTCTAGCACACCCTGGACACGCCGCATTACAGTCACTTGTAATTTCTAATTCAACTTTTTCTAATTTTGAAAGATCCATCATAATATAATCTTCTTTTCTGTGTCTGGCAAAAAGTTAGGGTAATATTTGTTAGCATCTTTACTATAGCTAGGAAACGTAATGCTTTCTGATTGATTTGATGGCAATCCTTCTTTAGGATATCCAATCCCTAATAATAATCTTATTTCTTTAATTCTAATATTTTTGCTGGACAATAGCTTTTTTAATTTTTTAGATATATCGCCTTTATCATTAATACATGCACAAAATCCCGTTTTCAATCCTATGCTGTTTGCCGCTAATGCTATTGCTCCAGAAGTTAATCCTATTTCTGTATCAATAGTTGATCCGGAAGAGTGTAGTAATAAGTCTTTACGTTTGATAAACGCAAACAATAAAGGTGCATTGGTTTGGGGATTGTTTGTTTTTCCTGAGTTTGGTAATTCGTTTTTTGGTTCATACGCCATTTCTGACATTAAAGAAATAGATGACCTAGATTTAAATGCAACAATTTGTACCGATGGTTGATTTTGTTTTGTTGGCATTGCATAGCCTATATCAAACAACCAGTCAATTGTCTCGTCGGGAATTGTTTTTTCAAAATCCCAATTACGTTGGCAATGTTGTGTACTTTCTACTAATTTTAACCAATCCATATTTTTCACCCTTACTTAAACTGCTCTGCAAACGGATCAAACTCTGCACCACACTTCATAGCACATACCTTTAACTTGCCATCACTACAACTAGACTTCGACCAACTGTCCTGTATACGATTAAATATACCTGTATCAAAAACTTTACTAAGTCCTTTACGTGCATCTAATGCTGTTTTGTCAGGAATAAAATCCCATATTTGTTCTACCTTAGGATCTTTATGCCACCATTTGTACATTCTACCAGCTGTCCAACAACATGGTAATGCTAGTCCTTCTGCTGTAATATACAAACTATTTTCCTTTGCAACTTTACATACTATTGGTGCGGCATCATAGTAAGCGTCCATACTACCATACTTATTAATAATTACATCTTGCTTCTTTATTGCTTTGTTTTGATATTTCGCATCTGGCTTTTTAAGTTCTGTAGTTTCTTTTCCTTTACGACTAACTGCTTGGTGTGACTCTTTCTTTTTACTATCTTGTGTAATAAATCGTCCTGTCTTTTTTGCTACAAATTTTTCAAAACCTTTTTGTTCGCTTAATGCTTTTGCCTCTTCGACTTGATGTTGATTGTGTTCAAATATTAAAAAATCCCATCTAGCTCTGCCTCCGGATTCTATAAAGGCATCCATACTACGTTCTACTGCTTTCCAATTTACACCTTGTCTATATAGATGGTTAGTATCTTCTAATCCATCAACTGAAAATATAACTGCACCCATACGTCCAAATGTTTGTGCAAGTTCAGCCCACCATACTTCATCTCTTGCTCCTGCGTTTGTATTCATGCTTAACCATATATTAGGATTACTTTCTCTAAAGTATTTGAATATTTCTAAAGTATCTTTAGCAACAATAGGATCACCCAAGTTACCACACATGTACATTGTATCTAGTTGCTGAATAAATGTAGGAGTAAAGATACGTTTACAATCAGCTAATTTAAGTTCGTCTAAATTGATATGAGGATTAACACCTTCACCGTTACAGTTACGATCGCACATAGGGCAGGCCGCTTGACAGTTTTGTGTAACTTCTAAGTGTATTGACCTTATGTCCTTGTAATTATACACTATCTCATACCTTCTGGACTATTAAAGTATCTTTGCAAACTAAACATAAGATTAATTTGATTCATATAAAATTTTTCACAGCTTTCTAAATTACGCATCCATATAAAAGAATCAGGATCAATAAGTGTTATCTTTTTGTTTTTATCTACTAAAAAATTAGATAATTTTAAATCATAATGCATAAAATATCTTTGATCATTATGTGTATATTGTTTGCTAAATTTAATTGCATCAACAAATGATGAATTAAATATTGCTAGAGCATCGCATATAAAATCTTTTGTTAAATATTTTCTATAGTTAGAATCTTTTACTATTTGTTCTAAGTCGTTAACATACGGCACGTATTCCATTGTATATTCTGAATCATTAATTAATTCAAAAATCTTAACAATTGGTTTTCCTTCTTGGTATTTTTGATATGTTTCAAACCAAAATTGGTTTAATTTTGGATTTGGCTTTTTCAATATTTTATGAACTACTTTTGTCTTGTCATTCAGAATAATCGTAGATTTAGCACCATCATGTAATGTTGTAAAATTCTTTCTCATTCTATAACCTGAAGGTCGTATTTTCATCTAGTGTCTCCATATCTAATAATATTATCCCCTTTGTAATTTCTCCAAGGGTCAAAGTTCATAATATTATTAATCGGCTTATCTTCAGGATGTACTAATACATACAATGAAGGATTTTCATTAACTACCCAGCCGCCGAGCTCTTTAATGAAATGTTGTACAAGCAAACTATAACTTCCGTCAATATATTCCACACCAGGCTTATAGCTGTCACTACTAAACTGAATACGATTACCATACTTTAATATTTCAATTGCCATATTACGGGCTTGTTGCTCTCTAGCATTCATTACACTATCAAATAAGTCATAACCTAAACTAAGCTCTTGTGCCATATACCTTAGTGCAATATTATCTCTTGGATGACAAGCACCTCCGTCACCCATACCTGATTTCATGTAACTTGGACCCATAATACGTTGTGTACTTTCTGCAAGTGCTTTAGTAACTATATCAACATTAATGTTACCTTGCTTTTGAGCTACATCTTGAATCATATTTACAAGTCCGATCTTTGTACTAATAAATGTATTATAAAATACTTTAATACATTCACACTCGTCCCAAGTGCCAATTACATAACGTGGATTGTTTTCCATACATGTATTATAAAAGTCTCTAAGATCTTTAGCATCACCTGTTTCAGTACCATCTTGTGTACCAATCATAATCATTTCAGGATTTACCATATCCCAAGCTACTGTACCCATTGCAATAAGATACGGATTATAAACAAACCGTGTATTAGTTACTAACGGCACAAATTCTTTACGTGTTGTACCAGGTAATACTGTACTAATAAGAACAAGTAGTTGGTCTTTAGTCATGAACTTGTTAGCTTCTTCTAAACATTCTTTTACAATAGTATATGAAAAATCTTTTGGTTCTAAATGAGATGTTGGAGCTCTACCGTCATACGCTGGATCATGGGGTGTTGGTACTGCAACAAATACAATATCTTGCCCTACTACTGCTTCTGCAATAGTATCTACTATATTAATTGTTTTACTAGTTACTTGTGTTATATCATAACCGGTTACTGTATGTCCTTTTTTTGCTACTGCATCTGCACAGGGTAACCCAAGTTTTCCTAATCCGATAAAACTAATTTTCATTAATGATCTCATCTTTCGTGTACCATTCTTGAAGTGCAAAGTCCAATTTTTAACATTACTTGGTAATACGAGTCTACACCAGTATACCCGCTATGAATATTCCAACTATCTGCATCTATAATTTGAAAACCTATATTCTTATTTTTATCCTGGGTTACTACAATATTCTTTAATCTAATATCGTCAGATACAAAAAACTTATTTTCAGGTAATGTTTTACTTAGACGCATAGCATTTTGCCATGTTTCACTAACAGAACAATGTAAGTTTATAAAATTAGATTTACTCCAAGTACCCCTATATTCATTTGCAAATGGCGACACATATTTTTCAACAGTACAAATTATGTTAGGTACATGTTTCATAGTATATGTATTTTCATCTACTATATCTACAATTTGAACTACAGGAGCATTTTTTTGAAATTTTTTATAAACATCAAACCACTCACGCAATACCTTTTTACTTTTTAAAGTTTTATATACTAGTCCGTCATCTGGATTATAATATATCTTTGAAACTTCTGACTCGTGCAATTTTTTCATTACTTAATTCCAATCCTCATAAATCTAGTATAACCAGGTAAATTAAGCGAACCTTGATATAAGCATTTTTTCATAGGTGTCTGATTTGCAAACTGTATAGGTCCTTGGACACAATTTACATGTTCTTTAATTTCAAAATAGTTATTAGTTTGTAAAACTACTAATGTTCCTTCAGGTATAATATCATACCAATCTTCGAAATATTCAATATGTTCGCAACTAGTATTAATAATAGTATTAGGACGATCTTTCATTTGTACTTGTTTGCCTTTAGCTTCTGTCATGTAATAAAAATTTCCTACAGTTCCGTCACTTGGAGCAGGATCTGTTGTCCAGTTGAAATCTAAAATATCAACAGTACTAGCCTTAAATTGCCAATTATTTTCAAACCATTTTTTATTAAAAGTTTCTGCAATTTTAGCACAGCTAGGATCCATATCAAAACTTCTAATTGTGTCTACTTTCATTCCGCTTTCAAAGATCATAGTAGCTAACGTTCCGTACCATCCAGCACATAAAAATACTTTATCTAAGTCAATTTTTAATTTTTTTAATTCTTCGACTAGCCATAACTTACTCTGTAACTGTCCTCTACTAAAACAATCTTTATCAAAAGATTCGTCGTCTTTAAATTTACGCATTCCTTCAACTAGCTGACTATCTGTTAGTGTTTGAATAACTCTAAACAATGCAAATTTATCTTCACTTAGTAAAGCCTTTCTAAGGTCGCTAAAGACAGAGTTATCTGGATACAGTACTTCTAGTCTATCAAGTATTTCATGAATCTGCATTAAATTTTTCCTTTAACCAATCAAAGTTGTTTATGAGATGCAGACTAGAGCTGTTAGATAGCCCAAAGTTAGTGCCAGCACGAGCACCTTTAATAGCATATTCTCCATACGGTCTATCTTTTCCGACTGTTGTCCATGTTTCGAGTCGTCTTGTTGTTTCTTCATCTTTTTGTCCCCTAATAGATTTACTTGATAATTTAGTACATTCTCTAAATGCACCTTTCCAGGCATTAAATGGATCTGTGTTAAATGATGTAATATTTGATATTTCGTTCATAACTTTAAAATTTGTAGATAAACTTGTAGTCATATCATTAGTAGTAGTATCCATATTTTTTGTAATTCTTGTTGGTAATAGTTTTACTCCACCATATCCATATGTTAAATCATTAATAGGATTAACAGCACGATACACATGTACTGTATCTTTTTCTTTAGTTGTGTGTGAAAAGTCAAAACTATCTAATATAACTGCATCTCCGTCTACTACATAAAAGTAACTAGTATCTGATAACTTAGCCGCTTCTACGTGTGCATTATGAATACCTTTTACATTTTTAACCCACTTTACTCTATCACCAAACACACCTACTTCATTAAACCGATCGTGTAAGTTCTTAAAGTTTTCTTCTGCGTTAGGCTCGTAATAGCTTATAAAAATAATATCATACATCTTTACACCACTCATAAAATTCTGTTAATTCTGGAAAAGTTTCTTTAAAATTTTTATCTCTACGTTTATCATAGGTGTTAATCCAATGATGAAACATACCCCTATTTGAATTAATAATCGGTTCAATAGGTTCTAGCTGTGCTTTCTTTAGATCTTGTATAATACGAGTTATTTGTATTAACGGCCTATCTAAATTAGTACCATTATAATGATCCACTTTAGCTAATTCAGCCTTTTCTTGAGTAAGAAATTGTTGTATTGGATCTAAGTATTCTTCTATCATATCAAGTGTTGCAATCCGGGCATCTAAGAATCCTGGATTTCTTACGTAAGGAATGTCAAGATATACTCGATATAAATGTTTTCTAGATATCCTTACTACCCATTTTATAAAAGGCAAAAATGTTGGAAAACTTAATATGTTAAATGCACACATGAATGACACTTCTTGCTTAGTATTTTTAAGATAGTAGCTAATATTGGTTATGAACATAGACCAATCCATTCCGTCTCTATTGTATTCTTGTTGAGCACCTTTTCCTTCAGCACTTGTAAAAAGAATAAACTTTTTAATACATTTATTTTCTATTAGCAAATTAATTTTTTCTACAAAAGTTTTCCATAAGTCTCCTGGTGGACATGCGTTAGTATTAATTGAAAACTCTAGTTGAGGCTGTGGATGTTCTAACAAGTGATCTATAACTTTAAATGTGTTTTTACTTAGTAAAGGTTCTCCTCCGGTGATACGTAACGTATGCATATGTGTTACAGCTTCAGGAAACCACTTCCAAAATGCTTCAATATAAGGATTACGTTCTCTTTCTAATATTTGTACTTCGTTAGGATCTATATCATTATATGTCCAATTAGATGTCGGAAAACTAATAGGTCCTAGCTGTTTTATCTCTTCAGTCCATTTACTACTAAAAGCAGGGCCGCAATATCCACACTTAAAATTACATACATTACTAAAACTTATTTCAACGTATGTAGGATAAAAGTTTTCGTCTCCTGTAAGATTTTTAATAGTATCAAAATGTGGCCAACTATATGCATCTTTACTTTTAAGAATCCTATCACTATATTGATCTGTATTATCTTCAACTCTCCAACAATAGTCACACTCTCCAGGTCTTTCACCATTAAGCATTTCTTTGCGTCGATCTTTTTTAAATGTTGTGTTATGTAATGCACTAGGATTATTTTGTAACTCTAATAGATCAATTTTGTGTGCACCGACGTGATGACAACTTTGTGTAAGACCTGACCCCAAATGCATTGTTACTTGTGTCCATTTAGCCAAACAGAATCCACAACCCACTTTATCAAGTTTTCGTTTTACCTGAGATAAAGGTACTCTTATCATATCATTCCTTATCGATAAACTGTTGATTACTGCTCCGACTAGGATTTTGATATACTGTTTTAAAAAATTTACTTTGGCCTGGTGTAAGTAGATCTATATCAATTGGAATGTCAAGGTCGTTTATAAGTATACGTCCTAATTCTTGGGTCTCTATCTTTAGTACATCTGTCGGCATTACCATTATTTCTTGTAACCAAATATCATTAAGATATTCAAAGTCGCGTACATTTACATAATCCCAGTCAGTACACATAGTTTTCCATAAGCCTTGTCTTGCTCCGAATACCGCATACTCACCATTCTTAACATCTGATCCTACCATTAACCATATCCAAAGTCTATGTAAGTTTTTCCAATGACCTTTTAAGAATTCATCTTTAGTAGGTTTAGATCCTTGATCTAACGCCATCTTAACACCTTCTCTAAAGCCTGCTCTCCATGCTTGTTGAGGTGTGTCATTATTAAAGACTTCTGAATAACAACTATTCTGTTGAATGTATTCTAAATCCCAACAAAAATCCACTTGTGCTTTTGCATTATTAGGATCTGCATTTTCGTGTGTACGCATATCTAATACATACTGCTTAGGCCAACACTTTAGACCACCATTGCCGTACATTAAGCCATTAATAGCATTTTGTCCGCACCAACTAATAACACAGTTTTCAAGATCTTTATGTTCGGCAAAGTCTAATTCTTGATTAATAAAGTCTTGATTTATAATATTATCAGCATCAACAGTAATAAAACGATCAGTTTCACTTAGTTCTGCACATGCTTTGTGTGCCGCATCTGATCCTTCTACTCCGTGTACACGTTTTGCCCACGGAACTTTAGTTAATAAGTCTGCATAATTTTTTTCTGCATTTGGTTCATCATAACTCAAATAAATTATATCATAGTCAATTATTTTTACTTTCATTTTTTCACCTGGTATATTCCTCGTAAGTCACTAGTACAATAAACGCTAAATTTTTGCGTTGGTTTTGCAAATTCAACAAACGAATCGTTAGTAATATCGTCTAAGACAAATCCTCCTAATAATTCATGCGGATCATCTTTTTTTGTAAAGTTAAAACTTACTGATTTTCTCGTATCAACATTTAATTTTAAAAAATGTTCTTTTACTTCGGGTTTAAGGACTACATTACATCCATGTGGGAAAACTTTTAATGTAATCATAGGATATAATTCTTCTCCTTCTTGGAGCAATTTATTATAAAAACTACTATTAACTAATGCTGTCTTCTTCTTTAGCTGAAACTCTTCTTCTGCAACTGCAAATACAACTTCGTAATCATTCATATTTTCTTTCATAGTAAGAATTTTTTCAACATTATTGTATTCAACTTCGAGTATAGCATAGTTTTCGTTTTTACAAGGGCCAACACTAAAGATTTCACCGGTTTCTGGTGTAAAACAAACGTATGTTTCGATCTCTAATGGTATTTCTTTAATCATAGACTTAACGCTCTTTCATATTTACTGACCATACTAGTATTTACAAAACTGTCTTCAGTGTAATGTAGTATAGTATCTTGCTTATAATTACCAATTTTTAGTTCTAAGTTATCTGTTAGATAAACTGGAACTTTATCCTGCCAAGACGGACTAGGATCAACAAAGTCTTGACATCTTGCTTTCATATGTGTAAATTCTATCCTTGAAAGCTGTGATGTTACTTTATCTTCTACATCTAACACTCTTATTGCTATTGCAGATGCAATGTCCATACTATAAGTTGACGGAGTTAGTTTAGGTGCAAATTTACTATAAAATAAATCTTGATTTTTTGTAATATCTTCTACTACACCGTAAAACTGCTTGGCAAAATCACATTTTTTAAAATAATGAAATGCACAATATACCATAGGTAGTTCATTTGCAACAAAAGTTTTTCTATAATAATCGCTTGTTACGTTTTTACCTCTATAAGTTTTAGCGTTAGTACTATAAAATACTTCATAATTAGCTAAACTTTCCCAATAGTCGCTAATATCTGTTAAAAATAACATGTCGGTATCTAATACAACTGTTTCTTTATACGGAGTTACATGATATAACTTCCACCTGTGCTCAGTAATGTAATGAGATGATAGCGAACTATCATTCCATGGAATGTTGATTACCTTATCAAATAGCTTTTTATACTTACTTGGAATAGTATCGTCTGTTACTATTGATACATTATTCATGGATTGCGTTGCTTTAATACTCATTGCACATAAACATGCTTGTTCTATGCAAGTATCACCTACGGCAAACATTAAATAGCCTTGTTTTTTAGATTTCATACGTGACCTCCGAGGCTAAGTTTGTTCATTAAGTGTACATTTGTATCTTTTAAACTAGCTAATGTATACTCACCGATATATTTTTCTTTTTCGACCAATAAAATAACATGATCATCATCAAGTACTTCGATTACATCTCTATCTAATGCAAAATACTTTCTGCCAGGCATCGGCTTTGCCCAATTACTATCTTTATATCCGTTCATTATATGTATTGCCATGCTAAAAATATGATCGTTTCTAAAAGTTGGTGTTCCTAGGTCAAAGACGGAACTGTAGTGTGTCCAGTTTTCTTTCAAATGTTTCATTAAATTAAAAAATACTTGTACTTCGTTAGTCTTTCTAAAAAAGAAACAAGTAGCCCAATAAAACGGAACTCCGTTGTCATTAATATACTCAAATTCTGGATTCTTCCTCCAATGGCATACATCAATAGCATCTTTATATATTAAAAAATTATGAGGTTGATTAAAACAGTTTAAGAAAACGTTATTAAATAATATGTAATCTATATCAAGAACAATAGTTTCTTCATACGGACTAAGATCGTATGCATTAATCCTTGAAGCATTATCAAAACTTAGTAATTTATTATGTAATGATCCGTCATAAAATCTTTTTTGATTTTGTTTTTCTTTATCTACTGAAATAATCTTGTCAAATACTGTTCTAACATTTAACCTATCTACATAATTGACATCAGAGGTTACTAACGTAACTGGCAAGTTTAAATGTTTTTTAACTCGTTTTGCAAAATATACTGCTTGTTTAACATAATCTACTTCTAAATTGTTGGATGCAAAACATAATACACCTTTAGACATATCCCACCAATGCTCCGGGTTTTCTATTTGCAATCATTTCTTTATAAGACTTAAAATATTGATTGGCCGCTTCTGCATATTGACTACGTGCATTATCGCAGAATTCTTCTAAATCATTAATTTCTACAGGTAAATCGTTGTCATCGATAATTACTGCACGTTTTTGATTTTTGAGTCCACTTAGATAAGATAAAAACTCTCTAGTCAGAGTGAATCGACCGCCACCCTGATATGCAATGCAATCATCATAGAATTTTTCTGTTAATAGTCTTTTTTGATTGTTAAATGTAACGGTATAATTGCCGAAATCTAACGCTTTCTCAAGCCTTTCGTCCATAGATTACTCCTTTAGTATAACAATATTATACGTTATTTAAAGGGTTTTGTCAACCTATAAGTTAGATGTGGTAGCGAATGCTGGGCCAGTAATATTAACTGAACTACTGTTATTTGGTCTTGACATTTGAATGGTGCTAGTAGTTACCGCAGTAATAGCTTCGTCGAAGTTTGGATTAGGTCCTTTATCGTCATTAAATTCAACTAAAAACGTTAGCACGTTTGAAGCAATTTTAGCTTTTAAAGTATAATCGTTTGCACCATAAGCAGATGCATTTTTAGTAAAAATAGTTTGATAACTGGCTGTCATATCGTCGAAGCCAAGTGACGTGCCTACAGAACCGTTTGAAGTAGCTGTTCTTCCAAATGCAACTGTACCAACTGATGTCATTAAATTACGCCAGTCATTATTAATTGTTGTACTTCCTGTTCCAATAGTTCCACTAAAGTTAAGTGTGCCACCTGCGTTAAAAAATACACGCATATGGTTTACGTTGCTAATTGTTGTAGTTGAACCATCACCGTTAGTTACAGTATATCCTGTAAATGATATAGTAGCTTCGTGTGTAATAGTTGTGCTCCAGCTAGATGATCTAGAACTTGCAATACCGCTTTCGACACCAGTTTGTCCTGCTCCTAAACTTAGCCTAGCTGTTTGACAAGTTGTACTTAATGATTCGTACTGTGCATAACCTTTTTTAGATGTTGAATTATCATCTTCTAGTGTATCTCCTGCCGCAATAGCAAGAGCTGATGTAGGAGTAGCATTAGTTTGGTGTACACGACATTTAGTCATATCACCAAGAAGATTATTCATCTGTACTGCTGTAACTGTTGATCCTGCAGATACTTGACTACTTGCAACTGCTTGTCCGTAACCTTCGTCACCGGCACCTAAGCCTAAAACTGAAGCTACTCTAGCTTGTATGATATTATATCTGGATGCTGTAATTGTATCGCCGACTGCCATTTACTTTCCTCTGTTATTCTACTTATACTTTAAGTACACACTCAATTAACTTTTCTGAATCATCAGTGCTTGTTTCAAGTGCAATTCCAACCATTGCTGATGTTTCGATAGTTGAGCAAACGCCGTCTTCCCAAGCATATACTGCTTGACCTTTTTTAACTGCACCTTTTACTCTTACTGGTACACGACCTTTAAGACCAATTGCTTGGCCATCACATTCACTATTCATTAAGTATGCTGGTTCTGCTGAAACAACACCTACTGGCATTGAACTTGCTTTTGCACATGTAACTTCGTGATCATGTTCATCGCTATAGTCTACTGCTACTACTGTACCTATTGCATATTCTTGGTCTGTTGTATAATTCTCTGCTAAGTCAGCATATTTTGCACTAGTTGAAATACCATTGAATATATTTGCTGATAAGTTACCACTTGCATCTCGTACTGCAACTGTATTATTTGTAGGACTTGTATCACCTGTTCTATAGTTTGCACCAACTTGTAGGTATTGTGCGTTAGTTGCTAAACCGTAGAAGTTAGTAGCATACATTGCTCTCCATTTATAGTTTGTATCACCAATGTCATAAGTTGTAGTTGTTGTTGGAATAAGTCCAACTGAACTAACATGCATCGGCTCTGTTGCAACTCCACCAGCTGATTGTACTTTAAATCTAATTTTTTGTCCAACTGTGTTTTGAGCAACAGCTTCATCACCTGATCCTGTAGAATCAATAAAGAGTGCAAAATCGTTTGCGGCACCTATTGTAATACCTGCATCTGCAAATCTTACAACTGTTGAAAATACTGGAGATGATCCTCCGCCCGATTGAATAAAGTTACTTGCGGCAACTCCGCCAAGTTTTTCAGCGTTAGTTGCTGTACCATGATATCTATAAGAAGTTGATGTTACTCCTGTTGTAGAAGCTGTAGTATTTCTTAGGGTTAATCCTTGTCTAATAACATCAAAACCTGTGATAGTATTAGATGAGTCTGTAGTATCTATAGTAAATTCAGTATCACTAATAATATAAATTACACTATCGTTAACTGTTGCTTTGATAACTGTTCTATTAACGTTCGAAGTATCTTTAACAGTAGCAGTAACCATTGCACTAACTGTATCACCGATTGATTGTGGTCCAATTAATACAAATGCACCATCGCTGTTTTGTGCGTATAATTGATTGTTACTAGTATCCCACCAAAAATCACCAGTTGTAAGTCCAACTGGTTGTGATGTTGCAATCTCTGCTCCACCTGTTGTTCTAAACTTAGTTCCGTCGTAGAACTTTAGTTTTTTACACTACTATCAAACCAA
>Ga0209634_1001780_pt1 | contig 15526 bp, 13 predicted proteins | sample LinPmetageLP40_FD_184043 | JGI IMG/M metagenome (GOLD analysis project Ga0209634, IMG submission 184043) | Marine viral communities from the Pacific Ocean - LP-40 (SPAdes) (version 2) | ecosystem: Environmental > Aquatic > Marine > Oceanic | place: Pacific Ocean | collected 2010-08-26
ATCGTCTAAGACTTTATCGATGAATATGACCAAAATTCTAACGATAGTTATTACATCGATAGAAGTAAGCAAATAGCCATAAGCCTATTAAATGCAGGTGTAGATTTTGGATCGATGCTAGGAGCATCAGGCGCGATCTATGGTATATTGATGGCGTTTGGCATGTTATTTCCCAATACGGAGATGATGCTACTCTTTCCGCCTATACCTATCAAGGCCAAATACCTCGCCATGGGATTGGGCGCCTATGCCATATATGCAGGGTTCAAGCAAAATCCCAATGATGTCACCGCGCACTTTGCCCACCTAGGTGGGATGGTATTCGCATTTATTATGATCCAATATTGGAAGACACAGGGTACTGATTCTTATTAGACTCGACAAAAAGATTCATGATTTATCACATACTAAACGGAGATGCATTAAAGGATAAATTCCCTAAAGACCTCTCTGGTGAAATCATAGTAGCAAGAGAATGTTTGGTAGATGGAAATGTGGAGGGAGAATCTCTGGAAGATTTATTCAATACAAGAGCGAGATTTATCAGTGAATCATATAGTGTATATGATGATGAGGGGTACTTCGTCAAAGTGGCTCCAGAATTCGAAAAAATCAGAAATATACCCAGCTCTTCTGAAGTCAATTTGTGGTTCGAGGACGACTTGTTTTGTCAAGTCAATTTATGGTTTGTCATACATTTGTTAAATGAAACAGACTCAAGAAATATAAACCTAAACCTCGTAAGGCCAACTACAGATCTTCAATATGGCTTTGGAGGTATGTCATCTTTAGATTTACTCTCTGCCTATCAGCACAAAATAGAAATTGACCAACCAACGTTGGACGTTTTGCGTAAGCTGTGGAAGTTGTATCAGAATAAGAATCATCACGCGATGATCAAGTTGGTAGATGAATTGGTGCCGCAATTTGGCTTTGTAAAAATTGCTGTACAGGCAGAGATCAATAGGTGCCCAAATGATGAGACATATGGAAGACCTACGCAGGCACTGATTGATATCATGACAGAATTGAACACGGATGATTTTGGTACAGTATTTAGGGAGTTTAGTAGAAGAGAAGCGATCTACGGGTTTGGAGATTTACAAGTGAAAAGATTGCTTGCCGAAATTAAGAAAAACAGTTAATAAAGGTATATTAGACATATGTACACCAGAAACAGCATTTTAGACGAATTCAAAGGAGCTTTTAACAAGCCCAACAATAGCCATGTACAGCTGATTATTATCAATGTAGTGGTGTTTGTCGTATTGGGACTATTGAGGGTTGTTGCTGATCTGGGAGGAGCGGGAGAAGTATTTTTGTTTATAGATAGGCAATTCATGATACCTCCAACTGGCGGTGAATTTATCACGCGACCTTGGACGATGATTACCTATATGTTCAATCATGCTGGGTTGATGCATATTTTGTTCAATATGCTCTGGTTCTACTTTTTTGGGAGATTGATCATCGAATATCTCGGCAATGAGAAATTGATTAGTATTTTCATAGTTGGTGGACTTGCTGGAGCAGTTGCATACTTATTCATGTACAATGTAGTACCTTATTATATTGATCGCTCTGGAGGACCAGGAATGGTTGGAGCTTCGGGAGCTATCAATGCAGTAATTGTGGCTGCAGCTACTTTATTACCTAACTATGCTGTCAATTTACTATTTTTTGGATCAGTCCGTATTAAATATATAGCATTATTCTTTATAGCATGGTCTTTATTAAATATTACTGGCAACAATTCAGGGGGTAATATTGCACACTTGGGAGGAGCTGGTATTGGGTATTTGTACATCAAATCATTGAATAGTGGGACAGATATCGGTCGATGGGTGATTGTAGTGATGAATTTCTTCAAGAGCTTTTTTGTAAGCCAGCCCAAGATGACCGTCAATTATTCTAGTAAAAAGAAAAAATCGGCTAAAACTACTAGTGCTACAAAAACAACAGCCACCAATATTTCAGATCAGAAGGAAATAGATGCTATTCTAGATAAGATCTCCCAATCAGGTTATGAGAGTCTGTCCAAAGAAGAAAAACAGAAACTTTTTAATGCGAGTAAGAATTGATCTTACCGGATTTACTCCGGTATCCCCTTGTTATTAACGCTTGGTTAATCATCCCGAAGGGGAACTTTGCCATTGCTACAAGAAAGCCAACGAAATGGAGAAGGTTTTCACTATTCTCCCTCCATGGGAATTATGCAAGTAAGTATGTGAAGTACAACTACAATAATTGCTTTCGCCATGATTAATATTCATCGCCTAATAAGCCATCATGAAATCTTCTGCAAGGACTTTCTGGAGATAAAAAATCAATTCTTTGGCGTTATCTGAGGTAAAGACCATTGGCGGTTTGATTTTCAATACATTGTGATCGGGTCCATCTGTACTCATCAAGATGCCATACTCCTTCATTCTATTTGCCAGGTAATCAGTCTGATCAGCAAGTGGGTTCATCTCCTTGTCCACAAGTTCTATCCCTAGAAACAGTCCTTCGCCTCTTATGTCTCCCATGATTGGGAAATCTTCAGCGAGCTTGTTCAATTGTTCCTTCAAATATGTTCCTACATCCAAGGCATTTTTTTGCAACTTTTCTCGCTTCACCGTTCTCAAAACCTCAGTTCCAATCGCACAAGAAACGGGATTTCCTCCGAATGTGTTGAAGTACTCCATCCCATTGGCAAATTTGTCAGCGACTTCTCGCGTACATGCGACCGCTGCCACTGGATGACCACTGCCCAGTGGTTTCCCAATAGTGACAATATCGGGGACTACATCATGCAATTGAAATCCCCAAAATACTTTACCCAATCGACCACACCCGACTTGTACTTCATCGGAAATACAGAGTCCTCCTGCTGCTCTTGTATATTCATAGGCTGTTGCTAAAAAACCTTCTGGCAAGGTGATCTGACCTCCACAGCTTATAATAGGTTCTATTATCAAAGCACCGACTCCTCTTCCTTTTTCATGTACATTTTCGATTTGCTTTTGAACTTCATCAGCATACCGCAATCCACTATTTCCACCCCTATATTTCCCCCTAAATGCGTCTGGCAATGGAAAGATGTGTGTATGTTCGGGTGCGCCTTTGCCTCCTTTTCCATCAAATTTATAGGAGCTGATATCAATACACATGTTTGTATTGCCGTGATAGCCTACCTCGGAGGCGATGATGTCGCGCTGTCCTGTATTTGCTTTCACCATTCGTATAGCCAATTCATTGGCTTCACTGCCAGAATTAACAAAATGCAATACGCTCAATTCTGGTGGCAGGGTCTCCAGCAGCTCTTGAGCAAGTTCATTGATATTATCATGCAGATAGCGGGAATTGGTATTGATCAGCCCCATTTGTTCCTGTCCAGCTCTCACTACATCAGGATGTTCATGTCCTACATGCGCTACATTATTCACCGTATCTAGATATTTCTTTCCATTTTGATCCATCAAATATTGTCCAGCTCCGCGTACCATTTTGATAGGTACTTTGTATTGCAGACTTAGGCTTTTGCCAAGGTGCTGCTTTCTGTATTTTATCAAGTCCTCATTGGCAGATGTTTGGCTGGCTTCAAGTTCAGCTGATTTGAACAATAAGTTGGGGTCGGGGCACAGGCTTTTCCACACATCCAGCTGCTGAGGATAAGCAACACCGGGGAAGTCATCGGTGAAATCCAATGTGTCTAACATTATTTGAAAATGAAGATGAGCTGCCCAGTTTCCATTTTCTGGATAGTTACCTAGTTCTGCTATTTGATCACCTTTTTTGACTATATCGCCTGCCTTGTGTTGGCGTGCACTTGCAACCGTGTTGTGACCATATAATGTGAAGAACTCGAGACCTTCAGCTTTGTGTTTTAGGATGATTAATCCGCCATATTGCTTGTCGCCAGCATCATTGGCTGCCACAACTACTTCTCCATCTAGCAAAGCATGAACTGCTGTACCAAAAGGCAACCAAAAATCAATACCTAAATGAATGGATCTGCTTTCTCGACCATTATTTCCAGTTTTATCGTAGGCCGATGATGTATAGATTGGTCGAGGTTCTAGATAACCACCAGCAATGATCTTTTCTGGGTGTTGTTTTTGCAGACAATCTATTTTGTATTGGAACAACTCCAAGTCATTAAAATCTTGTTGATGCCCAACCCACTTGCTTGATACACTCAAGTCTAACAAATGAACCCTTTCCGTTTGGAAGTCAGGGAATAGTTCGGTCAACTTGAAACTGTGTTGATTGGCCCAATCATGAAAGTTCTTTTGATTCGGATGTGCTGTAAATCCACAAGCATCTCTAAAACTATAATGCGCGAAATCATCATTGATGACATACCATTTTCTCAGTACTTCCCAAGCTGGTTTTTCACTGATCAATAAGTATTCATTGTCAGGTTCATCCAACTTATTCATCGCAGATTTGGTGACAGTGATCACCAATCTCATAGCTATCGCTGTGTATAAATGTGCTAATTCATCTTCATTCAGAGGGAAATGGTGATGGTAGCCTTCGATGATCGGCAGTGAGGCTTCCAAAGGATCATTGTGATGCATAATGGCATATGCACAGGCGATAGCAAGGTCATTTATCACCTGAGTATGAAGGGCATCTCCATAGTCAATGGCGCCCTTTACTTTTGGGTTGACCAATTCTTCCGAAACGATAACATTGTTGTCATTGGCATCATTGTGCACTACAGTTTTCCGCAAACTTTCATAGGTACCCTTAGCTTTGCCAAATTCATTTTGAAAGCAGGAGATAATCTTTTCTTCTTCTCCTTGAAACAAGTGCAAGTAGTCCTGAGTCCATAGTGATTGGGCTACATCCCACTCAAGTGATCTGTGCGCTTCTGGATGATCAAATCCTTGTAATGCTTTGGTCAGCAATCCACACTGTTCCCCCAAACTATATCGCAGTTCGTCCAGTTGGGGATTGACCCCACTCCATATCCTGCCAGACACCCAGCTCAAAAGCCTGACTTTACGCTTCTTTCCGTGGTCGTCTGTAAATTCCGAAACAGCATTTCCCTCTTTGTCTTGGATGACTCTTGGGGCTATGAGATGCGTATTGCTTTTTTCAATATACGCTAACAACTTTTGCTGAAAGTCTAAATAGTTCTCATCTTCATCGGGACGGGATACTTTCAATATATACCCTTCCTCATTTTCGACTTTAATTCTGAAATTGAAATCTAGTTCTCCAGGAAGTGCAGAAGCTTGACCTTTCACATCAAATAGGGTAGAAGCAATGGTCTCAGCTTGTGAAGTAGATATTTTTATTTGTTGGTAGGTCATGATTTGATTCTAACGCTCTTCAGGTCTGATACCTTGAGATACTGCATCGAATTGCCATATTGTGCCTCGTAAATATACAATCTGAATTTATGTAAATTGTTCTGATTGACACCAAGAATAGGTTAACTTTTGCAGAGCTTTATTGGACGAAATGTCAACCCGTATTTATAATGATTCTTTATTTGGTTCTAACGGCACAATTATTTGATTCTGAGATCATTTATATCCAAATTGGATGTTTAAACATATAAACTATGAAAGGTAAAGTAGCAGCTAAGGAGCCAATCCCAGTCGAACTGGAAGCAGGTAAGACGTACGCATGGTGTACTTGTGGAAGTTCATCACAACAGCCATTCTGTGATGGGTCACATAAAGGAGGGGATTTTACCCCGCTTGTTTTTAAGGCTGAGGAGACTAAAACAGCCTATATGTGTCAGTGTAAACAAACTAATAATCCAGGCTTTTGTGATGGAGCTCACAAGAACCTGTGATCTTCTAGATGATAAAAAGCCCTCTCAAACATCAATTTGAGAGGGCTTTTTTTACATCTTATACACTACCTTGACAGATTGGTGTACACTGCTCTACACTGGTTTGTTAAACCCTGGTTTAGAACAGATTTCTCAACGGTGCTGGGGTCTTCACTACGAAATCATCGCTGTGAACCGCCTGTCTGCACGCTGTTGCTGAAGCTTTAGCGCAAGCAACCGACAAAGGCAGGGAGAAATCTTTCCCACAACAATAGACTGCTGTTTCTTTCATCGTGGTAAAGATTCCTAACGGAATGACTTATAAGTGTGTAATGATAAACATACTGTCATTACCCTATGCTGGTTTTTTTAAAACTCCGGTCTCACAAGGACATATTGTTTGTCAATTTGTACACCCTAAGATTATCTTAAAGAACTCCATGAGCCTCCATTGCAACACTCAATATCGTGTTGCTTGAGAATATTAGATGCGGAACCACTACGCATTCCAGTTGCACAGCACAGTACGATGGGCGCATTCATCTTTTTTATTCTATTGATGCTGCTTTCTATCATATCGAGCGGAATATTGATGGATTTCTCGACATTACCTGTGTTGAATTCACCAGGTGTACGAACATCCACTATTATTGCGCCTCTTTCTAACATCTCATTTATTACTTCTTTACTCTTTCCTATTCTAAAAAAATCCATTAATCCCATACCTTCTATTTTATTATTAGTCACTTGTTTAACTTCTTACTGTTCTTATTGTTCGTTTTTTACACCGTTCTTTTTCAAAATATCTTCAAGCAGGCACCATTTTGATATGGACGATTGAAAGAGGTTGATTCCTACGAATGCGACTAGCAAATACCAGTACTCATTTATGAAATAACCCAAAGTTAGTCCTGTTAATACAAAGGATCCGGCTACGGCTTTTATTATTCTATCTCTCATTATATATGTTTATTTTTTTATAAAAATTGTTCTTCAGCTTGAAGAGTATGTTCATCTTCAGGCTTTTGTCCGTTGTTGTTTACCGCGACTTCCATACGATTGTTGGATAAGTCATCTGTCTTATATTTATGCTTTTCCGTCATATAATATATGAGCGGCACGATGATCAGTGTAAGAATAGTGGAGGCAATCGATCCACCCATAAGGGATATGGCCAGTCCCTGGAAGATCGGATCAAAGAGGATCACAACCGCTCCAATAACCACTGTCCCGGCTGTTAGCAATATGGGTGTGGTACGCACAGCTCCAGCTTCTATGACTGCTTTGCTGATGGAAGCACCCTCTTCCAATCTTAGATTGATAAAATCAATTAAGAGAATGGAGTTGCGCACCATTATGCCTGCAAGGGCTATCATGCCTATCATAGATGTTGCGGTGAAAAATGCACCCATGAGCCAGTGTCCCACCAATATACCAACCAATGATAACGGAATCGCAATCATCATCACAAAGGGCACTTTGAAGTCTTGAAACCAGCCTACGATGAGCATGTAGATGATTAACAGTACGACTGCAAAAGCAGCTCCCAAATCTCTAAATACTTCATAGGTGATGTGCCATTCTCCATCCCACTTTACGCCATAATCTTGCTCCATAAATGGCTGGGCAGTGTAATACTCTTGCAGTTGATATCCCGCTGGTACTTCGACCTCATCCAGCCGTTCTGACGCATCCATTATGGCATATACAGGGCTTTCTAAATCACCTGCAACATCACCCAATACATAGGTGACTCGTTTCTGGTTCTTCCTGAAAATACTCTTATCCTGATATTGCTCTTTGACAGTGACGATATCTCCCAGGGCTACCATATCTCCATTTTGAGCTCGGATATTTATCTTATTCAAATCATACGTATCTGCACGATCACTTTCGTTATATCTTAATGTAACTGGAGTAGCATTTACTTCATGGTCATCGTGCAGGTAGGTCACCGTTGTTCCTTCCAAAGCCGTCTTTAGCGCACTTATCGCTTGCTGAGGAGATACATGGTACATCATGGCCTTTTCTTTGTCTATGCTGAACTTATATTCTACTTGATCATCCTCAACCAACCAGTCCAAATCTACAATGTCGTCTGTTTCTGCTAATATTTGTTTGATCTGAGCGGCCACTTGTTGCTGCCCTTCGATATCTCCTCCATATACTTCTGCCACCACAGTGGAGATGACAGGGGGACCTGGTGGCACCTCTACTACTTTGATATTGGCATTGTATTGTTTTGCAATTTCTTGGAGATCAGGGCGGAGTCTTTTGGCGATATCATGGCTTTGAATTTTTCTTTTTCCTTTAGGAATCAAATTGACCTGAATATCCCCCATATTCGCAGCTCTTCGCATGTCGTAGTGACGAACCAGTCCATTGAAATTGATAGGGGAGGAGGTACCCACGTAAGACTGATAATCGGTCACCTCAGCTTGCTTTTTCAAGTAAGCGGTGATTTCTTTGGCAACTACAGAAGTCCTTTCCAGCGTGGTTCCTTCGGGCATATCAATGACTACTTGAAATTCATTTTTATCATCAAATGGCAGCATCTTAACGGCTACTTGTTTGAAATAAATCAAGGTAAATGAGGCAAACATCAGCAACGTAATGGAACCAATGAATGTCCATCGTTTCCAGGGTGTTTTCATAAGTGGTTGCATAGTGGCATTATATGTTTTATAGATCCAGGTGTCCTCTAGCACAAATTTTTTCTCATCATTTTTATCATTCTTCAGCAAGCGATAAGCCAGGTAAGGAGTGATCACCAATGCTACCAACAGTGAGAAGAACATAGCTAATGCCGCACCAATAGGCATTGGACTCATATATGGACCCATTAGTCCTGAGACGAACACCATAGGTAGCACTGCGGCTATTACGGTGATTGTGGCTAGGATGGTAGGATTGCCCACTTCATTGATGGAGGCAATCGCAGCTTCTAAGAATGGCATTTTCTTCATTTTGAAATGCCGATGCATGTTTTCTGCGATTATGATGGAATCATCTACCACAATCCCCGTCACAAAGACCAATGCAAACAAGGTTATTCTGTTCAAAGTATATCCAAACAGATAGTACACGAAGAGCGTCAATGCAAAGGTGACTGGCACGGATAAAAACACGACAAGTCCTCCTCTCCACCCCATTGACAATGCGACCACGAGCGTGACCGCCAATATGGCCGAAGCCAGGTGAATCATCAATTCCTTCACTTTCAATGAAGCAGTCTCCCCATAGTTTCTAGTCACTTCAATATTTACATCAGAAGGGATCAAATCTTTTTTAAGGTTTTCTACTCTTTCAAGTATGGTCTCTGACATCTCCATAGCATCTGCTCCTTTTCTTTTGGCAACTGATATGGAGACTGCTGGAAATTCCCCTGCCGAACGATTGGTTTGTGCTGCCATCCAATTGCTTACCCCATAGGATACATAGGCATTGGGTATTTCTGGTCCGTCTATTACTTTGGCTACTTGTTTTAAGTATATTGGAGAATTTTCCAGTACCCCAACGACCAGGTTTTCGATATCACTGCGTTGCTGTAGGAAATCACCCGTCTCGACCAAGAATTCTTGATCGTTAGCGTTAAAAGAACCAGCGTGTACTTGCTGATTTGATGCTTTTATATTTTTGATGATCAAGTCAGTATCTAAATGATAGGCCATCATAGATTCCTTATTTGGAATAATCTGTACCTGTCGACTTCTTCCCCCGTATATTTTCGTCTCACTTACGTCTGCTACTTTTTCAATTTCTTGCGTAAGCTCCTCTGCCAATCGCTTCAATTCAAAGTCATCGTATCTTTCGCTCCAAAGCGTAAGACCGAGGGCTGGCACATCATCAATTGATCTTGTTTTGATCAGGGGAAGTTGAACCCCTTGCGGAATTTTATCCATATTTTTCTGTACTTCATTGTACAGCTTCACAATACTTCGTTCGATGTCTTCTCCCACATAATAGCGCACCACTATAAATGCCTGACCTTCCAATGATTGCGAATACACATATTCTACACCTTGAATATTTGATATAAACGCCTCCATCGGCTTGACCACTCTTGACTCAACTTCGAGTGCACTTGCCCCAGGAAATTGCACGAATATGTCGGCAATGGGAACATCAATCTGAGGTTCTTCTTCCTTGGGCGTAAGATATCCGCTATAGATGCCTACTGCCATGAAAGTGATCATCAAAAGCGGTGTTAGTTTTGAATTAATAAATTGCTTGGCAATTTTCCCTGCTACTCCACTCATCTTTATATTGATTTAGTAATTTCGACTTTCATTCCATCATATAATTTTGCCTCGGATGAAATAATGATTGTTTCCTCCTGGCTCAATCCAGACAATACTTCGGTTCCCTCCAGATAGGTTTCTCCTATACGCACCCATCTCAGCATGGCTTCTCCTTGTTGATTTACAGTGAATACTCCGTGTAGCTGACCTCTGTTTACTATTGTACTCTCTGGAATAAGGATTTTGCTTTCGAGGTTTTTATTGACATTTACCCGCGCAAACATCCCTGGTTTTACGTTTTGATCTAATGATTCAAAAACGATATTCACTTTGTATTGAGCTCCTGAAAATGCTGTGGAAGGGATTATCTTTTCAATGACTCCACGATAGGTTTTATTCGGCAAAGCATCGATTTTCACTTGTACAGGATCGTGTTCGTCCAGCATACCTATTTCGAATTCAGGAACATTGATAGACGCTTTTAGCTTGTCCAATGATTCCAGTGCCAACAATGGACTCCCTGGAGTGGCCATATCTCCAACATTGACGAATTTTTGAGACACAAAACCGCTAATCGGTGATTTCAAGTTGGCATAAGTCAGCAGTTCGTTTAGCTCGCTTATGGATTCTTGAATAGAAATGATTTTTGCTTCTCCAACTTCTTTTAAAGTAGTGATATCATCTAATTCACTTTGTGTAGCACTTCCTTTTTCAACTAGTATTTTGATGCGTTCATAATTCCTTTTCACATTCGCTAAAGAAGCTTTTGCTTCGCTCAGCGAAGCGTTGACTCCTTTCAGTTTTGACTGTATCTCGTTGCTGTTAATTTTAACCAATAGCTGACCTCGATTGATTTCATCTCCTTCTTTCACCAAAACATTGGTTATTTGCCCAACCATTTTAGTACTCAAAACCAGTTTATCATCGGCCTCTATAATACCTGTGAACTGTAGCTCTCTGGCTTTGTCTATTCTTTTCACTTTTTGAACTTCTACCTTAACTGTAGCTTGTTCGATTTCCACTTCTGATTCCTTGCTACAGGAACTCATCACACCTACTAATCCTATCATCATAAGAGATAGTGCTTGAATTTTATTTATTAAAGTCATGTGCTAAATTTTACTTGTTAAATCTTTGTCTAAGAGTATTTCAAGACGAAATACCAGTTGTTGATAATTGTTAATGCTCTGGAGGTTTTCTAATTTTTTATGCGTCATTTCAGACTCTGCCTGTAGGACATCTGATGTTTTTTCCATGCCTTGCTCAAACCTATCTTTGCGAATGCGATAGGCTTCTTCAGCTTGCTTTGACGCCAGCTCTGTCAGCGTTATTTTCTGAATGGCTAATTTTATATCATTTTGAATTTGTTTCAGGGCACGGTTCTCGTTTGATATTTTCTCTTTATAATTAATTTCAGACAGTCTTTTTTGATGCAACGCTGTCTGAACTTTGCCTAGATTCGTACCTCCCTTGAAAATATCCCATTCCAACTTAGCACCTACGGTGTAGTTATTCGCGCCATTTCCGAATGGATTAAGATCGTTTAGTTCATAACTTCCGAATGCATTTAATTTTGGTATTAGACTACTTTTCGATGATTTCAACATCAAGCTACTGGCTTCCATTTGCAATTGAATTGCCTTTATATCATTCCTGTTTTCGGAGATTTTCTCTATTTGTAGTTCATTCTGGGCATAGATATTTAGAGGTACAGAATCGATAGGTCTTATAATCGTATCATGATCCAGTCCCAATAAATGAGTCAGTGAGATATTAAGATTACTCAAGTAGTTTTGCACTGATAATACCTGACTTTCCAATTCTGTAACTCTTAGTTCAGCGGATAATAGATCTGCCTTATTAATCAGGTTTTGTTCGTACAAATCTTTGGCAACTGTTTCATTTGCTTTTGCTGCTGCCAGTGCACTTAGTACCGTGCGCTGCTGCTCATATCCCAATTTTAAGTTGAAATAGACCGTCTTTACTTTGAAAGACGTCATGCTTTTTGTCCAACTCATGTTGTGTTTTGCAGCTTCCTTTCCTTTGGCTGCAGCCTTTTTAGCAATGATGCCATCTGGATTAAAAATAGGCTGCTCTATTTTAAGTACGGTGGCATAGTTTTCAATTCGAGTTGGATTATTCAGAAACTCGGGATTGAAATCCTGAGTAGTAACAATCTCTTGTTTGAGCTTCAACCCAAAACTCATCAAGGGATCTGTGGTGGTGATAAACGTTTCAGACAAATTGACATTTGGCAGAAAAACAGCTTTTGACTGGTTGTGCGCTGCAGAAGCGATTCCGACATTTTGTTGTGCCTTTTGTATCTCCCAATTATTCTTTGTTGCGAGATTCACTGCGTCTTTCAAGGTAAGCTCGAGTCTATCTTGAGCAGTTACCTTTTGCATAGCAAGCACTGATATACCGATGATCAGTGCATAGCGAACGCTTATATTGAAATATGTTAATATGTTCATATGATTTTGAAAATTTTTTAAATACTACACTTTGACATACAATTGATCACTGTCAATACTTCTTCTAGTTCAATCGAATAGAAGCGACTCTTTCCTACCTGGGTACATTTCAAGATTCCTTTTATTTTCATATTATTCAAATGATGAGAGATTAGGGATTGCTCTACGTTAAGTTTTTCACAGATTTCGTTTACTGAGATATCTTTATTGACCGCCAAAAGTGAAATAATACTCAGCCTGACAGGATGCCCTATGGTCTTCAAAATGAAGGCTACCTTCTCAAGTTTTTTTACATCAAGGTTATTTTCCAATGCTATCATGTCGCAAACATATGAAGTTATTTTCATATGTCAAAATATTCATACGATATCTTTTTTATTTTGTTTAGAAGGCTTTAAAATAATTATTTAGCATACTAATTTTTTATATTCCCTGCCCATTGCTAGCAACTCTTTTCTAGTGCTCTCTCTATTGATCTGATGTTTTTCTGCTTTCTATTTTCCAATATTCCAATTCCATATTTGGTGAAGTAATGATGAGTTTTCATGAAGCTTATATTTTCACTGCACCATTCTTCATCAGAATAAAACTTCTGAAGCTTGACTTCCCATTCTTTTCTAAGTAAATTCTGCCATTCCATGCTTGTATTAGAGGATAAGTGGTGCAAGTCAGCATCACAGATCACTTTTTGTAATGAGTTCTTGGGAACTTGTGGCATTTTGGTTGCATCAATACAGTTGACCACTTGTTGGAGTCGGTTATTATTGTAACCAATTTCAGATAGGAATCTTTCTGCCAGTTCTTTACTGACTTCTTCGTGCCCGTTGTATTTTGTACATAGACCTGTATCATGAAACCACGCAGCGATTGAGACAATTCCCACCTCTTCAGTGGATAATGATTCCTGCCTGCCCAACTCTGCCACGGCCATTACAACATGCTTAGTGTGTTTGAGGTTATGGAAATGAAAACCTTGATCTAAATTATCTTTTAACAGCTTCGTTACATGCTCCGCAGTTTGTTTCACATAGATGTTTGAATTGTTTAGCATAGCTTAAAATTCATTTTTGTTAACTCACTGATCCCACCAGCTATACGTCACAGATTGTGTAGATGAACTACCGATGAAGATATTCACATGCTCGCTACGTTTGTGGCCTTTTCATTGACCACTTCTTCTGCTAATATCGCCAATTGTCGGTCTGTCTTTTTTTTCTCTTCTAAGTTCTTGTGAAGAATGGCTGCTATGTCAGATAACCCAAGCATTTTGGCATAAGTACAAACCGCTCCATATCCAGCGATTTCATAATGAATGATATGCTGCAATGATGTAATGAGTCCTGCATCCATCACTTCTTCATCAGCACTTCTCGACATGATATCTTGCGCCTCTGTAATCATGGCTTTCATTGCTTCGCAAGTTTCACCATAACTCTGTACATATAAACGTGCAAATGCCTGCCTCAATCTCATTATATGGTCTTCATGGTCAAATAAATAATCTTTTACAATTTGCTTTAAGCGAGGCTCTTCGACACGTGTTATCAACGTGGGCAAGGCTTTATCAAATTGTTTTTCACCATGATAGAGATGCCTTAATTGTTCTATCATTAAATCCCTCAAATCAACTATTTTTTTCATGATTTTAAGCTTTGAATTATTGATTAATACCACAAAGGAACACAGAAGTTACTTGGTTTTAAATGACCAAAATCATCTATATTATTGATTTATATTACTAATTGTAGCTTTTGTCTATGATAAGTTTTTTCCTTCTTTTTCCGAATTTTTATACAAGCGACCTATTGATTATATGACTGCCCGTTATTAAGCATAAAGAACCTATCTAGATTCCCACCTACGTGGGAATGACGTTCTACATCGATTAAGTGCGTCATTCCTGCGGAGGCAGGAATCTGAATCGTCAAAAAAGAAATATGACATATTACTGATCCAGATATAATCTCAAGGCATCTTAGGTTTTTCGCTGGGGGTTGACACTGAGTAGTAAGTAATGGCACCAAATGCTATAGCAATGAACTTATCAAGAATAGAAAATAGAAAAGCACCTTCGTAAGGTGCGTGAATCAAAATATAAAAAAGCAACTCAACGGCACCGCCAGTAATAAACAAGACCATGCCTTTATTGAATAGTTGATTTTGAGATTTTTTGAAAACGAAGAACGACAAAACAACCACAGCAAAAAATCCAACAATTTGGAAAATGTAAAATCCTGCACCTTTCATATAATCCGTACTGAAAGCGAAATCAACTCCAATATTGATGCTACTCACATATATTTTCAAATAGGCAAACTGAAAGGCGATTAGGATCATTTCAGTCAACAGGGCATATGTTATCACCTGCTTATAAGTCAAATCGGTTGTGTTATTTTCCATGATCTGAAAGTCTAAGGGTTTTTATTATTTGTTCCAATGTACCGATTCGTACCCCGATCTAAAATGATATTTATTAGTCTAAACCATGATATTGAACAATGCACGTTTGGCATGTTGTACATAACTTGTCTTGACAAAATGGATATATAATGGACAAAAGACATTTTTTGAAAGTGTGTGCTATTACAGGTGGTTCAAGTCTTTTTTATGCAAATAATCTTTACGGACAAACAATTACAGTCATGGAAGCAATAGTAAATAATGAGATGATCATAGATGAATCAGGGAAATACATCCTGCCGAAGTTGCCATATGCCTATGATGCGCTGGAACCTTATATTGATGAGCAGACGATGCGATTGCATCATGATATCCATCATCAAGGATATGTCAAAGGGCTGAATGCAGCCACAGAAAAAGTGAAAGAAGCCATTGAACAAAATAATTATGGAATGATAAAACACTGGCAACGAGAGTTGGCTTTTCATGATGCCGGGCACTTTTTACACAGTATTTTTTGGCAGAACATGGGATCGGAACAAGGTACAAGAAGTGCTTTGTTAGAAAAGTACTTAGTGAAGAGCTTTGGTTCATATGATGGGTTCAAAAAATATTTCACAGCGGCATCTGGAGTC
>Ga0209634_1001781_pt1 | contig 15524 bp, 19 predicted proteins | sample LinPmetageLP40_FD_184043 | JGI IMG/M metagenome (GOLD analysis project Ga0209634, IMG submission 184043) | Marine viral communities from the Pacific Ocean - LP-40 (SPAdes) (version 2) | ecosystem: Environmental > Aquatic > Marine > Oceanic | place: Pacific Ocean | collected 2010-08-26
AAGGAATTATGCCCGCTGAAAATGTTTTTAGCCCTGTAAAAGACTGTGCTCCAGACAAGTGAGCTGTATCAGCGTCTAAATTTGCAGATGCAATAACACCTGTTAACGCGGCGCTGCCATCAAAGTCATGCCCAAATATAGCCCTCGGTGTGGCTAGCGTCGTAGCGTCAGCGGCGAGAGTTGCTGTGTCGGCATTACCTGTTGTGTCTTGATTTAAGGTCTCTACAGCTAAAACCAAGGTTCCGTTCCCTACAGTAGCTGCTAGGCCAGATCCAGCCAAATTAGCTCCTGTCACCACAGCTGGGGTAGAACCACCTACAACGATGTTACCATTAGTGGACAAGTCTACCGCAGAAACCGCAGACGTTCCGTTACCAAACAAAACACCATTCGCCGTTAAAGATGTCGCCCCAGTACCACCCTTAGCTACGGTTACCGTATCCGATAGGGTCGATCCAGCCGCCGTAACTGTTATCGCGGCAGAGCCGTCGAAGTCCACCCCGTTGATGGCTCGTGGGGTTGTAAGAGTTGCTGCACTCCCCGTCGTGTCTTGATTTAAAGTCTCCACAGCTAAAACTAAAGTCCCATTTCCTGTAGTAGCCGCTAACCCAGATCCAGCTAAGTTAGCCCCCGTTACCGCAGCGGGTGTAGACCCCCCGACAATTACGTTCCCGTTAGAAGATAAATCTACAGCAGATACAGCGAGTGTTCCATTACCAAATAAAACCCCATCTGCAGTCAAAGAGCTAGCTCCTGTTCCACCATGGATAACGGGAAGGTCGGTAGATAAAACAATATCATCGGCGGTGACAGTTCCCCCTACATTTAAATCTTCAGCAACCTGTAGGTCCTCAAATGATGTTGAGTCATCGTTTTGTATAATAGCCCCAACGGTAGCATTTACATAAACAAAATCAGACCCTCCATCCGTTGCGGTTACCGATGTATTTTTTGACGCTAACGTTATAACTGCCTTTTCCCCAAAGTTAATTTCATTTACAAATTGTACGAAAAATTCTTTAATAAAACCCGCAGTAGTAGCAATAATGACTTTTGTGCTAATGGTATCGTTTGGACCTCTAAAATAAAAAGTAGCAGTACCATCCGCTTGACATTCTAACCCTCGTAGATACTTGATAGGGTAGTACATAGACGCATCAACTTCACCAGCCGTAGCATCTGCGTTTAAGAATAAAAATTTATCGTCTGGAGATAAAACCATGCTATGCTGTTAGTGAGTTTGTTACGGCGGTTATGTCGCCATGAAGAAAAATTGAGTTTATCTCATCTGCAATCACTATCATCGCCTCTTCCCCAAACGCTATCTCCTCAGTAATAGCTTCCATTATATCGAGACCTGAGTCCGTCGTTATGGTTAAGGGTATCATTGTTGACCCCCCTAAGGTTCCGCTTAAGCTTTTAAAGTGCATCTCCAGGCTGTCCCCATCCGCATCTATCTCCATGAGCACAAGGTCGTCAGCAGGGAGCATACGAACATCGGCGAGGCTATTAGCAAAGAATAAGAATTTCTTCATATTACAAATATACGGGAAATAAAAAAGGGGCCGAAGCCCCTTTCTTGTAGTAGTATAACTAGCTGATTATTATGATTCAGCAGTGTGGAATGGTGTAGCTAAAGTGCCAGTACCGTTTAATCGGCCTTGTACGTGCCACTTTGTTCCATCTCCAACTAACTTAATGTAGCCTCCAGCCAATCGGCCTTTTGCGTCACTATCTAAGTTAATGAAGTCATCTTCAGCTGTATTAGCTACAGCAAAGAATAAGTTCTCAGTTGCAGTGTCAGCATCAGACATAAGTAGAGCCCCTTCAAAGAACTCTCCAGATGCTGCTCCAATGTGAGTATCACCTGTTTGAGCTTTTTGTATAAAAATCTCATAAGTTAACCCAGCAGCGCATGGAGGAAGAGTTAAAATTCCAGCTGTAGCATCACTTGCGTAAACCCAAGCCCCGCTTTGATCTGCAGTTAAAGTTAAAGCAGCATTCCAGTCAACTAATTTGGCCTTAAAACCCATATCACTCAATTTAGTTGAGGTAGCTTCTAGAGTTCCAACATTGGCCGATTTAAGAATTAAATCATTCATATTATTTTGTTATTTTTTTTTGTTTTTATTATTAAAAAGTTAAAGTTGTAAAAGTGAGGGGAAGTCTTTCCTCCCCTCCTTTTACGTCTTAGTTGTTATTGTAATGTAATTACACAGTCAGTAATATTCTCATGCAAGAACTCACTGTTGTCTTTATCACAAACAGTTAAAATACCAGCATTCATATTAATTATTGCATCTGCAATAGCTTTAATTACTGGACGTCTATTGTCAGCGTCGTCTGAATCAGCTACAGTAAGAGCCACATTGTCTGGTGACGCGTGACCTGTGCTGGCTTCAAAGTACATAACTACTGCCGTAGATGACGTATCAAATCCCATAAACTTATCAACAGGAAAGATAGCAAAATCATTTGCTGCTCCATCTCCAGAGCCTATGTTAAAGTATAAATATTTTCCACTCATAGTTTCTAGTTTTAAGCGTCTACAGCAGAAGCATTTTCACATGCTGTAATGTCAGAGTGAAGGTATTCACTCGTATCATCATCAGCCACAACTATAAGTCTCTCAGAGCCAGTAGCGAATGCATTTGCAATAGCCTTAGCTACTGCAATTTGCTTACCGTCTTCTACAGTTAGAATTATTTTTGCTGAATTTGCCACCGTGTCAGACAGGGGTTCAAAATAAAGTATAACGTCGTCAGCAGCACAGTTAATGCTTCTGAAACTGGATACAGGGAGGCAAAAAGTATCCCCCGTAAGGTCACTTCCTTCTCCTGAATCAAAATATGCGTATCTCATAATTTTTAAGTTTTAATAGTTAATAAATAAACAATTAAGCCTTAAGCATTACGTGCTGATTTGCAGCGCGAGTACATAAAGCAATCTCTGAACGGTAGTGGAATACAGCCTGGTCAGTTCCAACGTCTCCGTTGTTCGTGTGTCCAAGAACTCCACCTCCAGTTACCCAGTGCTCCATTTCGCGTGAATATCCATTAGCTTCTTTGTAAGACATAGATAAAGCTGGTGCTTTCATCCCGCTACGCGCGTCAGTAACTTGCGTCATAGGAATCATAGCTCCCTGAACTAAACCGCTGTTCCCAAGAAGGGTAGGGTCATTCAATAGCTTCCAATCGTGCTTGTGGAAAGTGTATCCTCCACGTGTGAACGACTTAAATCCAAGCTTTACAGCCATATCAGAATCGTTGTTAAACGCTCCGAACTGTCCAGCTAGACCAGCAGTTACTCCAGCAGAGATACCTGATGCAAGCATGTCGTCGATAGCTAAGTCCTGCTTTCTGTTTACGTACATAGCGTACTCAGAAGGTGCACCTTGCTTATCAAGCTCCATAATCAAGTCATCAAACTCAGAGAAAGAATCCATTGGATTAGCCTTAGAGTTCTGCATTACGATTCCACGATCCTCTACAGCTGAGAAGTAACCCTCAGAACCTGCAAACTCGTTAGTGAAGTCAGTGTCAGAACCAGCAGCGTGTGCACGCTTCTCACCAAATAGAAGCATCATCTCACGACGGTCTTCAAATCGAGCGCGAGCTTCTTGCTCACCTTTCATGTACCAGCGGTATTCTCCGCCACCTAGGTTTACCCATCCGATGTTTGTTGCTTGAGATCCAGATACTTCGTAACGGTCTTTAACAATCATGTATGGATTAGTAAACTTACGAATCCCCATGTCATCAAACGCAACTGGTTGGTTGGTTCCCTGAGCGTACATATTTCCTAAGCGGATTAAGTTTCCACCACCTGATGTAAGATCAGCTGTTGTAGTAACTGCTCCGTCAAGACGAACAAGAGTAATGTTTGCTGTCGCTGTTCCTGTACCGAAGCCTCCGTTTTGAACAATGAAACGAACCCCTGAAGACTCATCCATAAGAACGTCGTTCTCTTGAACTTTAGATACTACCGTAGAGTCTGAAATAGTCCAGTAGTCAACTGTAGAACCAGAAGTGTCAATTACAGCTGCGCTGTAAGAAAGAAGCTCGTGACGACGACCGATTTCCCACCAGTTGATTTCGTCAGAAGATCCACCAGAGTTAATTGCGCCTGTTAGCTTTAAGAAACCTGTAATACCTTGATCTCCGTAAGTCTCAACAAGTTGAGGCATGTGGACATCCTTGGTAGTTTTAATAAGGTTGTCTAATGTTGTGTACGTTTCTGGCGAAACTCTATAAGAGCTCGCATTTGCGGCAGTGTTACCTGCAGCTTGCGTACTGTTATCAATAAAAGGAATGTTAGTTCCTCTTGTGCTACTTAAATTAGCCATTTTTTATTTTTGTTTTTTAGTTAGAAATTACCAAACGACATCTTATTTTTTTGTTGTTCTAAGATATTCGCCACTTGATCTGCAAGCGGGTTTGGTTGTGTTTGACCAGATTGTTGTGGGCTCTGAGAAGAAACATTTGCCACTTTATTCACTAAGCCTCTTTGTCCATCACCTAGTCCTTGCTTGTAGGCAGAACCTACAATAGACTGGATGTTGTCAATAACAGCTCTATGAGTGTTAAACGTATCATGATCCCACTCCCCTTGTTGGTCTATATAGGGGTCAAAGAAATCCTCCAAGTTTGTGTTTTTATTAATAAGGTTATTTTTATAATCCTCATTTAGACCGAAAGTAAACGTCTTTCCATTCCCTAAGTCAAATTCGACTCCTTGCATGGTAGAGGTTTTTTCTGTCATTTCATTAATCCACTCCGTTGTAGTTATTTCATCGGATTGATACTCTTCATTCTTAGTCGGTGCTGAATATTTATTACGAATTTCTTCGATAGCACCTTTAGATTGCTGAGCATCTATTTTGAGCTGAAGCTGTGCAAGACGTACCTGTTCATCATCATAGATTTCAGGATTTGTCTTATACTTATCTCCGAGTAAGAGGTCAATTTCGTCATTGGAAAGGTTAGGGTACTTTGATGCCATATCAACTTTAACGGCAGTCAAATCATCCATTTCGGATGTGTCTAACGACTGGTAATTAAACCATTCCTCTGGGCTACGGCCTGTTTTATCAACAAATTCCGATATAGCCAACACTCTCTCGTCAATCTCACGAGCTTCTTGCTCTACAGCAGATAGATCTTCAAAAGAAGATATCTCTCTATTCAGCCTTTCGCTGAGGTAAGAAAAGACTTCTTTTTCTACATCTTGATCTGAGTAATCTTGTGTATATTGTTCAGGCTGAGCCTGATTAAATTGTTCATTGTTTGAAGCGTACTGGCCTTGATCATCTCTAGGCTGTTCCTGAACCGCCTCCTGCTGAACGGGCTGTTCAGTTTGAATCGGTTCCTGTACTTCTGTTTGTGGTGCTTCTTGCGCCTGTGCTTCTGCGAGTTGCTCTGGTGTATCAAAGAACTCGGCTTTTTCAAATTGCTCTTCCATTATATTTAATTAATTGTTGTTTTTTACTTGTAGTACACTAAAATTGAATCGCCAGACTCTCCTGTAACGCTATTAAAGTGACCGTATATAGTTGAGTTAGCGATGCAAGGTAAAGTGGTACTTACAGTGCTTAATCTTTCAAACTGTCCAGCATCATGTTCTTCACCTAGAAGTCCTGTTGCTGAGTTTGGATCAAGGTGCGTAGAGCCATCAGAACCATCTGATGCTAATAATTCAAAAATACCACTTCCTTTTACCGTCATAGCAGCATTAGCAGCTGCTAAAACTTGAATAGCAAAGAAATCGCCAGTTACTGTTTCTGCTCCGTTTACTAAGAAAAATCCTTTTGGTGTTAGGTTGCTTGGATGTGCCATGTTTTTATTTTATTACGCTAGTGATACTGCTGAGTTATCTAATCCAAACACTCCGTACTCAATTAACGTGTTAGCTTTAGTGCCAATCGTTTCATACGTCTTGTCTACAGCAACGGGAATAAAAGCAAATTCTCCTCCGCCAATTTTAGCGCAGAGAGCTGTGTTTGACTCTGTTTCGTTACGAACGTAGATATAGTTTTCTAAGTCAGGATCTAAGTTTTTTATGTATAAATAAGCCCTCTCAAGCTTATCGTTTGCTTTATATAATACGAGGTCGTCTGTGTCAGCGGCTGTTCCTTTTACTTTAGCCCTAATAAGGCTGCCAGAGTCTGCCAGAGCAGTGGTGGATACAGTTAGGTTTAAGGGAGACGATAATACGTCTGAGCTTGAAAGGGATAGAGATACTCTTAAACTTGCCATTATACTTCGTAGATTAACATAGACTCAAGCGTTATAGACGTTGCTACGCTTGGTGTGATTTTAATATCGTTTGCGCTAGCTACAGGAGCTACCGTTCTTGCTACTGTTCCTGTCCCGTTACCCGTAGTAGTTACTACGTAATCGTCAGAAGCGGCCCCTTCCTCTATAAGGGATAGGTCGTTGCTGTCTTTTGCGGTAAATGTTGCTACACTTGCGCTTGTTTCAACAACTGTAAAGTTTGGGTATTTTGCTGCCACAACTAAGTCTGTCATAGCGGCTGTAGTTTCTGTACTACCTAAAGTAATTGTAACACCGTCAAATACTGCTGTGTCGTCTTCAGCCCATGTGTTTGCAAACGTTACAGAAAACGCAGCTTTAGTTCCGTTCGTAGCCGACCACGGAAAGAATGCCCAGTCTCCTGCATACAACCTACCCATTGGCTCGTCATCAATCGTTACCAAAAAGTATTCAGTCGGAGTAGTAGAGGTGTTTTTTAAGTATACTTTATTGGCTCTATCTGATGTGTACTCATCGGCATGATAAAGAGTGAAAGTATCTAAAGAAGTACATTCTTTTCTAGATAGCCCTGATGTAGATTTTAAACCAGTAGTTAGCCCAGCGTTCAATAATGAAGTAGAAGAATTTAAAGAAAGAGCGTCACTTGTAAGATCGGCGCTAGATAAAGTTATGGAAGCTGTTGTTGTTGGCATATTCTATATTGTTATGATGCGGTTGATTGAGAAAAAACGCCATATTCAATGCCTACGTTTAGCGCAAGTGTAGTAACGAGAATATTTTTAGTCCCTGCGTAAGGGATAAACATCCAGTCGCCAGGATAGAGCCTTCCAAGAAAAATATTCGTACCCTCAAGCTCAACTAAGATGTAATCGCTATTCCCTGTGCTTGTATTTCTAATGTAAACTTTGTGAGCTACTGTAGTATCAACGTAATCGTCTTTATCTACGATTACCGTGTCACTTTGGGCTGATGTATATTTTCTGCTTGTAATTCCAGTAAACTCATCTAATCCTGTAGACGAAGCTGCTTTGGTCAGAATAGCAGATTGAGTCATGTTGAAGCTATGACCTGTAATGTCTGCGCTAGAGAGTGTAAGTGTTGCTGTTGTTGTTGCCATGACTTATATTATTATGATGCTACTGATTGAGAAAAAACACCGTATTCAACTTTCATCCCAACAGCGCTTGTGTCGATATCAACATCTAAAGTTCCTTCATACGGAAAAAAGCACCAGTCACCTGGATAAAGGTGACCCATAATGATGTTGCTACCACCAATCTCAACTGTAACAAAATCGCTTGTTCCAGGAGAAGAGTTTTTAATATATACTTTATGTGAGGTAGTTGTGTTAGCATAGTCTCCTGCGTCAACAATATTTTTTGCAGTTTGAGCAGCTGCGTATACAACAGTAGTGATGCCTGTAAACTGATCTAAGCCAGTAGCCGTGTTGGCCTTGTTTAGAATTGTTGATTTCGTCAGGTTTAAAGCATCCCCTGTAATGTCAGCACTACTAAGAGTTATTGTTGCTGTTGTTGTAGCCATTTTAAATTTTGTTTAATGCAAATATACTAATTAATAGGTTAGTGTATTATCATGTTATTACAGCATTATATATAGCATTTATATCTAAACAGAAACTATAACTTTTTTAGGTGTTTTTGTTGTTACCGCTACAGCAGATATAGACGGAACTGATAAAGATGCAGAGGAGCTACTTGTCCTAAAAGAAACATTTGTTGCTCCAGATACGCTTACCGTAAAAAAAATACTATCAGCTTTTGTTACTACTAGAGACATAATTAAACTGCGTTTTCCGTAATGTCTGCATTTACAGTAAAGGCACCCATAAGTATGCTAACGTATGAATCCAAGGCTGTACTGCTAGGCAGTCTGTATTGTATCTCATATGAATATGTTCCTGACGGTATCTTTCTTGTAACTTCTGACGACGCGGCAAAAACAACATTTCCAGAGTCATCTGTAGTGGGCGATTCAAACTTGTTTGCAGATGCAGCAACATTTGGTGTACCTAAAATAATAGACCCTCTTCTTGACGGACCAGTTCCTGTAACTCTTTTGACTCGGAAGAAAAACTCATAGTTATCTGTAGCTAAGGTCAAGGCGGTCCCTGCCGCATTTTTTAAAGTCAACGTCATGCTAAAGCTATCCCCTCTTTTTGAGGTTATATCTAGTTCTTCTGTTACATCTAAGTCTATACTTCTGGCCATTCTATTGTTGTGTTAAAAGTTGGTCTAAACCACTAAAAATATCTTGTGAATTTTCTTTTTGCTCCTCCTGTAGCTCCCCTCTTTTCCCGTTTCTTTGTGAAAGAAGTTTACTTTGTTCTACCGCTTGCTTTTTGACCCTTTCGTCTTTTCTATCGTCTTTCATAGTTTCTATCTTCTCCTTAAACTCCGTCTCTCCAGTGCTTTTTTGAATAGAAGCGCTTGCTCGTATAAGTTCTATTTCTTTGTCAAACTCGTGCTGCATTTTTGCCATTTCGGCTTGTAGCTGAGCTTTAAGTTGAATAGATTGAGCCTCCAGCTGAGATGCCATCTGAAGCTCCTGTTGCCTAGCTTGAGCTTTTGCCATTTCTGCTTGTTGCGCCTGTTGGCCTTGAGCTTGCATCTGTTGCATTTGCATAGCCTGCTGTTTTTCCATTCGTTTTTTACGCCTCACAACCAATAGCCTTTCAGCCTGGTTGACATCTTGCATATTCCTTACGGCAAGAGCATCTTCTAAATCTATTTCTTTTTGCATAAGAGCTCCTTGTATATTTTGCTCTAAATATGCTTTTTCTTCATCTTCCATCTCTTTTACAACCTGAACCCCAAAGTTGTACATCGGCAAATCTTTAAACGAAGACAAAACCTTCATGTTCTCTTTTCCGATAGCGTTTTCATAAACCTCGTATATAACCGACCCTGGTGGCAATACTTGCATACACTTTACTACATCTTCGCAAACCTTTTTGTAAAGAACCATAGAGGCATTAGTTATATCATATATAGCGTTGTTCCCTGCGCTAATTGCTTGCTGCTGAACACCCACAAGCGCATCTCCTTTAGGTGAGGACGCGTCCATAGCTTCGTTAATCCCTGTTGTATCTCGAATCATTTTTAAGTAATGATTATACAGGCCTATTAACTCATTAATGTTTCTTATGCTATTTCCAATCTCTCTAATAGGAGGGTTTTGATGACCCCCTTCAGGGTTTTTACTCCTGTAATAGAAAACACCAGTCTGCTCATATATATCGTGAAGATCCAAAGGTTGCAGCTCTCCTCCTTTTCCTAGCTGTACATTTTCTAAGCCCTCAATATCAATAATTAATCCATCTGGCTTTGCCTTTGCAATAGACTGCTGAATCTTTAAGTGAGTTATCTGAAGCATATCAGCAAACCCGATACAACTGTCCACCATAGATTTAGGCATCATACCTCTAAAGTTAGTTGCTACAACAGAGTACGACAGATTAGCCTTAGATATATCATGAACATTCTTAGGTATGTTTTTAGTTCTACCGTAATTATATATAAAGTTTTTGCTACCTAGAATATAAGACCCTCCATATACAACTTTAACGTCCATTTTATGGGGAACCCTTTCAAATACACTGTTAGATTTTTCTGAATATTTTGATCCTTTGTAGTAGAAACCTTTGTTTCCGTGCTTGCTTTCTTTCTCTTCAAAAAACAAACAGTCAACAGAAATAAATTCAAAATCCAAAACATCAACCAAATACTCATCATACCCGTAAGAACTTTTTCCTGTTGTGGAGCTTGTTTTAGTGTTGTTAAATACACTAGAGTTATTTCCGTTACTGTCTTTAAATCTTTTAGCTATATCCTTATATTGTTCTTCTTCAAACTGATCCCCAGCTAATCTTTTTAATTCTTGTATTGGTATAGTCTTTACGTTACCTGCATATACCATATCATCGAAACTAGGGTCTTCTGTTTCGCTGTGAATAAACTTAACTGGATCAACGTACGTAGTGTGTATACCGTAATTTGGATCATTAGTTCTACGAACCACAGACATGCCTAATGTAGCCAAATCATTAACGCAACGCCTAAAGGTATTGTCGTTAAAGTTATTCCAAGATAGCGTCATGTTTGTGCCAATCTGAGCTGCAATTTCAGCGTCAGTTTTAACGTTAGTATCAAAAAATATCTCCGCTTCTTCTAATGTTGCTGGAAGTTTATCTGGATCTTTGTCTAAAACAACCCCTGTCTTTTCTTTTAGTTTGGACAACTGCTCTTTTGCTTTTACCTGCATCCTTAACTTATTCTTCTCTTTGTTTTTTTCAGAAGAAGAAAGAGGATCTATAGCCTCTAAGTTGGGGTAAGGGTTTCTAGAGAGAATTTTATTTACTACTATTCTAACAAACTTAGGCAATACTGGCACTGGAGTGTAATCGATATTTACAAGGCTGCCGTCTCCCGCGCTAGGGTCCATTGTGTTTAGAAGTCTTTTATATATGCTAGTATCTTGGATGCCATTAGCATAATCCCTACATTTTTCAAATATTGTGTTTCTTTTCCCGTGAAGAGATGCGGTCTCTTTCATCTTACCCCATTGTCCTTCTATAGCTTTTGCATAGTTAAGCCCATACTCTTTCGACTCTTTTTCTTCGGAAGAAGCCAGAGGATCTGGAAAACCACCACGATTTGAGTTCATATTGTTATTGTACATTTGCTTTTGGGGATAATTCCATTTATGCAAATATAGTGAATCAACCGATTACACTATATCGTCTAAAAAATTTACTGCTTTCAAAGTTTTTTCTTATTTTGGGTTTTGATTTTTGAGCTGCCAATAAAGCAAGCCCAGAACTAATAGTAAGGTCATACTTGGTTCTTTTGTCTATTTTAAAAGATATCCAGTCTTCTAAAGTTTTATTTAGATACATTTTTCCCATTGCTCCAGAATCATAATTTGTCCCTACGTTTTCGTAAATATATGTCTCTATAGCTTGAGCGTGAGCTTGTATTACGTCTTGAGAGTTGGAGGGAATGCCTTTTGTTTTTACCGCTACGGTAGCACTAGCTCCTTTTAAGTGTTCTGGTCTGTCCATAAGATATCCGTCGTACCCTCTGGACTCAAAATATCTTACAATTCCGTACTTATTGTTCTCTATCAATAAAGGGTACCCATAAAAGAAGGCGCACATAAGAACGTCTTCATAAAATATCCTAGCTAAGTCTGGACGAGAAGCATACTCAGCAACAAACATATTTGAGGGGTGTTCTATATGAAATTTATTGTACATATGTAACGCTCCCTTAGATCCTCTTCCGTCTAGCGTAGCGTCTAGGTCGTAAGAGTCTACTCCGCCACACCCCCAATGATTAGGTGCAACTTTTTTATTTCTGTCAAACTTTATAACGTTTCTTTGATCTGCTGGTGGCATCCAGCTAATATTAAACCTACCGTTTACGTCTGGACTAAAAGCAACCTCTTTATCTTTCTCTTTCCATATAAAATTACCTCGTACTACAGGGTTTGGAAATAAATCTTCGTTGTATTCTATCTGCTCATATATCTTCCCAATATTAAACAAGCTCCCCTCTATACTATCCCTAAACGCTTCGTCTTCAGTAAAAGGAAACTGCCTTACCACCTCATTTAGTTGCGATGGATCATCCTTTAAAGATTTACGTTCATTTTTTAAATATGTCTTTGCACCAATGTCAACAGAGTGACCGTCTATACCTAAAATAGGTTCTTCTGGATTATCTATGACTGGATTTCCGTACAGATCAAAAAACCCCTCTAAAGAATTATAAGCTGGCATAAAAATCCTATATAACCCTGTTTTGGTCCTTCCGTTATCATTCCTCTTCAAAGGGTCTGAGTCCCTCCATAGCTCTTTGTACTGTTGACCTCCTTTGTCCATCGGATTTACTGTGCTTCCCACCAGTGCCTTTCCCACTACGTTTCTTCCGACGATCAAACACGTCCTCTGAATCCTCCAAGCTTCTCTTATGTCTGTAGGTTTTTCCCATTTTCCTGCTTCGTCTAAATATAATATATGCAGCTTCTCCCCATCATAAGCGTTATTTGTCGTGCTTTTCCAGTTAATGACAGAGTTTAGTGCTTCTCCCATTTGGGAGGTTTTATTCTTTTTTGTTATTCGCTTGGACGGCTCTCTAAAAGCTAGCTCCATACGAGGGTTTGTTGTACCGTCTTGAATAGGCTTAAAGAAGAATGGATAGTTTCTAAACATATAAACCACCTTCTTCATAAATATATTTTCCTGTGCGTCCTTACCAGTTTTAGATTGTATACCTAACAGCTTATCTTTAACTTGCGTAGCTTCATCCACAAGTACAGCAGAGCATATATTGGTGTAACCAGAACGACGGCACTTAGTATAAAGCTGACCAATACAACGAGGATCAACCTCGCAAGCAGCCATGTGTAAAAATATCTCACGTTGAAAATTTAAAAAGTATGGGTAACCTATATCTAACTTCGTCCACTGAAGCATCATGTAGTGCCGCCCCGTAATATATGTAGCTGTACCGTTGTTATAAAACCAAAAACCCTCACGCCTACGCCTAAACTCTTCCTCGATATATGGGCGAAACTTCGCTCTAAACTCCCTTGGCATCTCCGCCCACTCATCCATAGAATGAACACGAAGCAATTCCTTCGGCATAAGTAACCTTTCCCACATTTGCAAAGAGTCTGATTTTTTATATCCAAAAATTTCTTTTTTCGGGGGCCTTTTTGGAAGACAAATGAGTACCCCACTGAGTTCAATAATTTCACCTTCTGTACCGTTGGGACAAATTTTAACAGCGGGTTCTTCATACTCTTTTACATCTAGTAAGACACTCATTAAAATGTTTGTCCAAATCTGTTTGATCTAAACCCAGGGGCGCCAGACTTAGGGTTAGCCAACTCCATATAGCTTCCACATTTTTCACATTTCACATCATGCAGCACTCCTTTGCCTTCAATATATTTTATTGTAACTCCCGTTTTGTCCACAATGCTATCGTTGCATTCACATTTATATTCAGCCATTTAATTTAATTTAATATAGTACAGTTATTGTTCCGTTAAACTCAAAAACACTTGCGTTTATAGCGCTGTGTGCAGTTATTGTATAAACATATGTTCCCGTTGCAACGTTTGCATCCCATTCATCTAAAGAAGAAGCGCTAATCCAAACTAAACCTCCCCACCTATTATAAATACGAACCTCCCATTGACCCCAACATTCCCCGTCTGAAATAGCCTTCCAAGTATCGTTCCACCCATCTTCATTAGGAGTTACGACATTGGGTGCGTATATAGAAGTTTCATCACACGGAAATTCCTCTTCGCATATTAAACCAGTGTTACAGTCAATATACACGGACTCTACAAAATACTCGGTTATTGTGTCTGTTTCATAAGTGTATATATAATCATATACTACAGTTTCTATAGTATCTGTAACATACAGCGTGTCGGTTGTTATCCATTCAACGTCTATGTACTCTACTATAGTGTCTGATATGTACAAGGTGTCTGTCGTTACCCATTCAACATCTACATACTCTATTATAGTATCTGTAAGGTATTCAATAACGTCTACGTATTCAATAACTTCTACGTCTACATACACTGTATCACACGAAGGTGGGGCACAATATATAACAGTGTTATTAGAAAGATCTACGTCAGGATAGTTCTGCGTTTGATTAAACCCTGGATTTACCGCCCAGCCACCTTCTTCGGTAGAAGCTGTACGAGATAAGTTTATTTGCCATATGACTAATTCAGTACATAGCGTATCGTTAGCCAGTATTTCCCCCCAACAATCGTTTGTACTTGCCCCTGAATCAAAAACATTAGCACTCCAAGTGTCCCCACTCTCTAATATCTGATTCCCGTAAAGAGTAAACACTTTAAATGTCCAACCTGGGTGATTGACTCCAGTCAAACAATCCAGCCAATTATAATCCAGCCCTTCTGCATGCAATCCTAAAACTATATGACTAACAGTTGTGTTATTATTTATATGCGTACTAGCACTATTTTCACAAGTGTTCCCTACTGTTGTAAACTCATTGCACCCACAATTCTCGCTATTTATAGCTTCAATAACAATGTCGCCTGACGCGGCATTCCAGCTGCTTATGGCTACATCGCATTGTGCAGATAGCGTTGGAGCCCATATAGCTAGTAAATATATTAGTTTTCGCATACACCGTAGTTTGATAAAAATAACAATAAATCCTGAACGTCTACCGTTCCGCTATTATCTAAGTCTCCAGGGCACTCACTTTCCTGCACGCACGAAGCATAATTAGGATGATCCGTAAGAAGCGGGTATACAAATCCGTCCCCATTTAAAACAAATGCAGTCCCTATATCTGCACAGTATATTATAGTATATCCTCCAGCGGGTAAGCCAAAGTAATGCGCCATCCCTTCGCAGTCTTGATATTGGAAATTAGTCCATTTCTCTGCACCTACTGAAGTGAATACGTGCTGGTTACACTGAGAATAAGAAATTACAGGAAACAAAAACAAAGCAAATAATATATTTTTCATACGGTAAAGTTAGTTACTTATTTTTAATAAAAAAATGCATTATTCTGTGCCTTACAACATACATTGATGCTTTTATCCAGGATTTAATTCCTTTTTCAACGTACCCAAGGTGAAGGTTGCATTTATGGCAAAGCAAGTCTCTTACTTTCCCCGTTTTATGACAATGATCTACTTTGGGGCTTATAAGTTCTTTCTTACATATAGAACACTTGTTATCTTGCTTTTTTCTTTTGTTTTTGTATTCCTGTTTAGTTAACCCGTATCTTTTAAAAATCTTATTCCATCTAAAATACTCAGGATCTCTCATTACAGCTTAAGTTATTTTGAAAACCTTTCAGCAAAACCGCCAGAATAGTCTTTTGCATCTCCTATCTCTCCGCTTGTCCTTAGGTCTTTTACCATCTGTTCTAATCTTTGTCTTTCTATGATAAGCTCTTTACAATCTGTAGCGGTTTGTTTTATAGACTGAAGCTCAGCTTTACGTGCACTACCGTTTATTTCGGGGTCAACAGGTTTTTTTATTTCCTCAATCATATTCTCTATGGCAACCTCCATACTGGACATAAGCCTTTGAGAGGCTCCTATTGTGGTAAATTTATACTTCGACATACATAAGGTCTTCTGCTCGTGTTCGATAATATTCTGTGTTGTCTATAAGAATCCTATAGTCTCTGTTTTCCTTAAACCCAACAACAT
>Ga0209634_1001782_pt1 | contig 15514 bp, 27 predicted proteins | sample LinPmetageLP40_FD_184043 | JGI IMG/M metagenome (GOLD analysis project Ga0209634, IMG submission 184043) | Marine viral communities from the Pacific Ocean - LP-40 (SPAdes) (version 2) | ecosystem: Environmental > Aquatic > Marine > Oceanic | place: Pacific Ocean | collected 2010-08-26
TAGATGTTAAATGGTCTAGCCACTCATCTGCAGTGTACTTAGATCTACCCATTCTCATAGCCCAGTCATATGTTGATGAACCAAAAGCAGGTGCCATGTCATCACCCATCTGTAGGGGTTTTGTTTTTTTAAGAACTACTGGTGGGTTTTTTAATTCTTGAGTAACTAATTCTTTAGCCTGCGCCTGTGAGGGTTTAGGTGTGTAAGTTATTTGATTTGTCTGTTGTCCGGTGGTCGGTGTTGCTGAAGGCTTTTTCGCCTTAAGTAATTCCTTACCAGCTCTAAGTAATGCCTTTAGGGACATTGTCCCTCCTATGTAATTTTAGTAGGTTTGTTTCTACCTAGTTTGCATTTTACTTTTACTGATGTTCCGTGTTTGTAACCCATAGGCTTTTGCATCATTCCGCCACCCATCTTACCTTTAACCAATGATCTGGCTTTTTCAATATCTCTGTCAGTAAGTCTCGTACCTTTGTTCTTAAAAGCTTTTCCTTTAGCATAAGTTAACATTTGTTTTTGAGTAGAAGTTAAATCAGTAGAATCCTTTAAAGTTTTAAGTACATCTTGAGTTGTTTTAAAAGCTTTATATCTTGAACTACCCATGTCAGCACCACCACCTTTAGTGTAACCCATAGGTCTTTGCATCATGCCACCGCCCATTTTTTTCTTAACATCTTTTTTCTTATTCATTTTAGATTCTAAATATTTTTTTGCACCAATTCCTGCAGTAACGACACCTAAAGCTATTTTACCAATTCTAGTTGCACTTACTGCTTTCGCAGCACCAGCTAATTCTTTTCTTCTTTTCATAAATTCAGAAGCAGACTCTCCAGGTTTAAAACCTTTTGCTTTTCTCATCTCTGTCATTGACTTAAATTTTTTCTTACCTTTACCAATTTTTGATCCAGGTTTCACTGAATTAATTACAGGAAGATCTAAACCACTTCCTCTTTTGTATTTCATCATCTTACCGTACTTAGCTTTCATAACTTTACCAGGTTTAATAGATTCATCTTGAAGACCCATGCCCCTGCCTTTTGCTTTCTCAGCTCTTAGAACAGCGAAATCTTTTGCATCAATTTTATTTGGTGGTGGAGCTTTAGCTGCAATTGCTGCTTGGCCTGAAGACATTCCTCCGCCTTTTAATTCTACTTTGATAACCTTGCCTCTATCATTTTTTTTATATGTAAATTCTCTTTTACCACCACTATAATATTTTTCTATTTGTGCAGTAGTTCTAGCAGTAGAACCGCCCTCTTCTTTTGAAGTTTGAGTTTGACCTTGTCTAAGTTTAGTTCTTGGCATAGTTACTCCTAGTAATATTTATACTCTTTTTCTAATTTCATTGGAGGATCGTCCCAGTCATCTGAATACGTAGAAACAAATCCACCTTGTCGATATCTTAACACAGCTTGGGTCATAGAATCAACATAGTCATCATATTGTCCGTTAGGAAACGCTGCACACTCCTCAATTACTTCCTGTGCCCAGTGTTCGTCTAAAGGTGCCCACACCATACCAGATTCAAATACAGGTGCACAGCTATTTATTCTAGTATGCTTGTCTCGTCCTCTAGCAGGAACATAATCAACTACAGGAATTCCTGCCCTACGGAGTTCATGTATTAGTGGAGTACCACTAGCTTTAGCTTCAATGATCACGGTTTCCGGTTCCCAGTAATGGTATTGCTCTAGAGCTACATTCTTAAGATCTGGGAAATCATACCTACCCTTTTGAGCATCTAATAAAATTATACATTTCTCATAACCTTCTACAGGTTCAAAAACACCCCAGGTGGTAATAGCAGAATAGTCCGCACTTTCTTTTTTAGAAAAGGCAGTATCATAACTTTGAATGACGTGAATTAATTTTGGTAAAGTTTCTTTATCATAATTTTGCCACCACTCCCTTTTAATAATTGCACCCTCCTCTGAAGTAGGGTCTTGCATATATTGAGCGTTCCAGTTTTTAGTGGAGATGGAAGCTTTGACAGAGTCTAAATCTTCTTTGTTCCAATACTCAGGCCACACAGGTTTATCATCAGGCATGATTGCAGGAAAAGAAATTAATTTCCATTGATCTGCTTTAGTACCACTTTGAGCTTTTAGTAATCTTCCTGTTAGATCGTCAGTAGCCCAACGAGTCATAACAACTAATATTCTTCCTCCAGGTTGTAGACGTTGTCTAGGTCCTGAACTGTACCATTCATAAGCACGTTCCATTGCTGTGTCCGACATAGAGTCTTGCTCTGTATGTGGATCATCAATAATAAGCAAATCGGCCCCTCGACCTGTGATAGATCCGCCAACACCCGCTGCAAAGTATTCACCACCATGATTGGTTTCCCACCTGCCTTTTGCTTTACTGTCTTCTCGAAGTGTAACACTTCCAAAAATTTCTTTATACTCCTTGGTGTTCATTAAGTTACGAACCTTACTACCAAATCTTGAGGCAAGCTCAGCGTTGTGCGAAACCTGCATAATTTTTTTCTTTGGGTACTTTCCAATATACCAAGCAGGAAATAAATAAGATGCAAATTCAGATTTAGTATGACGTGGTGGCATATTGATTACGAGCCTCTTTGCCTCTCCATCTGCAATATCTTCAAAGGCTTGTGCAATAAGTTGGTGGTGCCCATATTTCCTAGGATCTTTTGCTTTACGATAGATAAAATCTTGCCAGACAGACTCAGCAAAAACTAAAAAATTATCTTGGCATAATTTTATCCACTCTAATTGTTTTTTTAGAATGACATCTTTTAGTTCTTCTTCAGTAAGATTTTCTATTTTCATAAAATATATACCCCCCACCTGTATGGTACCTAAAAAAAAATACCCCCCTGGGGGTATGGTACCTTATAAAAACAAAGGGTCTTTCCTATATAGTAGTTGATTTACAAAAAGATATCAAGATTTCCATCTCGTTTGGGACCCTAGTGTATGAATGTAACCTACTTAGTAAAGCCTTTCGCCTCCAAAAACCCACGCCTAGAACGTGAAACCCTGAACAGTAAATTTTAAAAACGATTTTTATAAATGATATGAGCCTTGTAATAGGTACAGGCTTAATACACCAATGGCGTCAGTTAAGACGCCATTGGTTATGTGTTAGTTATTCGTTAGGGTGTAAGGTCTGTACAAGTGTACTGAACTTTTTAAGTATGCTATCTTTGAACTCATCAACAACAGCATTGCCAACGTTTTCAAGTATATGCTTCTCACACTCGCCCATCAACAGTTGGAACATGATCTCATAGTTCAACTGCTTCTTTGTTCCATTGTCCACCACCATGTCAGCTAGTGATGTTGGTGCATTAGAGTTTAACTTCTCACTCAATACATTAGCTATGTTGATCAAATCATTATTGGGCATTTGATACCTCGCCAATAGCCTTATATTCGCAATACTCTAATTGCTTCTGGTGTGCGTTCCATAAATCTAAATGTGCTAATTTAAATTTATCTTTATCAAAAGATTTTCTAACTCTATTGATTTTTTGTAAACCAAAACTATGCCCGTTCTCATCTTGGACAATAATTAAGTTTTGGTTGGTTCTTTCAAATAGATTTACAATGTGTTCTTTCATTGTATCTAACTCTTTAGATAGTCTATTTGCTTTTAGCTTTAGTGAAGCATAAGCTAAGACTACTTTTTTCTCATCTTGCTTTAGCTTTTTTATTGCGTTTGGCATTGTTACCTCTTTGTTAAGTTATATATTCTTATGAATACCCTCTCTTTATATATCTTATCAAATCTTATGCAAACATTAATTTAACTTTTTTTTAATTTCTTTTTCAATATGTTCATTGAGTTGCTGTTCCAAAAATCTAGCAAAATCACTAAAAGCATTTGCCCCCTTATCAGTTATTATTGATATTAATTTATTTTCTTCCCGAGTGCCAGCACCTGCACGTGCACCGTCAGTCTCTTTAGGTTTAAGTAAAGTTTTATTTCCACCACGAGAACGAGACGAGGCGACATTGTCGCCTCGTATATTGTAACTATCGTCCACCTCACCTTTTTTCATTAGCTTGGTAAATTCATCTTTAGCCATTACCAACTACACCAATACTCAACGACTTTCTTTTCGTTGATAGCTTGCTCACAGAATTTAAGAAACTTGATATCTTGTTCCTTATACTCCTTGACACTTTCCTCTTGGAACTGTTGCCCCCAGAAAAAACCATCTTCTGCGTGATAGTCCTTGAAGTCATTTGATATAGCTTCTGCTAAATCTTTCACAACTTCCTCAGTCATATAACAAGGTGCTTCGCAGTCGCCATTAAAACCTAAATGACTTAAGTCTCCCTCATGGTCATGCATTGGGTTTTGGGCATTCCACTTCTTCGCCATGAACTGTTGAAGTCTTGCGTGTTTTCTCCAGACAAAAATATTCTCTTGATCCTCATTATCATCAGAGTAATATTTTTTCCAATCTATCGGCTCACCTCTTAGGTGTGCGTGTTGATCTAATCCCATTTTTTTCTCCTTTGTTGATTAAGTCTAATGTCTTATCGTATCTTATATTCCTTTACAACAATTATCTTTTAGAAGAATTCTAAACTAGCAACCTTACCAAATCCTTTTACCACAGGAACTTCCTGCCTAGCTCCTGATGCTTTTAAGTAATCTTTAACAAATGTGATCCATTACCTCAAACGAGACCGAGCTTTACGAAGGTAATCTGCCTGGCGCAGGTCAGTCCAGCTCTGACTGGTTTAGGCGCAGGTGCTATCCACTTAAGTAAACGAGACGAGACGGTAATCAAAGAACTCCAACGAGCGAAAGCATCAGGATCCCAGTGCCAGCTAATGTAAAGCTTGGGAACATAAACAAAAGGCACAACCAAACGACAACGAAGGTCATGTGGCAGCTCCAGCTGCAGGTTTCTCTTCCAGCAGCTCCTGGGCCCGGACCTCTACAGCCCACCAAACGAGGTCGTTCTTGAAGTTTCTTAACGAGCCTGGATCATTGGTTACGTGCTGAAGGAACTCACCATTCTTCAGGCCGTTGTCATCCGCCTGGTCCCCGACCAGCTGCCAGATCTCTTCTTCATGTTGATCGTGAAACGCGGATGTTTCATCGTAATATATAATACCGGTGACGCCTCCGCTGCATCCGTGTTTTGCAATATCTGATATTAATCCCAACTCTTGCTTCTCGTACTCCACGAGGCATTCCTTGATGCTTGGCATCTTGTACCACTCTTGTATTTCTTTTGTCATTTGCTCTCCTTTGGTTAGCTGCCGAGCTAATTTAATATTTCTAGGCCTCAGGATCGACAGCGCCTTCTATATAAGACCTGATGGGAGATGTGTCAAGAACTATTTTTGATCTTTTTTAATCTTTCTTCGAAAGACCATTTCTTCTCATCTGGTAATTCTTTTACCATCTGCTCTGCCAGCTCCTGAAGACTGGTAACCTGCTGCGCCAGCTCCCCAACTCTTTTGTTGTAGCAACGAGCTCTGTTCTCTGTTCGAACGAGATCGAGAGCGTCAAAATCTATCGCCATATTTCCTCCTTTGTTTAGTCTGAACATACGACATCATGGGATCAGCGTCAAGCAAAAGTTTCTGAGCTCCTGACGGCGTCCCCTGAAGCTGACCTGCGGGGGGTCGTCCAGTATCCAGTAAACGAGAACGAGGTTTATCCATTACCGAGAACGAGAAACGAGATCCTGCTGCTGGTCCTCAGGCCACCAATATAACAAAGAGGGAAAAGATTGGTGGCCAGAGCACGAGAGCGAGAGCTACGCTGCATCGGGACTGGATCCCAGCTCCTGAAGGATGCGCTGCTGGACCGTGGGCCATTGTAACGGGAACGAGAACGAGGCAAACGGGACGAGGGAACGAGGATCAGTGAACAGTGACACCGGTCTGTACAGTTTAAGAGCGCTCTGCAAGAGGGTCTTACCCAAGTTCTCTTTTAGGATAATAACTTTACCACCTGCTTTCACATACTTGTTGATCCATACAATCTGCCACTTATTTAGCTTCGGATAACTTAACGAATCTGATTTTAATTCTATCCAAAATACTTCATTACCCATAACCACATGAATATCTGGAATACCGTTGATTGTACTAGATTCTATGCGAGTTAAGAAGCAATCAGTCAGTCCTTGTTTTACTTTCTGCCATAGCCTAGTTTCCCCATTTTTATTAGACATGATTAAGTAAGTAATTTATATTTTTATCTTCCTAATTGATTTGATTACTGCTGTTGGGATAATAGTTGTATTACCAATATTGTCAAATGTAGGTTTATCTTTTGTCTTAATATAATCAGTAAACATTCTAGTGATACCTTTGCTTTGACTTAATAAATAACCCTTTGATACACAAACAGGAAGTTCTTGGTTCTTCAGATCTTTAGTGCTAGACCAGCCAGCATCACCTTCGATATCCAACCATTCTATTTCTACAAAAGGATAATCATCAATAACATTACCGAGATTTTTAAAATCAAAGTTTAATATTTTTGACTGTTGTATTTTCTTTTTAGTCATCAATCTCTATCTTAATTTTACCAACTGAAGTAGTGATGGTGGAGTTGTGTACTTGATTAAAAGCATCCAACCATTCAGACCAACTAGCTTTCTTCAATTGCTGTAACGTCTTCGGACTCAACTTCAATCGTTTTGGCGTTGTGGCCATCGATTTTGTTTGATAGTTCCTCAAGCTTTTTTTCAAGTTGCTCACGTGACATACCCTCCAAACCACTAACAGTAACTTCTTTTCTATCAACATAAGCACCAGCCAGTTGACCAGATCTATACTCAGCATTAATAGCAGCAGCGAATTGTTTTTCTTTCTCTGCTTTGTCAGCAATTCTTTCTAACCTTTTATATCTTCTAAGGTTGTCACTTGTATATTTTTTTACTTCTCTCTCAAATAATTTATCAAAGTAATTTGCTATATGCGGGCTGTGCTTTCTAGATAGCATTCTAGATGCAACAGAGCCATAATCTTTTTCATTAGTACACACATAACCTGCACGCTTCAGTGCTTCTGCTTGTGTAATAGAACCCCAATCTGCAACATAGATTTCAACAAACATTTTTTGTTTTGGAGTTAAATCTAATTCAGTTCTTAATGATTTCTTTTTAAGTCCACCAGGCATTATCTTCCTTTAGGTTTATTATAAAAATCAGAGGGTTTTTTACCACCTCTTGGAAAGGCCTTAGCTTTGATTGCACTTTTGATATCACCTTTAGCAACTTCTTTAGTCACATTCGATTCAGTCATTATATCTTTTGTCTTTTTACCACCAGCCTTAAAATAGTTTTTACCTGTAGTGAACAAATGAGAACCAAGTTTTCCAAGGACTTTAAATTTCTTATACATAATTTTCTACTATATAGATATTTCAGAGTAATGACTAGTTCCCAATAACCAACTGTTTGCGTTCCCGCAAGAGTGGTGTATCCAAGATACACCATAGATACACCATAGATACACCACTAAAATTGATTAAAACCATTGGTACAATTGACTAATAGAACATTAGATACACCAGATACACCTCTTTTACCCCCTGAGCACTTTTCTTTTTCAATCACTCTAGATAATCTATATAGTAGAAATTTTTCCATTGTCCCGTGGCCGGTATTCTGGTACATTTAAGCTGTGTTCAATCACAATTAGTTAACTACTTCTGGAGGTTTTTTAAGGTTTTGCTCCCTTTGTTTTCCTCCAGGAGTTATTCACTTAATCGGTTTAAATTTTCTTTTAATATTAATTTCTTAATAATTCTTCTCTCCTCTTTCGTACTACACTCCCTATACCTCTTATATAAATCTCGATATCGAATCCAGGATAACTGTAACTTGGTAAAATGTATTTTACCATTGTCTACCATTTTCATGTACTCACCTCTAACAAAGTCAGGATCCATGTCAGCACCCCAGCAGATGTCTTGAAATTCCATACTATTGCTTACAAACCATTTATGCGAATCATGCTTATGGTAGGTTTCTTTTTTAAATCCAGATGGGTTTACTGCGTCCTCTAATGCTTGCACAAGTATAGCCTGGAATAATCTGTGTTCAGCAAATGCTTTGGGTTTTAAAAGTTCCAAAGACAATTTAATGCCCAAAAATTTTAGTAAGCTTGGAGCACAATTCATAGGCTTTCATCTCATTTAAAGGAGTATTTTTTCGCTTACGTTTACGACCTGTCGTAGGAGTTTTAATATAGACATCTATATACAAATCCCACATACGCTCAAGATAATACATCCGGTCCTCACCCGACATAACCTGCATCAGTATTTTAGATTGTTTAATTAATCTTTTTTGAGTCGCATCCATTTGCATAACCACGATGCGGGAAAAGATATGGATGTAGATATGACACCGTGGCTAAGCATTTTTAACAACCAGTTTAATGCCTTTAGCTTTCGCCGCAAGCTTTCGCCCTGATCGCCATCTATCCTCGATTTTGTCGAGAAAAGAAAGACTGAAATTTCCTAAACCAAAGTCATTTCCACAATACAATTGAAACATTAAACTTGTTAACTCGTCATACGTTTTTTTATTCGGACAGACCATAACTAGCTTGTCCAACGCATTATTTAATGCTTCTTCACTACTTTTCATAATAGCTTTACCCACAAAAATATCCTTTTATTAAAGTTAAATTTAAGTGTTAATTGTTAGGTGAAAATAAAGTGTTTTGAAAGCCCCACTTATTTCATTTAGGCTTAGGAATACTTTTTAATTAATAACTATTTTAATTTTGATTGCAAGTAAAAAAAAAGGGACCAGTCTCCCGGCCCCCTTTCCAACACAGAGTGTTTATTACTTACTTTAAGAGTTTCTTTCCTTGGTTCAGTAAATTCTCTTTCATTTTAACTTCAGCAACACCTTCTTTCTTTGCGATCTTTTTAATACTATCGCTAACCATTTTTCTGATCATGTTGCCTGGGTTCCTAAGGCCATTCTCCCCCATAGCCCTAATAATTGTGTATGATTCGATATCAACAGCAATTGATTTCCATTTGTTTACGTCCATTGTTTCTCCTATTTGTCTTGATACTCTTTAGTTTTGAAAAACTCAACCAAATTAATTCTTCTACTTGGCACTCGTCCTGCATTAAATATCTTCTCAAATATTTCAACATAGTCAGCAGTAGAAGTTCCAGCAAGTAACCAACTTGATCTTTGTTTACAAGCAGTTTTAAATCTAACAAAATCCCATTTAGGATGTTTGTCGGCTACAATATAAGCATGCACCATAGATCTTTTCATTCTCTTACTAGTGTCTTCCATACCTACAAAGTAACGTCTCAACTGCATCAGTTGTGATCCAATACGATCACAGTTCTCAATACCTCCTGCAGGGATTGAAAATGCACCCGTTTTGAAATCAGTAGATATTCTATTCCAAAGACTAGATATTTTTAAAAGTAATACAATCACTTCTGCAACATTCATACCATATTGAATCATTTTACTTTTACAGATCTTGTAGTCCATTTTATTTCTAGCACAGTGTTGACCTAGATAATCATTCATGGACCAATTCTTACGCCCTGTATTAAGCCTAGCCACATCTAATGGATCTTCACTATCCATAATAATATATGGAATCTTTAGGTCTAATTGTTTCCTAGCCTCAAGCGTGTGTTGCCCGTCTATGACTTCCATATTTTTATTAACTCTAATTGGATCTTCAAGATCTCTTTCAGAAATTAATTTTTTTAACTGCTCTACGTGAGCAGCATCTACAGGTCTATTACCTCTAGTTTTTTTGAACTTACTGTAATCAGTAGTTTCAAAAAATTTATTGTTGATCGCTTTGTTCATATCTTTTCCTCTTGGTTAGTTAAGTATTAAATATCCCAATGATGCAAAAATAAATAATAAAACTTTTGCAGGGATAATTGTTAGTAATGCAATAAACATCATACTAAAGATCAGGTCTTTCATCGGCACCTCTCTGTTGATCTTGTATAAGTTTATTAGCAATGACTTCGTTGATTGGGTATATAGGCATATCTTCAAAATTCATTGAACACTGCTGTAACAATGACATAACTTCTTGATACGCTTCGTCTTGATATTCCAAGGGCTCACCACTCATGTCAGTTTTTGGTAGCTTTGATAAAATATCATCTACTTTTGCGCTCCACTCTTTAAAGACTTCTGAGTCGCATTTTGTTGTTGTTGCCATTTGGCCTCCTCTTTGTTAGTATTATTGTATATCTTTATATAAACATTTTAATGGGATATGCAAGTAAATAATAAGCTAGGATAATATAGGATGAAGTTCGTTTTAATTTTATACGTATGTAGTATGACCACTGGCCAGTGTCCTGGATCCAGTTACATGCCTTTTGAATTCAATAGTCACTTAGACTGTTTATTGGTAGGGTATCAGCAATCTCATAGAGCTCTCCAAGAGCTCGACAAAGATACTGTCAACAAAGAAAGATTAGCAATTAAATTTGAATGTAAACAGGTACCTTCAATTTAGAGCGCACTATCCTTAGGAAAAAATTTAATTTTTAAGCTAACAGTTAGCTAGCTATATCTAGAAGACCTTTTCTTGCGTCTTCTACGCTTTGATCATTGATCTTAACTCTGATCTCTTTGATCTTTATATCAATCCACTTCATGTCAGTTGTAACTCTACCCTGTTCCAACGCTTGCGTTGCCCATTTGGACTCCAACTGAAGTTTTTCCGATATTAACTTTTGTAGTGCCATCTCGGTCTATCTCCTCAAAGGTTATGAATAGTTGGTTAGGGTTTTCAAATCCTGCACCAATCTTTTCTATTACATCTCCTGATTCAACCTTCTTTACTAAACAATCAAGAGCGGCTTTATCGTCTTCTGCCTCAAGTGTCTCATCGATATATATATTTTTATATTTTACTTGGACACGATATAGCTTCATAAAATATTATATACCATATTTGGTGTAATTTGCAATATAGTGGTCATTCTTTAGCTTCTCCCCATGATCTACCCAGGGCAATATCTACTTTTGATGGTACTTTTAAGGTATCAATAGCATTCTCCATAATATGTTTTACATTTTTTACATCTGATTCTTCGTTAATAGAAAAACATAATTCATCATGTATCTGAAGTAATGGTTTAAACCCTGCTTTGTAGCAATCAATCATTGCTTGTTTTGTTTGATCTGCAGCAGATCCTTGTATCAATCTATTTAAAGCTTTATAGGTAAAAGCCCTTCTGATGTTATTACCATAAATGGCCTTAGCCTCCTCATACTGCATAGCCTTGTTCATTCCGAAGGTAGCAGGCTCCCACATGTCAAATCGGCATTTACGACCCCCTATGGTTCGAATAAAACCATATTTAGAAGCACTGTTGGTAACTTCTGTTGCTAATCTTTTAACAAAAGGCACTCTTTCTCCATATTGTCTTAAAAGAGCTTCCGCTCTGTCTTTGTTAATACCTAATTCTTTACCTAATTTAGCTTTACCCATACCATAAAATAGACCTAAGTTAATTGTCTTTGCTTGGGTTCTAGTTATACCTGCCATATCAGCTACGATCTGGTGAAAGTCAGCAGACTCATTTTTATAAGCTTCAATAAACTCCGCTGCACCTTCAAAGTGATCATTGACGGATGCAGCGTAGTGAGCAACAAGCCTAGGCTCCTGTTGTGAGTAGTCGAAACTACCCCATTGTCTACCTTCTTCCGGTAGAAACAAACTTCTAATTTTATCTCCAAACTCTTTGTTCCTTGCAGGAATTTGTTGTAAGTTCGGATTTGAATATGATAAACGTCCAGATACAGTTCCACCCTGGTCAGATCTTAATTGATTTATTTCAGAATGAATTCTACCTTTGTGAACATAACGTTGAATGGAGTCTATGAATGTTGAATGGAATTTATTTATTTCTCTTGCTTCTCTTATTAGTTGCGCTATCGGGTTATCACAGTTCACTAACCAGTTTTGGGTAAAGCTTGGTTCGTCAGTTTTCGTTGTCCGTGGGTACTCAACTCCGATCCTGTCAAACACTTGCGCTACAGATCGAGCAGCCCAGATATCTACATTTAATGTAGTTTGTTTTTTAATTTCATGTAAAATTGTTTTTTCTTTAGCTACAAATTCTTTTTTTAAACCTCTGGCCTTTTCTTCATCAACTCTTATACCTCTACGCCTCGTATCAATCAAAATGGGCAATAATTCCATTTCCATTTCCCAAACATCGTGTAGGGACTGCTTAGATATCTCTGTTTTAAGCCTATCCCATAAACGTAAGGTTAGCCCTGCATCTTGCTCTGCATAGAAGCCTACGTAGCCCGCAGGCAGCCTCCACATGTCAGCTTTAGGATCAATTCCCCATTCTTTAGCTTTTTCATTCAAAAAAGTTTCGTTTTTAATTTCACCTAAATAATCTTTAGCACATGCGTTCAAACTAAAACTAAATCTGTTTTCATTAATAATTGCTGCAGCAATCATGGTATCCACTATTTTACCTTTGATCTCAAATCCATTTACAAGCAACCAACCCACATCATAACTTGCATTATGAAATATTTTAGTAGCATCTGTTTTTAAAACATCTTGCATCCAGGCTGTGGTAATTGCTAAATCCATATTCCCACCAGCATCATGTTGAATTGGAAAATACCATTGTTGACCAAGTGCTGCTACTGCAAAACCAACTATCGCACCATCAAATGTTGCCCATCCCGGTCCTTTAGTTTTAATATTCGGATCTTTAGTTTCTAAGTCAATTGCAATCTCAGTTGCTTTTGATAAATCTGGATACTCTGCAGGACAAATCCAATCACTATCATTGTATATAAAATTTAATTGATGGGTCATTGTAATTTTCTACTTAAACTAGCGTCTTCTATTAGTACACCTTCCAATATTTTTTCTTCACACAATGCGCAATCAGAACAATAATAAGTATATCTATAAACTATGATTGCAACCCATTTACTACAACTTTCACACATCACTAATTTATTTTTTCTTTTCGCCATTTGTTATTTCACTTTTTATTAATTGCTGTAAGATTGAAGTGTAAGGATTAAACTTATAATCTTTAACACAACCTACTAAAAATATAAATATTATAATCAACTTCATTTTTTATTTTTAAAATACCAACCCGTATCTCTTCCGTTATCTAAACACCATTGATAGTGATTATCTTTGATCAAGGTTTCTCTATCTTGATTAGGCGTGTTATTTCTTTTTTTTGCCATAACTTACTACTGTTAAATGTTCTATTTCTAAATCACAATAATGTTTTATTTTTTCTAAATCTTCTATTTGTTTTCCTTTTAATAAATACCTACAAGCATATTTAATTACATTTGCTTGAAATGGGTTTAAACCATTCTTTCTTATAAATGTCCAAGGTTGAATTAAAAATTCTTTGTAATGAGATCCTCCAACTTGTTTACCATCTGGAAATGCTTCATCGAACATATTTTTATCTGACATAGTTAGCCTCGTATTGTTTAAAATATTTTCCTAATGGAAAATTATATTGATGGTAAGTGCCCAGCAGATGGAGTGTGCTTTTAGATCTAGTGGCACCTGTATACCAAACCCTAAGCTCTTTTATTTTCTCTGCCAAATTTTTTTTTTCATAGTGTGATGGGAAATTACATTTGCTCGCCAGGACAACATTATCTGCTTCACCGCCTTTTACTTGATGTATTGTATCTATTATTATTTTAGGGGGTTGAGTAAGATCCACACCTTCTTTAATTAATTTATTAAAATATTGTTTATCTTTATCTTTAAATTTTCTCTTAAACACTTGATTCCATAGACCTTTTTCGTCACGCATACCACACCTTAAATGTAATTCATCAAAAGTAAAGACTTGATTAGGGTGTGCAAAACTCCATTTTTTACTCTCCGTTGACCGGTAGCCGTGATCTATGTTTAATAAATACTCATACATAGTTACAGCTTCTTCTCTAGTAATACTGCCACCCTCACAAATCTTCTCCCAATAATTAATAGCTGAGAATTGATTTGGATCAAATGACTTATTATTTTTCTGGTCCTGATAATATAAACCAAGTTTTCTTGCCTCCTGTTGTAGTTCCCTTTTTACATCATTAATTCTGGCCAATACCATCCAACTTCCTTCCATATCCCAAGGTACTTTTTTAAGACCACCCCATCTATACACATGGCCTTCCTTACCATTAGAGTGAAATTCTTTCTGTATTCTTTTATTGCCCATACTATTTAGTAAACATTTGGAAAAGAAATGTATGTTTTTGTTTAATCTAACTGACTTTTTTAACACCAAAGTTTTACCTGGAAAGTTTTGAAATAGGTCAACATCTGCACCATTCCATTCGTATATCGCTTGGTCATCATCCCCTGCAATATAAACTCGCTCTACTACTTCAGCCATTTTAACAACCATGTCCCACTGTAAAGGAGTTAAATCTTGAGCTTCATCTACCATTAAAACTTTAAAAGGTACTACAAGGCCATCATCAATAAACTTCTGTACCATATCGGTAAAGTCTAATCTATCCGCTGTCCGGTGTCCGTCTTCCATTTCCATAGTTTTAAATTCTTCGTAACCTGCAATTATTGATTTGAATTGTTGAAGCCTAACTACTTTTCTAGGTTGTTGCTTGTACAACCACACAGGATCTGCTTTCATGTTTCTTGCTCTATCGTAAATTTGAAGTGACCAATTATTATATACTTTTTGATCGTCCCAAGTGTCTTTGTAACCTATCTTGACAGTGCCATACTGAGTATGAAACATTAATAGATCTGCTTTAGGATCTAAAACGGGAATTTCAGCAAACTGTTGTCGGGCCAGAGAATGTAATGTTCTAAAATATGAGAAAGCATCTTCATCATAACCTTTAAACTTTTGTCTGACTCTTGCAACACATTCATTTACAGCTTTGTTAGTAAACGATACATAACAAATCTCATCTGGAGAATAACCTTTTTCTAAATAACGTTTTACACGTTTTAAAAGATTTTCTGTTTTTCCTGTGCCTGGTGGTCCAAATATCTTAATTGTCTTCCCACGAAGCTTTTGCTTTAACGAATTTGACATCTTTATTTTTGTGTTCCATTTGTTTTGGTAAAGTTACAACCCAATGTCTAGTCTGTATTCCCTTAAATTTAGCCTTCGGAAGTGCCTTACCTTGCTCTAAAAATCTAGTACATTCTTTCTCATTCCAATTATAACCCATTTTTTTCATGAAAGATCTAAAGGTTTCTAATTTAAATCTCATTTCATCCTCATCACGCCATATATTACCAGAATCTATTTGATCAAATTCTGTAGTATCTTCTATGTCTTCGATGAATTTTGTCATTCTAGAATTAAATACATCTTCTTGCTCTTCTCCTGCATTGAATCCTTCCATATCTTGTTTGTTACTTATTAATTCATCTAACCAATCTCTGTAAGGATCTGGATCTCTTTTACTTGGTTTAAGTGTTCTCCAAACAATATCGTAATTTAATAATTGTTCTCCTAACAACTGCTGTTGGTATAATTGTTTTGTACTTAGTCTAAT
>Ga0209634_1001784_pt1 | contig 15505 bp, 25 predicted proteins | sample LinPmetageLP40_FD_184043 | JGI IMG/M metagenome (GOLD analysis project Ga0209634, IMG submission 184043) | Marine viral communities from the Pacific Ocean - LP-40 (SPAdes) (version 2) | ecosystem: Environmental > Aquatic > Marine > Oceanic | place: Pacific Ocean | collected 2010-08-26
TAGTGGTGCTGGTAGACTAAGAGGCATGACCATTACATCGGGTGGCACTGCTGGAATAATTAATCTCCATAATGGTCTCACAGCAGGAGTTCCAGGTACAATCCTTTTTAAAGCAAGAACTGTTGGAACAGATAATACTAATGAACATTATGCCTTTCCAGATGATGGAATACTATTTGATTCAGGATGCTATGTAACCTACACTATTGGTCATATAGACATGATGACGTTCTACTTTAATTAAGTTGACAAACTTGCAAGAAACTGTTTAAATAAGATATAATGTTTTTAGGTTTACTCACATTATTAGTAGCCATATCTATCAGTGTGATAGCGGCGTACTATAGTATAATTGGATTGACGGCAATCTTTGCTGCGGCTTTCCTTCCTATTGTTCTTATGGGTAGTGTATTAGAAGTTGGTAAACTATTAGCAACAGTTTGGCTACATCAAAACTGGCGTCGTGCACCTTTTATAATGAAAACATATTTATGTACGGCAGTTGTTGTTTTAATGTTTATTACAAGCATGGGTGTATTTGGGTTCCTTAGTAAAAGTCATATCGAACAAAGTGCTATGGGTACAGAACAAATAGCACAAGTAGATGTCATCGATAAAAAGATGAATCGTATTAATGCAAAAGTTAATCGTTGGACAGAAGATATACAGAGACTTAATCAAGGAGGCAACAGTGGTAGACTTGATAATTTAATCGTACGTGAGCAAAACCGTATTAAAGAAGCAAATAATAGAATACAACCACAGATCGATGCAGAAAATGCTAAAGTGCCAGGGTTACAAGCACAAGCAGATAAAGAAATCGCACAACAAAACAAACGTTTAAATGATGCACAAGCACGAACACAAGCAGAGATTGTACAAGCAGAAAAAAGACTAGCAGTATTAGATAGAGACGTTGAAGCATACACAAGTCAAGGCACTACAACCGGCGGAGTGTTTACTCCCGATGTAGATAACGTTAAGAAGGGCGAAGCACTACGACTAAGACAGAAGCCTGAAAGAGATAGATTAAATTTAATTATTGCAAAAGCAAAGAAGAGTGAACTTGGTGTTGCTAGTGCAGTTCAAAGAGAAATTAGAAAAATAAATGCTAAATTAGCAAAACAGATTAGTGATACAGAAAAACGTATTGAAAAGATTCGTGAAAGTATAAACAGTACAGTCGCTAGTGCAAATAAGAATATTGCAAAGTATACTAATGATGCAGGAACAACAAACGAAAATGTTGATGTTAAGATTGCAGAATTAGAAAAACTTATTGAAAGTGTTCAGCCTAACTTAGATAGTCTTAGAGAAGAAAAGTTTGTATTTGAAAAACAATATAGACAGTTTGAAGCAGAGGTTGGACCTGTAAAGTATATTGCAGAATTAATTTACGGAGAAGCAGATCGTAATCTATTAGAAGATGCAGTAAGATGGGTTATAATTATTATTGTTGCAGTATTTGATCCTCTAGCAGTTTGTTTAGTACTAGCAGGTACAATGACAATAGGTTGGTGGAGAGAAGATCGTAATCTAAATAAACCTAAGATTAAAGAAGAAATTATAAGAGTTGAAGACCCGAGACTAAAGGAACTAGAAATGCAATTAAAAAAACATAACGAAATAATAGACGAGTTAGAGAAACTTCTCGACTCCAATATGGGAAACATCGATGCTAGTGAATATGCTAAATTAAAAGCAGAGCATGATAAAATGATAGAAGAACGTAATGGTTTGGCTAAGGCATTTGATGAAGCAAAAGCAGAATCAGGTACATTAGTAGATAAGGTTGTTGCTACAGAAGAAGAAAGAGATGCACACAAAGCACATGTCGATAAACTAGTCGAAGGTGCAGGTGTTTTTGAAAAACGTATTGAAGATTTAATAAACCAAATTTCAGATTTAGAAGCAGAGATTGTACGAAGAGACCAAGTCGTTCTTAAGATGGCACAGAAGTATCAGTTAATAGAAAAAGACGAATTCGGTGATGATCTAGTTGCACAGGTAACTGACGAAAAAAAGCCTTAGGGGTCCATACTAATACTAGCACTGAAAGTATTGACCTCAACGTTCCTGATGGTGTGAATGTAGACTTTGGGACAAGGTTTCCAGAAAACCATAATTCTCAAAAAGGTGACTTATTTATAAGAGTAGATATGTTACCGAATAAATTGTATAAATTTACAAGTCAGAACTGGATAGAAATACCAAAATCAAGGACAACAACTTATTTAGATAACCAAGAGTATGTTGATTACCTTAGTAGTAAAGTTCAACGCGGTGAGATAGAAATGGAAGACTTAACTCCACAAGAACAAGAAGAACTTGTAGGATGGGTACCATACGATAAAGAGTAGCAGGATCACAATAAGATGAAAAAACTTACTGTTGTAACTGAACCTAACATATATGTTATGGATCAACCTAGTTTCTTAGTTATAGCAAAAGATGAAGATATTGTAAAAGTTTGTGATTATTTAAGAAACATAAATAACAATATAACAGTATATATTAGTAATGGTACAGATAGTTTAAATTGGTTATTAAACAGTTATGCTAACTGCGATACAGTTATACTAGATTCTTCATTAGATGAATTTTTAACAGGTTTTTTTATTGACAAACCTAAAACATTCTACTATAATAGTACTAATGATTATACAAGTATAAACATACAAACAATTGAAGATCCTATAAGATTCTTAGTTGATTGGACAGTAAAACAAAAGGACAACTAATGGCTTTCAATGATAGACCAAGAAGAGACTACCGTGAACCCAGAGAAAAACAAGGCTTGTATGTTAGAGTAATCGATAACAATATTACTAAAGCATGGAGAAAATTTAAAAGACTTTGCCAGGATGATGGAGTACTTAATACATACAGAGAAAAGCAATATTACCAGAAACCATCAGAAAAAAGAAATAAGGCTAAAGCAATGGCTATTGCTAGATGGAAGAAAAAACAGAAAGAAATAGAAAGTAATTTTTAGAATTTTATACCTACAGGTATAAATAAAAGAGAAGACGCCATAATGGGTCTTCGTAAATAAACATCTTGCTTAAAAGGAGATTATATCATGACAAGATTAACCACACTCGACTTCAATAAACTAACACCATATGCAGTAGGCTTTGATAAAGTAATAGACGACATGTTTCGTTACGCCAATCATCAATCTACTAGCACTGGTTATCCCCCTTATAATATAGTACAAGACGGCAATGAATATCAAATCGAAATTGCACTCGCAGGAGTAAAAGAACAAGATTTGAATATTGAAGTTGCTGAAGGTATACTAACTGTTTCTCACAATCCTCCAGAGGTTGATGAGAAAAACTTTCCAGGTTCATTTTTACATAGAGGAATTGCACAACGAAAGTTTAGTAGAAACTTTACATTACAAGACGATGTTATTGTACAGGATGCGAAGTTCGAAAACGGTATGCTATATATTAGTTTAGAGAGAATTATCCCTGAGGAAAAAAAGCCTCGTAAGATAATTATTAACTCTAAGTAAATACAGATAAATATGAGAGAGTATCAGTACTCTCTCATATGACTATGGAGAATTTATATGACTAATAATATTAATAATACTAAATTAAAAGTTAGACAAATAGAAACTATTAGCCCACCACAGGATTGTAAGGTCATTTATATGAATGATGATGTCACAACATTTGACTTTGTGTCTGATAGTTTAGTAAACTTTTTTGAATACGATTCTAAACTAGCACAAGATAAAAGTGTAGAAATTAATGACAAAGGTTCAGGAATAGTTGCTGTACTGCCTTATGAGATTGCAGAGCAAAAAGGTGTAGAAGTACTAATATCTGCAAGGACACAAGGATTTCCAATGGAAATTAAATTAGAAACATCTTGATTGACATTTACTTAAATAGATAGTAATATATACATAATGAAGTATATCCATATAAACAGAAACATTATTCAACAGAATAATAAGAATAATACAGACCTGCCTGTGTGTAGAGTACAAGAAGGCAGTAAGGCTAGATATGGAAGAAGTGTAGAAATACACGGACCAAGTAAAATGGTTTATAGACCCGACAAGCCGTTAAGTTGTGGTGCTAAACTTTGGATTGAAACTAATAGTGAAGTTTCAATACAAGACGAATGTATGTTTAAGGACATACAGAAAATGAAGTAATGGAGACATTTATAATATGTTTGGTGTTCTTATTAGCCATTATGGCGGGAATGAGTATAGGCCTCCTGAAAGGTCGACGTGTAAGCGGCAGTTGCGGTGGTGCTACAGGCGTTTGCTCTGTATGTGGCAAAGACAATGCAAAAGACCGCCTAGCACAAATGAAAAAAGATCCTAATAGAAGAATTGATAGTGATAAAATGACTGAAGTTGAGAAGATGGATGCAGGTTTTACTCACGGCACTTATAATATTAACGGCAGAGATGTAGATTTTTAAGGAATAAGATGAGTGGAATTTTAATTCATAATTTTAATTTAGATGTTCGTAATCCATTATCTCATCGAGGGCCTGATAGTAGTGGTTATGTCCAAGTAAACGAGTGGAAAATGCACCACTCTCGCCTATCAATACAAGATGTAAGTGATGCGGCTTCGCAACCTTATAGTACACGTGATGGGACTTACTTACTGTATAATGGCGAGATATATAACCAAAAAGAATTACGGTCTAAGTATTTTAATACAACTCAATTTACAACAACCGGTGATACAGAATTATTATATCACATATTAATATCAGAGAGATATGATTTATTAGATAAGATAGATGGAATATTTGCTTTTGTATTTTATAATAATAATCAAATTATATATGCCAGAGATCCATTTGGTGTAAAGCCATTATTTAAATTTGATAACAGAAAAAAATTTGCACTAAGTTCAGAGTTACAAATATTTTTTGAACTTACTAACCTAGAAATAAACAGTGAACTTTTGCCAGAATTTATCAAATACTGTTATATAGGATTAGATAATACTATATATAAAAATGTGTCAAAAGTACTACCAGGCAGGATATATATTCAAGATGAGATAGGTGTTAGTGAAAAAGTTTATACTACTGTTTTTGATAATATTGACAGAGAATTGCCCATAGACAATGAAGAAATATTATTTGATATAAAATCCGCAGTCGAGAGTCAGTTAATAGCAGACGTCGAGGTTGGACTAGCATTAAGCGGAGGTATTGACTCAACTCTCTTAGCAAAATTTGTTCCTAAAAATACTAAAAGTTTTGGCACTGTATTCTTCAAAGACTTTAAGTTCGATGAATCTAAGTATATTGACACAGTGACACAAAAGTACGGGTTACAAAATATTAAAATTCCCTTTGAAGAACCGTATTTTGAAAAAAATTTAAGTTCAGTATTCTATAGACGGGGAGGTGTACGTCAGCCATTTCCAATGGCAATGGAACAGATTGCCCAAGAAGCATCTAGTCATGTAAAAGTTCTTTTGACAGGTGCAGGTGCTGATGGAATATTTTTAGGTTATAATCGTTTCCAGGAAATTGAGAACGACTTTGATATAGCAAATAACGATCAATTTTTTACAACTGAAGATGCAACAGAATTTTTTAATTGGTCACATGAAAAAGAATATATGGCTAAAAATAGTAGGATGAAATTTTTACATAATTCTAATAAAAGTATTAAGGCAAAACTACAAATGTTAGAGGTGAACTTTCATTTGAGTCACTCAAATGAAATGCTGGACTTAGCCTATATGAAATATTCTGTAGAAGCACGGGCTCCTTATCTCGGACAATCATTTGCAAAAAAAATGTTTGGTATACCATACAACCAAACATCAGGCAAGATTCCGTTAAAAAATTTAGTGGGTAAAGAGTTCGGAAAAGAATTTGCCTACCGAAATAAGATCGGCTATACAACTCCATACTACATATGGATGTACTCAGATTTTTGTTATAATTTAATTGTTTCGATAATTAAAACCTCAGAGACTGTGAACTCATACATAAAAAAAAGATATTTAGATAATATCTGTCAAAGAACTGGTGTATATAATGATACTTATTATTATAAAAAATTATTTTGGGCAATACTTAATTTAGGAAGAATATAAGTATGATTGTAGTGGTTAGTTACTTCACTTAATGTAAAAGGTATAAAATGCCAAGTCATAACAAATAGGAGATTAAGATGGCAATAACTAAAGCAAATGAAATAAAAAAAACTCCACAAATATTAACACATCCAAAACTATTTGAAGTTCAGAGATGGTTTGGACCTCACACTTCAACAGTGATGTTACCAGATGATGTATTACAGGCATTAATTAAGATGTCAGATAAACTAATAGATGATGAGAAAACACTAGAACACGGATCTAGTTTAGCAGGAGTTATTAACAAAGAATTAAAAGTATACAAGTCAGATCTAGAAGATTTTGGCGTTCTTAATATTCTTGAGAGTTGCGTAAGGACTTATGTTACTGAAGTTTCTAAGAGTCGTAGTACTATTGCAAAAGATGCTACTATTAATAGTAATATTAACTCTTGCTGGACAGTTTCTCAGTATGCAAATGAATATAATCCAATACACAATCATACTGGTTGTGAAATAAGTGCAGTCTTATATCTCAAGGTTCCAGATTTAAAAGGTCGTAGAAATATTCCTAATAAAAAAAATAAACCAGACCATGATGGTGATATAAATTTTGCTTATAATGCGGCTTCTGAAAGACCGTTAGATATATTCGATAAAGGGTTAATACAGTTTACTCCTGGCCCAGGAGTACTATTGATGTTTCCGTCTTACTTGCTACATACAGTGTACCCGTTTATAGGAGAAGGCGAAAGAAGGAGTTTGGCTTTTAATGCAAATTATCAAATTTTTAACCCGTTTCCGGATGGAACACATGAGTTAGTGGCTGGTAGTCAAGCCGGTGTACAGTTTCAAAAATCATTCTTTGAGAAGGAAAAGAACAATGGCAATAACACTAAATAATCCTCAACTTACATCACAGCCTAAGTCATTCACAGTATCTAAATGGTTCGGACCTATGACTGCTTCAGTTCGGTTACCAGATGATATGCTAGATGCATTACTTAAAATGACAGACAAACTTATAGAAGATGAGAGAACATTAGAACACGGATCTGCTTTGGCAGGAGTAATTAATAAAGAGTTAAAAATATTTAGACAAGACATGCATGAAGCAGGATGTGATGGATTCTTGGAAACTGCGGTAAGAACTTACATTGATGTTTGTATTAAAGAACATGACTATTTTAACAAAGATAATATTGTAAAAACTGCTATAAACTCTTGCTGGTCAGTATCACAATATGAAAATGAGTATAATCCATTACACAATCATACTGGTTGTCAAATTAGTGCAGTATTGTATCTTAAAGTTCCAGATTTGAAAGGTCGTAGAAAGACAAATAATAAAGATGGCAAACAGGATAACGATGGTGATATAAACTTTGTTTACGGCTCAGGTTCACAGAGATCTGGAGATATATTAGAAATAGGACTTTCGCAATTTGTGCCTGAACCAGGTATATTATTAATGTTTCCATCTAACTTGTTGCACACTGTTTATCCTTTTGTTGGCGAAGGCGAAAGACGATCAGTTGCTTTCAATGCTACTTATTCTATAAAATCTAAAGAAGGAAACTATATTGCAGGTGACACGTCAGGATTTAATCCTAATAAAACTTTTTATACAATGGAGAAACCAAAATGATAAAAGAAATTTATGTACCTTACGACTTTAATGTAACAAAAGGAACAAAAATAAAAAAAGAAGGATTTAGTAAAGGCAAAGAACTTTGGGAAAGTACAACTGCTTTTTGTAAAGAAAACTTAACTTCAACATACGAGATTGATAATAAAGTATTATCACAAGGAATTCGTGTACAAGTAAAAAATAAAAAAGATGCTAAACTTCTTACAGATTGGATGTCTAAATGAGAATAGAAGAAGATATTAAACTAGACTATAAAGATGTTTTGTTTAAACCTAAAAGAAGCAAACTTGAAAGTAGACGAGATGTTAGACTAGAACGTACATTTAAGTTTCATAATAGTGGACAAGAATGGGAAGGTGTTCCGATTATGGCATCTAATATGGATGGCGTTGGTACTTTTTCGATGGCTAAAGTATTACAGAAACACAAGATGTTAACTGTAATGAGAAAACATTATACTGTAGACGACTGGCAAAAACATGCTAAAGGTGTACAAATGAAATATGTTAGTGTCTGTACAGGAACTAGTGCTATATGGAATGAAGATGCAGTAGACTATCAAACAATGAAAGCAGTACTGGCTATGTATCCGGACATACCATTTATTACTGTAGATGTTGCTAATGCCTATCACGAGAATTTTGGGCATTTTATAGCAAAAATTAGAGATCAATATCCGGATAAAACAATTATTGCTGGTAATGTTATTACTGGTGAAATGACAGAAGAACTAATAATACGTGGTGCAGATATTGTTAAATGTGGTATCGGTCCAGGTAGTGTATGTACAACTAGATTAATGACAGGAGTGGGTGTTCCTCAACTATCAGGGATAATAGAATGTGCCGATGCCGCAAATGGTATCGGTGGACATATTGTCGCCGACGGCGGATGTGTTTATCCAGGAGATGTTGCGAAAGCCTTTGGAGCAGGAGCCCACTTCGTGATGCTAGGAGGTATGTTAGCAGGTTATAATGAATCTGACGGCCAAGTCGTAGATGGCAAAATCCAATTCTATGGGATGAGTTCAGATGCGGCTATGGTCAAACACGGATCCCGTAAAGACGGGTATAGGGGAGCAGAAGGCAAAGTTGTTTCTTTAGATCATAGAGGACCAGTTGATCTTGCTATAACTGAAATACTAGGTGGAGTAAGATCCGCTTGTACATACATTGGAGCAAGACGCATTAAGGATATGCCAAAATGCACCACGTTTGTTAGATGTCTTAATAACGTTAATACCGTATTTGGGAACACATAATGAGAATAGCAATAGGAAGCGACCATGGTGGCTACGATCTAAAAGAAAAGATAAAAGATTTTCTGGCTGAGAGAGGACACGCCTTTGTTGACTTAGGTACACATGATACTAATAGTGTTGATTATCCTGATATTAGCGATAACGTTACTCACTATATTATTAAGAACGGGTATGACTTTGGAATACTAATATGCGGCACAGGACAAGGTATGGCTATGTCTGCTAATAAAAAAAGAGAAATAAGAGCCGCCTTATGCACAGATGTTACAATGGCAAGACTTGCAAGAGAACATGGAGATTGTAATGTTTTATGTTTAGGTGGAAGACTTACAGGAGACGAAGTTGCTATCGACATAGTAGAAATGTTTTTAAAAGTAAAATTCGATAGCATATCACCTAGACATATTAAAAGACTTAAAAAATTCAGTAAAGTATGATTGATATATTATATACTTTACTAATCATCAGTAGTACATTTGTATTACCAATATTCATGCTATGGAAGTGGAGCAAAGAAGATGTTACTAACAAGAAATGAAATAGTAGAACAACTACAAGTAGGTAAACTAGAAGTTACGTTTAATAAAGTAAACGGAGATAAAAGGATAATGACTTGTACTCTTAAAGAAGATGCTATTCCTGGATACAAACCTGCAAATAAAGACAAAAAAGTAAATCAAGAAGTTGTGAGTGTTTGGGATATCAACGCAGAGGGTTGGAGAAGTTTTAGGTTAGCAAACATTACAGAAGTTGCAACAGTTTAATCTGTAAGTTGATTATAGATAAATAAAGTATCATGCTATTAAAACATTTATTCGAAGATAAAAACGATAAAGCACAAGATGCTAAAGAGTTACTTGATAAAGTTAGTACACCAAGTGCTATTTCTAAAGCGACTCAACTTCTCCGACAAATACTACAAAAAATTAATCCTACTCAGACTATTGATGAACCTCCAGTTAGTGAAGATCTAACCACTGACAAAGAGTTTGCAAAAAATGCTATTGATGAAATTGCAAAAACTGGCAATCAAGAACAACTAAATGCAGTCATAAGTTTTTTACGAGGTGCTGAACTAAACGAACTTAGTAGTAAAGCAATCCTTGCTAATATTAGTCAAGGTATCAAAGGTGGACTAGATCAAAAATTAGGACAACTTGTACAAAACATAAATGCACCCTTTGACCAAAAGGAAGTATTTCTTAATAAGATGGCAAGTGGCGACGGCTTTTGGGATGGCAATGATTTATTGAAAAATAATAAAGGTAATATCTATGCAAAATTTAATGACACAATACTAAAACAAATTGCAAAACCTATTGCACTACAGATAAGAGGTGCATTAGGATACGGGCCTGACCAAGGACCTGGAGAGTTTTTACTAGCACTTACAGGAAAAGGAATAGGACTTGCAGAGAAAAGTGACCTTATGATTAATGGTGTTGGTGTAGAAGTCAAAACAGATAACGGCGGAATAGTAAATACTCAAACTGGCAAGAAGAGTCGTGCTGGTGGCAGATTATATTCTACAAGTGGATACGGAAATGCTAGTAGTGCTAGATTAGCAATGTATAAGACTATGGCAGACAACGGAGTACCTACAGAATTACTTGCACAATATAACTGGCCCAAAAAAGTTGCTGGTGTAAAACCTCCAACAGGCGGACTTAATTTTAATACTGCTGGTATAGGCAATCTAAATAGTATCTTCAAGCAGTATCTTGGACAAGATGGTGCTCGTAAAGTTTTAAAAAGTATGGTAGATGCATTTTACACAGATTTACCAGAAGGTATGGATTCACAGTTTATAAGTTTAGCACAGTCTGATGGCACTATAGATCCAGTACAAGCACAAGTAGAACTTATTGCAATGGCACATGATTATTACAGAAATCAAGAAGGACATGATTATATTATGGTGTTCAATAGTAACAATGGCGAATACGTTATGATTAAAGATGGCAATGATGTTAGGTCCTTAATGAAAAGCGGAGACTTAAAGTCTACTGCCGCTTTTGACTTCTTTGATGACAGAAGTAAAGGTAGTCCTCAACTACTTACCAAGTAAAACATTACTGCTTAATCTTATATAATATATTTCCAAAATACCTTATTAGTGCTAAAAAAGCAATGCCGTCTTTACACTTTAACCCCCTAATTTTTATTGATTCTCCTATAAGTATTAGTGTATTATAAGACAATGATACAACAAATTAACAAACAAACGGAGTTAAAAAATATGTGGTCCTACACAACGCAAGAACATGACTGGATTTCCAGTAACCCTAAGAAGACATTCTTAGAAAAGATATTAAAAGTAGCAGAAAAAATAGGTACTGCTAGAGTAAAAAGAGACATACAGTTTTATAAAGAAGAACTAAAGGTGATACACAATGTTAAATAAAATTATAGAATTTCTTAAAAAAAGAAGAATGTCCGAAGTTGAAAGATACTTAGCAGGTTCAAGTGACTTATGTCATTTAGAGTCAAGATTAAAAAAATTAAACAATAAAGGATTAATTGGATGAGTACACTAGTTTTAAACACAGTTTCAGGATTTGAAACACTACTAAGAAGTTTGCTTACTGGCTGGGCAATTGGCACAGGCAAGATTATGAAATCATATACAGAAAAAAGAACAATACATGCAATGCAATCACTAAGTGATTACACTCTAAGAGATATTGGTTTATCAAGAGAGCAAGTATTAAGAGGCGACTTTATAAAGAGAGAACTATAACATGACTACTATTGCATTAACATACTGTGTAGTATGCGAAAAGATGTCTCAATTTGCAAATAGATTTAGTGATGCATGTGTAAGACTAGGTTATGCTAGAGCAGCCGCGGATCTAGCAAGGCACGGATTACATGAAGAAGCAAAAATGTTATTATTAGAAAAAAATAAAATATAACTAATTATTCCATCCTTTATTTCGCTAGTGGATTGTCAAGAGCTCTCTGAAGTTTGTTATCCATATACTTTTTAAGTTGCTCTACTCGTTGTATTAGCAGATCCTTTTGTGCAACGTACTGATTCAGCAAGTTATCACGTTTAGTATCAAAACGTTCTTCAGCATCATCGACGTATGTACGAGTTTTATCTTCTAACTTGTTCATATCATCTTCTACTTTGTCAACAATACGTTCTAATCTTACAATGTCCTCACGTAGTCCATTTTTAATATCACGTGAATAGTCTATTGCATCAGTTAACTGTTGATTAATTTGCTTTTGTTGTGCTTCAATTTTTTGTGTGTCAATGTTTGCAATTATCTCTTTCATATCCGTATAGTCTTTGTAGAATTCAAATGTTGCCCAAGCACCCCCACCTAGTGTGGCTAACAAAGGTAATACTAATAATAGTTTTGAACCTCCTAGTTTTATACCACCATATTCTATTTCTGCCATTTTAGTTTCCTTTTAAATTATATTGTAATGCTTCTAACTTATCATAGTTTGGATCATTTATAAACCATCTTGCAAAGGCATTATCAACAATACGTCCGCCTTTTAGATTAACTTCCTTTTGTAACTGTCCACCATTAAGTTGTGTTTTACCGTATTTGCTAAAGTTTGGTACAAAACTTATCATGTTAATCAATTGTGTTTGTATCTGTTTTTGTACTTCAAAACTAGCGGCAGTACTCATTTTATCAGCAAGTGATTGTATTGCTACTTGTTGTATCTCTTTTATCTTTTTAGTTTTTTCTTTAGCAGGGTCAACTTGTTTTGGCTCAACTATAATGACCTCTTCTATAACTTCTTCAACAACAGGCTCTTCAATTATTACTTCCTCTATCACTATCTCTTGCTCTGGTATAATTGGAGTTTCTAAAATAATTGCTTCAGCCACAATAGGATCTTCTACTATTACAATTTCACCAGGTGGTGTTTCAGCCATATATCCTTCACAATTCTTATCGTATTGTGGATTGAATGTACACTGTTGTTTATAATATGCCTCTGCGTATCCATCACAAGTTACATCATATAATGGATCATAATCACATTGTTGGACATAGTATGCATTCGTATAACCTGTACAACTTGCATCGTACAGTGCATCTAAATTACATTGTTGAGTAAGATATGCTTGTGCATAACCTGTACAACCTGCATCATATAATGGATTATTCTCACATTGTTGGTTATAGTATGCCGTTGAATATCCTGAACAACTAGTGCTATAAAGTGGATTACTACTACACTGTTGCGTCAAATAAGCCGCAGCATACCCACTACAACCTGAATTGTATAACGGATTAGCCGTACATTGTTGATTAAAATATGCAGTGGCATATCCAGGACAGGCAACATCATACAGAGCATTACTGTAACAAGGATTAGAACTGTATGTTAAGTTAAATTCACTTCGTAATGTATTGAATTCAGGCCCATAATGTCCCGTAGAGCCGTCGGCATCCTTTGCTTGTACTCCTATATTAATATTTCCAAAGAATGATGGATCTAAATAATTATCTGTAAATGTTTCAGAGCCAGTACGGTCACTCCAGCCTTGTCTAAAACCATAGTCGTACTCATAAGATGCATAAACTGAACCATCTGCCTTTAACACATCTACTGTTATTTTTAAGGGATCTACTTGTGTTTGAGTTTTACTAGTCGTATTAGCATTTTTAATTCGCCATTTATAATTAAATCCATTTACTTGTATTCCTGCTTGTTGTAGGGCAGTGTTTATTGCAATTGTTGTACTAACAAGACTGTCAGCACTACCCCATATAAAACCTCTATCGCTTGGTAGTCTGTTTGGTGCAGGTCCGCCTGTACCCGCCCAATAGCCTGTACCGTAAGTACCTGACCAGTTCTGGGCACTAGGGTCTAGTAAGTTACTAGTTGTATCTGCGTTAGAGTAAAAGGAGAAGTAACATACCAATACTAAGGCCGCCAGCAGCGATCGCACCGTTTCTTTTCTGAACATCATTCTTAGTCTCCAATACTACAGGTTCTGGGATTGCATTAGGATTGGCGTCCCACTTGTCTTGAGCAGCCTGTCCGATTGCACCTAGGTATGGACAAGGTGTACCTGCCATCTTCATTGCATCATGTACTCTACTATCTTGGCATAGCACACTAACTGCGGCAACTTTCATACCCATATCGTATAATGTCTTTGATAATTTTAATCTTTCACAGTTTGGATCTCTAACAGTTTCGCCTGAACTTATTCCAAGTATCTGTGTTTGAACTGCTCCAGCCACTCCGACTGTACAAAGATCGCTGTTAGACCCATTTACACTAGGTGCTATTGCACTACCTGGAGGTGAGATCACAATCGTCTTTGTGTCAGCGTCTGTTGTAACTTTACTGTTACTTGCACTATTAGTATTAACTGTAGTCTGTGCAAATGCAGGCATAATAGTTGTTAACATCATAAGTGTTAATAATATTTTTAACACAGGGTTATCTCCAATCGGGTAAGTCATTGTTTTTGTTGTGTTACTATATTTATTGTACATTAGTTTTTGAACTCTTAAATAATAAATAATTGTGAGGAGGGTTATAAGATACTAATAGTTTAACCCTCCTCACAATTATTTAGTGATTAGAAGGCTCAAATTCACCTGGTACAAAATTTTGACGGACACATTTATTTGTACCAAATTTAGGTACAAAATTTTGACGGATCTGTTTACAATAGTATTATTATTAAGTAATAAGTAGTAAAATGTGCGATTTGATCTATACTATTCAACCACCAATACCCATTGCTAGTACTAGTGAATTTAAAACGATTATTGATTCTGTGCTTAATAAAATCAATGTGCCAATGTGCAACCCAGTCTAATAACCCTGCTACAACGGCAGTTATGGGCCCGAAGAAGAACAAACAAACTATAAAAGTTCCTATTGCATGTTGTCCGTAATGATATTGTGCTCTACGACTGTAATAGTTTGATTTCTGTGTATTACTTAGATATCTTTGTAGTGCTAAGTCAACGATTGCATGTTTAATCAATAAACATAAAAATAAAAGTAAATCCATGTAAATACTTATAGACATTTAAGTTGAAAGGTAATATAATAGAACTATGACAATGCAAATAATCCTTGGCAAGGAACATGCCGAAAGTATCGGAGAGAAGTATATAGTACTCGAACTAGATACGTTTAAGATGCAAGACGAATATGTACCAAGTTATTGTATACTTGATGCTGGTGCTATCCCATTAAGTGAAATGCAAGAGTTACCTTTATGGCAAGAAAATCACCAAAAGTTAATCGAGAATTATCGAAAACAAAATTGGGATTTCTGCGAACAAATGATTGACCACATAACACCTAAATGGGGCGGAACCATTAGTAGTTTTTATACTACACTATACGGTCGTATACAGGAACTAAAGTCGGAGAAACTTGGTAAAGATTGGGACTGGGCTCAGATAAAGTAGTGTCCTCGTAATGTTTACGATAGTTTAATATCTTATTAATCTTGTCACGACGGTATTGTGTTATTAATTTTTTAAATCGGTATAAAGTAAATGTA
>Ga0209634_1001785_pt1 | contig 15483 bp, 12 predicted proteins | sample LinPmetageLP40_FD_184043 | JGI IMG/M metagenome (GOLD analysis project Ga0209634, IMG submission 184043) | Marine viral communities from the Pacific Ocean - LP-40 (SPAdes) (version 2) | ecosystem: Environmental > Aquatic > Marine > Oceanic | place: Pacific Ocean | collected 2010-08-26
CTTTCAATTTTTGTTGAGGTTGATAACCTTGACTCTCTGCAAGTACAGCATAATCAGCTGCCTTGTTATCCTCGTTGCGACCAAAAGATACGGATATCTCATTTTTGATTATATCTCCTAGTCCATTATTACGAAGCCATCCAAACGCTGCTTCTCTATTTGCAATAGAAATGCTTGCGCTATAATTAGGTTTTACATCTACAGAAGATCCATCCATAAGTTTAAGATGTGATAATCCCATCTCACTCATCATGGTAGGAATTACCTCTCCAGATATATGTTCTATTTGTTTTTTCTTTTCTTTTAATGATTCTTCTTGAATTTCAAATTGTTGTTGCATTGTTTCTAATTTTTCAACTTGATCCGCAAGAGATTGTATATTGTTTGTTTTTTGCAAAACATTTTCTTGGTCTTTTTCAAAATCAATTGGCATCGATTTCTCCTTTCTCGTATAGGTTAATTTCAATAGGATAATATTGTCTTTCTTGTTTATCCCATTTAAGTAGATTGTATCTACCATTTGTCATGTCAGAAACTATCGAACATGCAACACCTATAATCGCAGGGTCACCAGTTAATAATAAATAATCTTCTGTCGTAAAATCTTTTAATGCTTTTCTTAATTTAAAAATTAAAGGACCAGGAGAAAATATTATTTGTGAAAATTCTGGAAGTAAAAATTTAAACTTACCATATTTAGCTGCACCCATAATATTAATTTTAGGAGCACCTGATTTAGTTCCAGCAACTTCTTGTATTACATAAACTTTATTTTCTTTCATGACTTGACAATATAATGATTAATGTTATCTTGTCAACTAGAAAGAAGAAAAATTATGAATTATAAATTTAAAACAAAACCATATGCACATCAAATAACTGCATTGGAAAAATCGTGGAACAAAGAAACGTATGCTTATTTTATGGAAATGGGTACAGGTAAAACAAAAGTATTAATTGACAATATGTCAATGCTTTATGACAAAGGTAAAATAGATGGTGCTTTAATTATTGCACCAAAAGGTGTTGTTGGTACATGGTATACAAACGAATTACCTACACATTTACCAAATCACATAGAAAATGTGACTGTTTTGTGGCAAGCAAATATTACAAAAACACAACAAGAAAAATTAGATACTTTATTTGAAATAGGAGAATCACTTCATATTTTAATTATGAATGTAGAAGCTTTTAGCACAGAAAAAGGTAAAAAGTTTGCTGATAAATTTTTAAGATCACATAAAACATTGATGGCTATTGATGAATCTACTACAATTAAAAATCCAAAAGCAGGTAGAACTAAAAATATATTAAACCTTGCGCATGATGCTAAATATAGAAGAATAATGACAGGATCTCCTGTTACTAAAAACCCATTAGATTTATTTACTCAATGTTATTTTCTAGATCCTTTTCATTTAGAACACGAATCTTATTATTCATTTAGAACAAGATATGCAATTATGAAAACTGCTAATATATCTGGTAGACAAATACAGTTAGTGTCTGGATTTAAAAATTTAGGTGAACTATCTGATAAATTAAAATCTTTTGCTTACAGAGTTCTAAAAGAAGACTGTTTAGATTTACCAGATAAAATATTTATTAAACGTCAAATTACATTATCTCCTGATCAACGTAAATTATACGATCAAATGAGAAAAAAAGCTTTAGCTATTCTTGAAGGTAAAGTATCTAGCACTAAAAATTCATTAACACAGTTAATGAGATTACAACAAATTACTTGTGGTCATTTTACCGATGATACTGGATCTGTACAACCTATTGAAAACAATAGAGTTAATGAATTAATGGATGTATTAGAAGACGTAGAAGGTAAAGCAATTATTTGGGCTCATTATCAATATGATATTAATGCTATTATCAAAGCTGTAATAAAAAAATATGGTCCGGGATCCGTGGTTGACTATTACGGATTAACACCAAAAGAAGAAAGACAAGACAATATTACCAAATTTCAAGGTGACCCTAAGTGTAGATTCTTTATTGGAACGCCCTCTACGGGCGGCTATGGGATAACTTTAACAGCTGCAAACACTGTAATTTACTATTCTAACGGATATGACTTAGAAAAACGATTACAGTCAGAAGATCGTGCACACCGTATGGGACAGAAAAAACCTGTAACATATGTAGATATAAATGCTGAAGATACAGTTGATGAAAAAATTGTTAAAGCGTTAAGAAAAAAAATAAACATAGCTTCAGAAGTATTAGGAGAAGAACTTAAATCATGGATTTAGTAGGACTATACGCGTAACGCGCTCAAATTTTTAACCTACGACTTTGCCGTCTTTCCATTCCATATCTGGAAGGCCTTCAGTGTATTTTTTACCGTCGAAAGTCAATACTTGTTTTCTGTTTGAGTCTGATTCGTGATAGCTTATGTGGACCCATCCACCTGCGGGATCATCTTTGTCGTAATACTCCATGATCAATTGATCAAAGTCCACGTTATTTTGTAACCAGTAAGCTGTCTTAATGTTGGGCACGCCAAATATTTCTAGGTCGCATGCCTGGCCCAGTGCGTGCTGCGATGTTTTTTTGCTGCCGATCGCTTCACAAAGCGCCTCGCTTCGATATCCGCTAGTAATCGTGACAGGTTTGTCAAAGTGTGCACGTAAAGGTTCAAGCACCTCATAACATAAGTCACCTAGATTTTTTATTTCTGCTGATCCTGGTGTATTGTCTATGCCCTTACGTTGAGCAGTCATCGAATTGGTCATCTCTCTTAAAGTAAAATGTTTTGAAAGTTGCATGATTTATTTTGTAATATCTGTAAGTAAGACTATTAGTACGGCTCCCATACCACCAACAATCCAATATTCTAATCTTTTAATTCGTTCTTGCATTTCTTTTATTTGCTCAAACGTTTGTTTTTGCATTATTCTGCATAGCTTTTCATGTGATTCTATTTTTTGTAACGCTGATTTTTTAACCATTATGTCCTCGCTGCTATTACTTTTTCAGTTGGTGATAATAATGCTTCCTCTGTCCCTGTCAAGTTAGTTATTGGACTTTTATTTACTTGACTTGTTAATGGATTAGGTGGTGGTGTAGTAGGTAAATTTGCTACTTGGGGTGCTACAGTTCCAATATCAGGCAAAGAAGATATAAAATCAGATTCATTAATTCTAAAATCTTGGTTTAATCTTTGTTTTTTTAATTTTTTAATTATTCTTTTTATTTTACGTCTTGTAGTACTATCTAAAACATTTGGTATACCATATTTTTTAGATTGATATTCATAAGCTTCTTCCATACCTTTTGTTATTTCGAAAGGTTTAAATTTATTTTTTTTAATTAATTTGTATAAAGATTTTTGACCACGTCTATCAAACTCTTCTTTTATTTTTTTATCTGACATATTTAATGTTTTTGCAGCATCATAATATTTTCTCATTTGATTAAAACTTTCTAGTTTTCTTTGATTTGCAAAAATAAATTGTCTAACAATAAGATCACTATCTTTTACGGGATCTCCTGATAGCGTGTCATCATATATTAACTTTCTTTCATCAGATTGTTCAAATAAAAATTGCCCTATTCTACCATTTAATTTTCTTTCAACATCTAACGGCACTTGTCTCATACCAATAAAACCTAACAACTCATCTGATACATCAAATTTTGTTCCGTTAATTGATTCATCCATTACTGCACCAATCAATCTTTTAAATTGTGGAAGAGAACCTGGTGATAAATTTTGACCAACATGTAATGCAATATCTTTTGCTATCTCTCCTGCATGATCTTGTGGATTGTATATTTTTCTGCCATCTTTATCTAAACCACCCCTAGCAAATACATCTAATACTGCTTGAGTCCAAATTGATTCACCAATAAAAGGTTCTAATTCTTTTCCAAAACCTTTTACTAATCCTTCAACTAATCCTGCTATCAACGGTTCATCAGGACTTGCATCAACATTAGATATCATTGTATTAATAGGTCTTATGACTGAATCATAAAAATAACCATTACTAAGATTTATAATTTTATATTTACCATTTTCATATACAGGTAGAATAACGTCTCCTTCTGCATAACCATCTGTTAAAAACAAATCTTTAATTGCTGTTACTTGATCTCTTGTTATTCCATACACAGCTCTAGAAATTTCATAAGCTGCCACAGGTAATGTTGCATAAGTTGTTGCCATACCAACCATACGTTTATATCCTATGGATTGTAACACCGGATCTCTAGATTGTTTTAAAGCTATTTGTGCTGAGTTACCAGCTGTTCTGTATATTTCAGACTTAAATGATGCAAAAGCACCAAGCGGAGATTTTCTTAAATTTTTAATTAAGTCATTAACATAAGCATAATTAGGCACAGTTAGTCTTACAATTCTAGCTGCTTCTTTCATTATTTCTAGGTCAGTAGGCAGTTTAACAACGCTACCATCTAAATTTTTTACATTATTTTTTATAGCTGATTTGTATGCTGTCTCTAGTTTATATCCTTCAGCTAAAAAATTATATATTCTAAATAAATCATCTTCAGCAATATATAAATCTTGTGCTAATCCTGATATTGTTTTTAATCTTTTACTTGTACTGTTAAAAACTTTAGATATAAAATCTCCTTCTTTAACCATAACGTCTTGAAATAAACCAAGGTTTTCTCTACCCCTAACACTTTGGTTTGTAACACCTTCTTCTAATAAAAATTTATATAACTCATTACCTTTTGGTGCGTTTCTGTATTTAGGATTTTTAGTTGCTCGATACATAAGTTGTGGTTGAATAGCTTTAATAGATTTATTCATAAACTCTAATATTTTTTGAGGTGGTATAAAAATGTTACCACTATGAACAGTTGTAGCAGCAGCTGTTGTTAAATTTCTAGTGTGTGTAAATGGACCAAATACTGTTTTTGCAGCATTGGTTAATCCTTTAGGAATTAAAACTAACATACGATATGCTAAACTTTGAGTTATAGGACTACCTGCTACTTCATCCCCAAGCTTAAAAGCTTCTGCCCAATTTTTTTTAGTAAACATTCCATCTAATGGACTAGTGTATAATTCTTCTGCTAAACTATTTGGAAGTTTTAAACCTTTTGGATCAGGTATAATATCTGTTTTTGGTGTTCTGTATGGAAACTTAACTAATGCTTCGTTATATGTTTTTGTAACGATAGGAATTTTACCTTGTTTAACTAAAGCATCTGATCCAGCTTTAATTGCATTATAGAACTGATCTCTTCCTACAATACTAGCCATGTCGGCCATAGTTTTTGTTACAACATTTGCATAATCTTTATATTCACCAAACAAATTTCTAAACGCTGCAAGATCAGATTTTGTTTGTATCAATCCACCTTTACCATCTGCTTTAAATTTACCTGCACCTGTAATGTTGTCAGCTATATTTTTAACTTGTGTCTGTGCATCTGATAAAACATTTTTTACAGAGTATACAAATTGAGGTGTTTTAGTTATAGGATTTTTAGATACATTCTTAAGTATGTTATCAACTTGTATTTCTGCTGTTCCTGGAATGTATTGTTCTCCTCTTTGCAAATTAGCTTTTGCATTTCTCTCAAATATTCTAGCAACATCTTTTCTAATTTCATTAGTAGGTTTAAATTTATGTACAAAACCCATGTTTTTGTCAAAAATTTTATAGTCATTTGCTAAATATTTATATCCTCTTTCAAACATTAGATCATTAAAATCTTTTAATCCTGTATTTATATTACCACCTTCAAACAAAGTGTTTTTCATTTTAGCAACTTTATTTCTAAATGTAGTTGCGTTATCTATTAAATTAGAAACATCATCTTTAGTTGCTCCTATTTTTTTCATTGAGTCACTAAAAGTTTTTACAGCTTCTTTGTTAAAACCTTCAAAAGCTATTTTGTTTTTACCTTTAATTTTTTTAACTGCATCTTTTGTTGTCATCATAAAATCAGCAATAGTTCTAGATAATACTTCTGGTTCTATTGATTGATTAACTTTTTTAGTATTGATAGACATTTTTCTTAAACTGTCATCTATGTTTCTTATAAAATCTTTTGCAATTAACGCTGAACTTGATTTAATTCCTTCTAATTTTTGTGTAGCTTCAAACACTGCTTTTGGTTTATCACTTCTAGATCTAGTAAACCTAGTTGATTTTTCAATAGCTCTATCTATTTTACTTGCACTTTGAGCCATGTCATCACTTGCATTCATTATTCTTCTTGTAATTTTAAATGGTGCAACAACAACAGGTATTATCGGAACAGCAAGCTCTGCTCCAAATTTAAATTTATTAATTAATTGTCTGTAAGCATCGTCTCCTGCCATTTCTTTACGGTCACGATCTAAATCTGTTGGTAACCAATCTGTATAATCAGATTTTATATCTCCTATAGTTCCTATGTCTTCTGCTTTCATAACTACAGCCCCAACACCAAGCCCTCCACCTACAGTTATACCGGCCCATTTATCAAATCTTGATTTTTTATTTAAGTTATCTATTTTATCTTTAGCTTTACTTAATGTTTTATTGTTTGTAGTCTTTACATATTTTTTACTTTTAATTGATTTGACTAACTGTCTTGCTTTTTGTGATATTTTTTCTACAGCAGGTATGGCAGTTTTTTGTGCAATTCTTGTTGCACCAATTAATTGAACAACAGCTTGTGTTATTCTACCGGATGCAGTTTCAAATGCATCTTTCTCTGCTTGTTTTTCTATTTTACCTACAATAGTATTTTCAAATGCTTTGTTAAATTGTTCTGCTAAACCCTCATCAACTTTAACATCTTTACCTAAAGCTTGTCGTGCAAGATCCGTGATCAAAAGTCCAAAGTTAACAACACCTTTAGGTATTTTAATTAAACCACTAACTGATGCACCAGCTAGCGATTCTGATAAAGCTGTTTCATTATATTTATCAGATGGAAGTCCAACTTGTTCCGTAATCCCTTTTCCTTTGTCCTTAGAATCTTGTTGTTTTTCATAATCAAATTCTCTTTTCTCATCTTCAAGTCTAAACCTAGATCCTTTACCTGGGTATAAAAAATTAAGAGTCCTAACCATAGGACTAGGATCATTAATAAATTTTTGTCTGGCCTCAGACATTTTTCTTTTTATGTCTTTAGATGATGCACCATCTTGTAATGCTTTCTCTGCTATTATTCTTAATTGTAAATTAATGTATCCTTCATCTCTAAGGATACGCATAGACTTATCACCAACGTCTTTAATGCCTTGTAATTTATCCGATTCTTCATCAGTTGGTTTAATAATTTTTTGAAGTAAATTTCTATCTTCAGCCATGATAAATCCTAGCTTTCAGGTTGCTGGATAGGTATAAATTGTTTTCCAGATTTTCTATAAAATTTTCCGTCTCTGTAGTTGTAGTAAACCATGCCATCAATATAGTCTCCAAAATCAATTGATTTTTCTTCTGTGTCTGTTGGTATAGTTAATGTGCCATCTTCACTTAAATCCATACCATTTAAAGTGTCTGGTTCAATATAAAGTTGATCTGTATCAATGTCATCTTTAGTTACTCCTTCAATTTTACCATCAAATATATCTTGTGCAGCTTCAGCTATTCTCATAGCCGAATCATAGCCAAGATCATCCGGTTCTTGTTTAATTAAAACACCTGCTCTAGTATCAATTGCTTCTGTTCTTAATTCACCTGGTTCTTTTTTAACACCGTAAACTATTGAACCTACAGCTTCTTGTAATGCTTCTGCATAAGTCATTTTTTCTCCTGCTGAATTTACCATACCAGATGCTATCATATCGTTTGCAAGTTTCTGTGCTCTAGACATATCGGCATCACTTAAATTTTTAACAAGTTCCGTGATCAATGATCGGTCTTCACTTTCTGCTTGTTGTGAGTACGCTTCTTGAAGTTGTTTACCTTTTTGAAACTGTGCAAATGGTTCTTTTGCTGATGATGCAAGTTGTTGAAATATGTTACCAGATTTTGGTCTTGATACTAAATCAAGTCCCATGTTAATTAAAAAATCATTAAAGTTAGTATTAGTTCGCTGTGTTCTTGGAGCTAATTGATTAATTAAATCTCTTTGCTCTGTAATTTTTTTAACATCTCCAGCTGTAGCATAATTTTGTCTAGGTGTTTCTAATCCAGATGTAATACCTTCACCTGTTGATCCACCCATTCTAAACATTGGTCTTCTTAAAGTTCTGTTCATTAGTCTTTGTTCCCTCTAATGTTACCATAGATACCACCTAACGTTGATCCTATTCCAAGAGCTGTTGCTAATGGTGATGCGTTAGGCTGCGCTGTAAATTGATATTGTGCTGGGTATCCTCCCATTAGACCAGTTACACCTTGACCGTAGATACCTAATCTTTCCAAAGGTTCGTATGCAGCTAATCTGTTTGCTTCTGTTTGTGCTCCTAGTACAGCTTGTGCTTGAGCTTGGTCTGCGGCGCCCACCTGACCCGCTCTTGCAATATCTGTTCCTTGGAATCCTTGTAATGATTGTCCTAGTCCTGTTTGGAATTGTCCAAGACCTAATTGACCTTGTGATAAATTTTGTTGTGCTCCAGCTAATGCACCTCTTTGACCTGCCATACCTGCTTGAGACTGTGCTAATGCTGCTCTTTGTCCAGCCATACCTGCTGATTGTCCTGCTTGACTTGCTTGTGCTTGACCTAAACCAAGTTGTGCTTGACCTAAACCTAATTGCCCTTGTGCAAGTTGTGCTTGTTGTGCAGCTAATGAACCTGTTGCTTGACCTAAACCTAATTGACCTTGTGATAACATCATTTGATTTTGTAAGTCTGCTTGTCTTGCAGCTTGTGCTTGACTAAATCCTTGAGCTTGTAATGATGCTTGTAGTTGTGCTCTGTTTCTATCTGATCCAGTTTGATATTCTGATTGTAAAACACCTTCACGACCACCACCAAAACCACCAAGTGCTACTGCTTGATCTGATATTGATTGTTGTCTTGCTGCTGCTTGTCTATCAAACTCTGCTAACGTTGTATCTATTACTTGTGATTGAAAAGGTGACATATAAGAAGACAAAGACCCTGTTCCTGTTCCTGCACCTGTGCCAGTTAATCCTGCTGCAGTTCCAAGTCCTGTTCCTGCTGCACTAATAAATGGTGATACTCCGCCAAGTGTAGTTCCTGCTTGACCTAATCCTGTTCCTGCTGCTCCTATAAAAGGTTGTGCACCCGCTGTTGTTGTACCCGCTGTGCCAAGTGCTGATTGTGCTCCTGTCAATTGTGTTCCGGCAGTTCCTAAAGTTGTTCCCGCTCCTGTTAATTCTTGTCCTGCAATTCCTAATCCTGTTTGTGCTAAACCTAAACCAGTACCAGCTGTAGTTCCAGCTTGTTGTGCTGCTGTTACAAATGGTTGATAAGATCCAATACCAGATCCTGTTAGTGATGTTGCTTGTTGTTGTAATCCTGTTTGACCGGCTACTTGTGGTGCAAATGTACTTGTTGCAATAGGTTGAGAAGTTGTAGCAGCTAACTGCTGTGCATAATCTTTACCTAGATCTTCTATAAATTGTGCGGGTAATGCTCGTGTTTCTGTTATTGCCATATTTAATCCTTAATTAATCCCATTTTTTTGTGTGCTCGGTGATATTTTGTGACATCACTTTTATAAGTTTTTTTACCTAGACTACCTTTTACAGGAGCAGTCTTACGTTTCTCATAAACAACCCCATGTCTTGTCTTGCCTTTTTCTGTTGCTGGGTTACTACTTTTAAAATTTTTATCAGGTGTTTTTTGAATTCTTTTTAATGTATTTTTTAATTTAAAATCTGATTTAAGTTTAACTTTAGGTGTAAATGTTTCTTTAAGTGCGGGTCTGTTTTTTATTTCACTTAATTTATTTAATAATTGATTACCTGATACAGAAGTAGTAGTAGTTTTTTTTGCACCACCTTTAAATATAGCACCCATACCTTTTGTGATTATTGTCATTATAATACTTCCTCAAGTCTTTGTTGTGTTGCAAACATTTCTCTAGCACCATCTAGACCTTGAGACCCTTGTGATACTTTGCCACCGTTTTCTAAATTTGTCATCATGTTCTCCATGATTTCTGCTCCTTTATCTATATCTCCACCTCCTGCATTTCTAACAGCATCTGCAGTAAATACAAACTCATTTTTTGATAATCTTGCTGGAACATCATCTTTTCTCTCGTACTCTCCCATAGGTACAAAACCACCATCGTTTCTATAATCTTTTTCCATACCACCCATATCTAATAATTCTCCTTCATCGCCACCTTCAGCATAATTCATTCTACCACCCATAGCTCTGTTTACCCTTAAAATATCTTTTAATACATCTATGCCGCCGTATTCTTGTTGTCTAATTGGATCATCAGCATTTGTGTAACCTAAATTTTTTAATTTAAATATTTCAAACTCTGAAAGAGAACCTCCATTAGAGTACCCCATTCTACCACCCATAGCTGCCATCATTCTATTACCCATCTGTGGATTCATTTTTGATGCCATCATCATTTGTTGCATCATTCTAGGATCCATCATGGGTTTTTGTCTTGGCATTTGATTTGGTAATGTTGTTGTTGCTTGAGCCATACCTGTTGATTCATCGTCAGGAAAAGACATTGAGTTTGCACCATCCGACATCATTGTTACCGGAGGCATACCTGCGCTACCACCTAATGCTAATTTTATAATATCTTCATCCTCATCATCATAACCAAACATTTCTTTTGATAATGCTCCTCTAAGATCTCCTATACCACCTTCTTTTAATCCTATACGACCACCATCTGCTGCATAACTAGTTGGTTGTAAAAAAGGAAACATTGATCTATCTAAATTTCCTTTATTAATCATATCTCTAAAACCTTGCACTCCATTATATTGATCAAATGGACTTGCTCCACGAGATGTTTGTGCCATAGCTTCATCTAATGTTGGTTGATTTTCTTCTGTTTTTTTTGTGTATAATCCACCTGCTATTGCTGGTGCAACGATAGCTGCCATAGTTCCAAGTCCTGGTTTTTTAGATACATTACTAATTTGATTGTTTAATGCTATTTTATCGCTTATGTCTAACGCTGCAAATTTTTTTTCATCAAGACCATATTTTGTTAACATATCTAATCTTGCTTTTTTTGCACCACCAGAACCAAACAAAGATCCTACTCTTGAAAATAAAGATTTGTCAGCTGTTCCAAATTTCATTCCACCTAATTGATATCCACCATATAATAATAAAGCTTTACCTATTGGTGACTTAGTAATTTTTTTAAATGCTCTTTTTAATTTACTACCTAACCCATAAGCACGTCTACCATCAAGACCCATGATACCACCAAAAGCTGCTCGTTGTCTAAATTGATCAGGAATAGAAAACCTTGAAACAAAATCATCTGGACGTAATTCAAATGTGTTTTCATCTCCTGTTACATCTTCTGCTACATTTAAATCTGTTGTAGTTGGCCCTGCAATCTGTGCCATAGTTGGTGAAATAAAATCTTGACCATCTCCACCACCTGTAAAAGGAGGAGCAGGTGGTTTATTTATATTTTCAAAATAATCAGCAGCTTGGGTATCTGTGATACCAGTAATGGTGTCATCATCTAAATAATCTTGCGTTGTTTGCGGAGGATTTCTAAATTTATTTATTGCCATAATTGCTCGTATAGGCAGTGGTACAAAAGCTTTTGCAACAGTTGATATACCTTTATTAAATTTATTTTTTCTTGTATTTTCTTGTAATTGTTTATCTAATGCTAATTTTTCTAATCGCATTTTTTCTTTATTAAATCTTGCTATTTCTGCTTTTGCTATTGCAGCTCTGTCTACACCTGCTTGTAAAGAAGGGTTGTTAGCTAATGCTCTTGCAGCACCCGCATCTGAAATTGTGCTAGGTCCAACAGAAAGCTTACTTTGATTTGTCATGTAATCTTGCATACTTTGTTCTCTGTTGTCATCACGATCTCCACCACCTCCAAAACCCGACCCTGCACCAGCATCTCTTCCACCACCTTGAAATGCTGTTCTCATAATACCACCTTCTTTAACATCCATTCTATCTTGTTCTAATGATCTATAATAATCTCTTGGTGACATAAATGGTTCACCAGCTTCTTCTTGACCCATTTTATAATTTCTATATTCATCTATTAGACCAGGCTTCATGGCCATATTACCAATACCTTCATCTTGTTTAGATGCTAATCCTTCAAAATAATCTTGTAATTCTTTCATGTAATCAGGTGTTCCTCTTCTATCTTTCATATCAGGAAACACTCTTTCAAATTCTTCCATGTATTCTTGTAATTGAAACTCAGCCATTTTTTGCTGGTCCTCTTGTGGTGATTTAGGTCCTTGATTACCTGAGTAAGTAATTTCTGGTGCACCTGTATCTAGTGATTCTAATCCTGTTTTCATATAATTTTTTAAGTTAATTTTAAAAGCAGGAATTTAACCTGTGGGTTTCTTATATTACTTGTTTTTGTCAAGTAAATCAAGCTATGTTGTAACAGTTCTTTTCTTAACTTCTAGAGCAGATAATACCACATGTAGCCTGTTTGCTGTGGCTGCTGTTACTTTTAATACTTCACTTTCCTCTAATACTAAAGGAGCAGTTAATAATTCTGTTGTTGCATTAGCAGATACAGCTTTAGTTTTAAACAAACTAAACACAGCATCAGCTGTGTCTGTTATTGTAACTGTCAATGTATCAGCATTTCCTGAGTCTTCAGATACTATAATAGATTTTACAATAGCAGTTGTAGCACTAGGCACTGTATACAAGGTAGTGGCATTAATAGTTGTTAGATCTACTTTTTTATTTATAAATGTATTAGCCAAAGAAATACGCCTCCGCTTCTGCTTCTTCTTTTATATCTTGTTGAAAAGTTGTATTTAATTTTTGCACAATACTATCTATATCTCTAACAAATGATTGTTGTATTTGTTCATCATAATCTTTTGTAGGTTGTGTAAGTGATTGTACAATTCTAGCCATTATCTTCTACCATCCGGTTGTATATCTAATCTAAATGTTCCTAGTTTCCAAAATTGACTTGTACTACTATTAGATACTTTTAATGCAATAGATCTAGCACGTGCTCGCGTATCTATTTTTTGTGTGCTTGATGATACTGTAAATGGACCAAGTGATGAACTAGCTGCAGTGTCATTAGGAAAATCTTTTAAGTTTAATGTAATAACACTATCTCCTGTTTGTGATAAAAAGTCTGGTAACACTCTTCTAATTTTCATCATAAACTCACCATCACCTTGCAGTCCTTGTTGACCAATATCAAAATCTCCTGATTGTATATTTGCTGTAATAGAACTAGTTGCTCCTTCTTTAATTTGATCTAATCCTTTTTCATGTTCAAAGTATGTTGATGTTCCATCCGTACACCCAATTACGTGATCTTTACCAGACGCAGCTGTTGTAGCATCTGAATTATATTCTGTTGCATGTGGTTGACCAAACACTGCAGAATCTTGCCATGCAGATCTAGCTAATGTGCCAACAGTCCATACTGGTCGTTCTGGTGTTGAGTCAAGATAATTATAACAGACCATACGGTTCACGGTCCCTGATCCAGAGTTAGGGTAAAACCACATTACTTCTCCAAACAAGTTATTTAGTCCTGCATTGATGTGTTGTTTTGGAATTGTATTAATATCATCGTAAACATGATCTTCTACTAAACATGCAAGTGATTCTAGTTTACCTGTATATCTAAAGAAACCATTTTCTGACATCCAATAAGCAGAACCATCTACCTCTACGGCTGCATTCTTACCAATCAATCCACAGTTAGTACCAACTTGTTGGAATGAAAAAGTAAAAGGTGCGCCGACAAATCTCATAATAAATAACGCTGTATCAGTCCAGACGTAGATTGCATCACGACCTCTAATTGCTCCTACAATTTTAGATCCATCTGCAAGTCTTTGTGTACCTGCTGTATTAGTAGCTGATGGTGCGTATGATGTTGTTGCATCAATAGATTCTTGATCAGAAAATCTAATAAACATTTCATCTCTTGTAGATTTAGTTCCAATTGTAGTTTCTGTTCCAAAAAATATTAAGTGTCTATCTGGTGTGGATACTAAACTAAAAGCTGATGATGTTGGAGCATTAGCAAGTAAAGTTGCTCTAGTTTCTGTAGCCGTTGTAGGATCAGAATCCCATTCAAAAGTTTCTCCACCCGATATAGTTGCAATAAGTTTATTACCAAAATTATCTAATGACCATAATCCAGGTGCTGTTACAATATCTCCAGAAGTAGTTCCGTTCCATGTAAAGAAATTTGATGCATCTGTTACAGTCGCACCACTTGAGTGTGTTGCTGCAGTTGTACCGTTTGCTCCTCGTGTTAATCCAGATAATGTACCACCACTATTTCCAGTGTAAGTAATTAGTTCAGAACCAATCTGCACTGTACCGGAAGATGGAAAAGATGTTGAACTTGCCATAGTCAATGAAGTCACACTTGCGTTAATACCTGATGAAAGTGTTGATGTAAATTGTCCTTGTTGTACACCACCCCATGATCCAAGACCCCATCCTGTTGTTGCAACTTCTACTGCTGGACCTACTGAATAATAAAGTTTTACTCTAATACCACCTGATGTTGATGCACCAGATCCTGATTCGTTAGACGCCATTGTAACTGTTAGTGTAGTAGTTGTTGGTATACTTGCTACTTGAAATTTTTTGTTATCAAAATTATCTGAATTAAAATTAGAGTTTGTTATAGATGTAAAATTATCTAATAAAATTATATCGCCTTTGTTTGCATTGTGCGCTGAAGCAAAAGTTATTGTAACAGTTGCTGATCCATTAGTTGTAGAAAATGCACTTGTTAAAGTTGTTGTAGATTTAATTGGATGAATGTCGTAAAAAATACCACCAGAATATGCATACAATATTCTATTTGTACCAAGAGCTGCAAACTTAATACCACTAGCATTTACAAAATGATGAAGTGCAGTGTTACGTCCTGTAACATCAACTGATCCTAATTGAGCCCAACCACCTATTTTTTCTGGTGTACCATATCTAAATCTAACATTGTCCCCATCAACCCATTGGCCTTCACCACCAGTTGCTGTAACTTGTTTGTTAAACCCTGGTTGAAAATTTACTTTTTGTAACATATTAAAAACTTTTTATTATTTAGGGTTAGCAACTTTTATAGCTTTTATAGCCTTATACCATTCTCCTGTTTTATCGCCTTTGTCTGCGTCCATATCGTGATACAATAAATCTAATTGACTCTCGATGCTTCCGTAAGCTTTTCTTCTTATATCTAAAATAGTTCTAGCAAGTACAGCGGCATTAATTGTTAGACCCCATTCTTGACAATAAGTAAAATCATATCCAGACGGCACTTCATCTAATGCAGTTAAACCATCTAAATCATCTTGTGCATCTTTGCATACAAATAAGAAAGAACTACAATCTGGTTTCTGTGCAATAGTTGTAGTGTAAGATCTATCTAT
>Ga0209634_1001786_pt1 | contig 15478 bp, 15 predicted proteins | sample LinPmetageLP40_FD_184043 | JGI IMG/M metagenome (GOLD analysis project Ga0209634, IMG submission 184043) | Marine viral communities from the Pacific Ocean - LP-40 (SPAdes) (version 2) | ecosystem: Environmental > Aquatic > Marine > Oceanic | place: Pacific Ocean | collected 2010-08-26
ACTATCAACTGTAAAACTGTGGACTATAAACTGTAAAACTGTGAACTATCAACTGTAAAACTGTGGACTATCAACTGTAAAACTGTGGACTATCAACTGTAAAACTGTGAACTATCAACTATAAAACTGTGGACTATCAACTGTAAAACTGTGGACTATCAACTGTAAAACTGTGAACTATCAACTGTAAAACTGTGGACTATCAACTGTAAAACTGTGGACTATCAACTGTAAAACTGTGGACTATCAACTGTAAAACTGTGAACTATAAACTATAAAACTGTGGACTATCAACTGTAAAACTGTGGACTATCAACTGTAAAACTGTGGACTATCAACTGTAAAACTGTGAACTATCAACTATAAAACTGTGGACTATCAACTGTAAAACTGTGAACTATCAACTATAAAACTGTGGACTATCAACTGTAAAACTATCAACTATCAACTGTAAAACTGTGAACCATACATGAAACAATTTCTTAAACTATTAGATCATTTTATCCGCTTTGCAGTAGGTGGATTGTTTATTTTTTCTGGATTGATCAAACTGAATGATCCGGTAGGCACACAAATCAAACTAGAGGAATACTTTGAAGTGTTCTCTACTGATTTCGGGCAATTTTTCGAGTGGTTTATTCCATGGGCATTGCCGATAGGAATGGTGTTGATTGTGGCAGAAGTCGTATTGGGGATTGCGGTATTTATCAATTATGAGATGAAAAAAACCACTTGGGTTTTGTTACTTATGATTTTGTTTTTCTCATTCCTGACATTCTACTCCGCTTATTTCGATAAAGTGACAGATTGCGGATGCTTTGGAGATGCCATTAAATTGACGCCTTGGGAGTCCTTCTATAAGGATTTGGTATTGCTGGTTTTCATTGCCCATTTGTTTTTCTACAGACGCAAATACAACCCATTATTGAGAACGAAGGAAGGCCATGGAGTGATCGCCATAGTGACTGTTGTGAGTTTATATCTAGGAATATATGCGGTTAACCACTTACCGTTTATTGACTTCAGACCTTACAAAGTTGGCAACAACCTCCCTGAGCAGATGATTGCTGCTGAATCACCAATAATAGAATATGTCTTTGAAAAAGATGGAGAGGAAGTGCTTTCTGCGAAGTACCTGACTGAAGCTGATGGTTATAAATACAAAGATTCTTATGTGCTGAATTCTGAAGCGACCATTCCACCAATCACGGATTACAATGTGATTGCTGTTTCTGGAGAGGATATGACTGAAAGCACATTCCAAGGAATCAAATTGATGTTGATCATCTATGATGTCAACAAGGCTGATACGGATGAACTGGGAGAAACAAGATTGCTTCTGGAGGCACTTGACGGGAAAATAGAAGTCATTGGAATCACCGCATCAGGGGAAGCGGACTTCGAGGCATTCCGCCATGAGTATCAATTAGCCATACCATATTATTTGGCAGACGCTACGGTCATCAAGGCTATGATCCGGTCTAATCCGGGCATGCTGCTGATCAAGGATGGCACCGTCCTAGGAAAGTGGCATAATAATGATATCCCCACGATTGGAGATATTGTAGATTTGCTATGATTTCTGGCACGAAAATCTTCTTAATAGGTATGCCAGGTAGTGGGAAATCCACACTCGGAAAGTCTCTAGCTGATTTACTAGGACTAGAATTTGTCGATCTGGATCACGAAATAGAAAAGAGCTGCGCAAGTACAATAGGGGAGATTTTTGGTGCTAAAGGAGAGGAGGCATTTAGGGAACTGGAGAAGAAACAATTGATGAAATCGATCCACCAACTTCCTGCGTTTCTGATGGCTACGGGAGGAGGAACACCCTGTTTCTTTGACAATATGGAGTTGATGACTTCATCTGGACTGGTGGTGTTTTTGAATTTACCTGTTGAAGTTTTGGCTCATAGGCTGAACAATAAAGGTCTTGAACAGCGACCACTTCTCAATATCTTAAAAGAAGACTCATTAGTTGATGAATTGATGGCTAAACTCAAAGCAAGATTACCCTTTTACAATCAAGCACATATAGTTATCGATGGAGAAACTACACCGTCTGAAATTAAAAAGAGGATAGAAGAGTTTTAATATAACTCCCAAGATTCAAAAACTTGCACTAGCATTCGAATCTTGGTATGCCAAAATCAGGTTAATATATACGTAAATCAATTGATTTTTGAATGGTCATTGTCCCCACTGACCTTTAGCCCGCCAAAAAGGAGTCTTTATTATATCCAATTTGGTGTGTATGATTATTCTCTTTAAAGCCAGACATTTCCTAAATATTAATTAGAGGCATCGCTGCGTCAATAAAATTATTTCTACAAAAGCTTTATAATAACTTTTTCATCTCCATTTGCTATTTACAAATCTTAATTATGTACTGATCTTTAGTACAATAAAATTGAGAAGAAGGAATTTTGCCTAAAACATAAAAAATTCTTAAATTTTATTCTTCTTAAATTTTATTCTTCTTACAATATATTCTCTCAGGATACAATTGTCTTGATATGATGAATACAAAATGAAAAGCATATGATAATGAGTGTTGAAAAAGAAGACATAAGGACAGAAATAAAATTCAATACAGAAATCATCAAAGTATTAGCAGCCTTTATAGCACTAACCATTGGAGGTGTTTTAACGATATTAATAGAAGGAGTTGACAGAGGAGTGGAATATGCACTAACAATTATTGGACTAGGAGTTGGCTTAATATTCATAAGATTTGCTACATTTGTTTATCTACTAAATAAAAAGCTCTTAAACGAGCTTAAAAACCACGACAAAAATGATACTTAAAAAATGTTCGAAATTACCATCATATTAATACTAGGAGCTGTACTTATCGGTGTAGGTCTTGCTGGTATTAAAGACTACTCGAACAAAATTAAGAACCACACTCACTAACTTATCCAAACATAAAAAAAGCCTCAAAATCTGAGATTTTTTTAATTGCTTAGAAAGTCTTTCCAATCTTCTTCCGTATCTATATCATTGAGCGATACTAAGCTGTGATAAGATAGATTGTTTTCCTTCAAGTCTTTTAAGGTGTTTTTGAGAACGCTTTCAGTACTCCAATCTTTGTTGAGAAATACTGGAACGTATAACTTTTTCATTCCCAATAAATAATAGCCACCATCTACGGCTGGGCCAATAATAGCATCATTTTTCTCCAACTGACTGAACGCATTTTCAATAATGGATGTGGTGATGTCCATCATATCGCTCCCGATAATACAGACTTTCTCATACCCAAGATCAAAGCAATGCTGAAATGCATTTAACATTTTTTCTCCCAGATCATTTCCTTGTTGCACTTGTTTGTGGTATTGGTCATTGTCCCAGATGTCATTGGTCTCAACCTCATCACTGTAGAATAACCACTTGTCCTGAATAAGGGGAGTTGTGACCTTATTGGTATGCGCTTGCAATAGCCGATAGATTTCCAAGGTTTTTTCATCGCCTACTGTTGCGGCAAGTCTGGTCTTGACTTTTCCCAACACTGGGTTTTTGATGAAGATGATTAGTGCTTCTTTGGTCATTTATTGAGCAATATTTGGAGAACGAAATTTTCTGGAATGTGAATAGATTTCATAGGCTAAAAATGATGCCAGCGCAATGTATTCAAAGGTGATAAGATAGATGGGTTCTATATACCCTGTGCTTGAATATCCGGAGTATGTGACAAATATCAATAGGCTCCAAAGTATGGAAAATCGATAAGTCGAAAAAACGGATAACGCAATCAGGGTGGTGATATACCATGGATGTACGGTGGTCGCAAAGGACAGATATATTAAAAGTACAAACATCATTGCCTCTGGCAGAAATTTCATTTTTTGTTTGCTGAATAGGCTGTAGAATAGGATGACAATGAGCGTTGTCACTGCCAAACTTGGACCCAGTTGTGCGATGATATTGTACCCTGTGAACCAATAACCAGCCGCACGAGCTAAGTAGTAGATACTTGCATTGAATTCGAATGTCTGAAAATACAATGTCAGACTTGAAGACAATCCATTGATCAAGGCCCCATCATACAATGGAATGAATAGGAGTATGGTAAGCACTCCAATCGTTAGATATAACACAGCTTGTTTTTTTATAGAGATTCTTCGAATCAATAGCGGTAAGAATATGAGTGGGATCAATTTAAAACCAATGGCGATGCTCCAACTGATTCCAGAGAAGACAACTTTGTGTTTGTGAAGCAAATACAACCCTAGAAGAAGAAAGTAGATGACAAAAGCTTCAAAGTGAAGACTGGAAGTGAGCTCTAATATAATCAGTGGGTTTAGTGCATATAGCAATATGTTTTTCGCAGGAAGTTTGTAATGCTTCAATAGCTTCACCATGAGCATAAGACTGCCTACTTCAGCTAAAATAATGAGAATCCGAATCACCAATATACTTCCAAAGGTGTTTTGTGGACTTATCAGGGCGGACAACCAAAAGACAAATTGTGAAAGAGGAGGATAGACCGTGAAGTATTCTGGAGAATTGAGCAATTTATACAGAGAATCATCTATTCCAGGAATAGCGCTTTGATTGGTGATATAGTCAATTGGTAATGCTGCAAATGGGCTAATTCCATTGATCAGCAATCTTCCATCCCAGATAAATCGATATACATCATCTGATAGGAAAGGCATGGAAAACATGAAAAGCAAGCGCAAGCCAATGGCTATGAAAAGATATTTCTTAACGTTAAACTCTTCTGCGGTATGCCATGCAGCAATAAAGGTGGCGAAAAGTGATAGGTATAATAAAAATAATACGGTCGTGCTTTCTCGGGAAGTGAAATAGCCAAGGACGATGTATCCAATGACTGAAATCAACGTGAAAAACAATAAGCGCATCTTATTTTTTGGCATTGGATATCGGCTTGACAGAATAAAAGAACACACTAAAAAAGCCCAGGGTGAGCATGATATGAAAAATCATCAATCCCCAGTCGTGTAGATAGATGCCTGAAGCAATTCCAAAAAGAAAATAAATTCCCAAAAGCATTTCGAAAATGGACATAATGCTCAATTGAGGTTTGACATAAATATTGCCCTCCCATTGATCATTCTTTTTGGTGATGTTAAACTTCGGTGTCCGAATAAAATCGCTCTTAAACCCAAGCAAGCCTTCAATCACCGCAAATGCATTGTGCAAGGAGAGCCCCATCGATACCGTAAGAAATGCAGGAAAAGTGGAGAAATAATGTTTCCGAAAGTTCTCTTTAACGGTGTTTTTGGTGGCTATCCAGTAGAAAAGGGCAATCGAAAAGAAACCAATCAAAAAGATACTTCCGAGATCGAAGAGTAAAGAAAGCTTCGGGTTTGCGTCTTTGATGTAGAGCATAGGAATGCTCAATAAGGACGCAATCAACAAACTAACAAATACGCTGCTATTGAAGAGGTGGAATAGTGCATGTACCTTGCTCGAAATGCCAATATTGGATTTCAGCACTTTGCCTAAATTCTTTCTGGCTGTTTCGGCAGCCCCTTTGTTCCATCTATATTGTTGGGACTTAATCGCAGGCATAATCACTGGCAATTCTGCTGGCGATACGACATCTTCTAAATACTTGAACTCCCAGCCTTTGAGCTGGGCGCGATAACTGAGGTCGAGATCCTCCGTGAGTGTATCAGCAGACCAGCCACCAGCATCTTTGATGGTAGATTTTCTCCATACGCCTGCTGTACCATTGAAATTGATAAAGCTATGTGCATGGCTACGACCTGATTGCTCTATCGAGAAGTGTGCGTCTAGTCCAAAAGCTTGAAGTTTTGTCAACATAGAATAATCTTTGTTGAGATGTCCCCATCGGGTCTGTACCATTCCAATTTTTTGATCTTCAAAATAGGGGACGGTCTGGCGCAAAAAGTCCTTTCCAGGAAGGAAATCGGCATCAAAAATGGCAATGTATTCACCTTTAGCTAACTGCAGACCATACTCCAACGCACCAGCCTTGAAACCTGTTCTCCCAGGTCTTCTTAGCTGCTTGATGTCAATACCATGTTGCACATACTTGGCGACTTCTTTTGCGGTGATATCTAGCGTATCATCAGTAGAGTCGTCCAATACCTGAATCTCCAACTTGTCCACGGGGTAGTCGATGTTGGCGATGGCTTCAATGAGTCGCTTAATAACATATTTTTCGTTGTAAATTGGAAGCTGGATAGTGACCGGGGGAAGTAGATCATCTGAGATTTCCGGACAGGGGCTTGATGATTCTTTTTTAGATTTGAGGTAGTGCCAGGTAAGGTGCAGCTGACCTATACTGAAAAGGAAGATGAACAGTAGTGATGTGCAATATATGATGATGAAGGTGTATTCCATTTATGCGTATTTCAATATCGTCCAAATAATCTTATATCCCGCTAAAAAAGTTCCTTTGATTGTGCCAGAAATTTTTGAGATGCCGATTCTGTTCTTATAATCTACCGGAACTTCTGTCGATTTCAACCCTTGCTTGGCAGCTTTTAACTGCATTTCCACTGTCCAACCGTAATTTTGATCTTGCATATCTATAGCATTCAAAGACTTCATGGTGACCGCCCTGAATGGCCCAAGGTCTGAAAAATTGACATTGTAAATCAATTTGAGCAGTCTTGTCGCAAGCCAATTCCCGAATACCTGGGGCAAGGTCATTGAGCCTTTCTCCTTTCTTCCCAAATTTCGGGAACCAATGACCAGATCATAGCCTTCATTTAATATCGGATCAACAATCTCGGTAAGTTGTCCCGGATAATCTGAATAGTCTGCATCTATAAAAACCACAATATCGGTATCCTCTTGCAATCCATTAATATATTTTATTCCGCAAAGACATGCACTTCCATATCCTTTCTGAACTTCTTTGAGCACAGTCGCCCCGGAATTGATGGCAACTTCAGGTGTATTGTCAATAGATCCATTGTCCACCACAATCACTTCAGATAGTATTGGATGAGGTAAGTCTGCAATGACTCTACCTACAGCATTTTGCTCGTTGAGGGCGGGAATGATTACCCGAATAATTGGGGATTGCTTCATGTACTCTATTCAGTGCGCAAAGATAGGGTAATTTGTGAGCAAATTGAGTCATACATATGACAATAAAACGACTTCAAATCACACACGATTTATGCCGTAGGCATGACTATTCTGAAACTTGTGAAGTGTGGATTATCAGTATTCAGGTGAATACTTCCTTTGAGTTTTTCAACACCTATTTTTGCGACATATAAACCCAATCCTGCTCCTTTGGAGTGTTCAGTTCCTTTCTGAAACATTTCAAATATCAAGTGATCTGTGTCTGCATGGATTCCAATACCATTGTCTTCTATTTCTATTTGAATTTGCTCATTTATCTGCTGAGCTATTATCCTGATATAAGGTAGCTTTCCATTAAGTCTAGAGCTGAATTGGATACTGTTTTTGATCAATTCTGTGAGTACGAGCAGCGCAATCTCACGATCCGCTAGGATACTGAGATTGTCATGTATGTCAATAGACAAAGTTATACCCTTGTCTTTAATGTCATCCTCAAATGCTTCGCTGATTTTGTTGATCAATGGCTTTAGTTTGACATTTTCAGCTTTGATCTCCTTGTTCTTTATTTCATATACATTGTTGATACTCTTGATCGTATGATAAATTTTGTTGGTCGTATCATTGATCATGTGCACATATGCGGAAGCTTGTGGATCCTCGATATCTTTACTTGCTAGTTGACATAACCCTCTCAAAGTAGCCAGAGGACCTTGAATATCATGCGATGACCTGTACAGAAATGTACTTAATTCTTCATTGGACTCAATTAGTTTTTTTGTTCGTTTGTGTACCTCGGCATTTAGCGCTACATTTTTTTGTTCAATGAGCAATTTGGTTGCTTTAAGTTTGTCGTTTTTCTCTTGAATAAAGGCGTTTTGCACTTCTATCTGATTGTTTTTCTCTAGTAGTATGGTATGATTTTTTTCTTCCTTATTGAGTGTGGTTTTTACATATGCAAAAAGCAAGAAGGTAAATGGCAGTATCATAAAAAGAGCAAGTGTGATATTCTGAAACAACTCTATTCTGGCTTGATTTATGAATTCTCCAAAACTTTGATCAGCTTGGATGAGCGCTACTACATTTCCTTCAAGATTCTTGATAGGAGCAAAGGCAGAAAGCCATTGTCCATTTTCACTTTCATAAGTATCAAGTACACCTCCGGTATCATGCTGCTCCAATAATGCCATAGGAAATTGCTTATAAGTATGGCGGTAGTAAGGGTGTTTGGATGAACTGGCTATGAATTCAAAAGTAGATTTTTGCTGATCATACACCATGGTGTATAATGGACTCTGTAGATTATTAGCCAAATGAATTTGTTTTAAAAGCTTGTGCAGGGTCTGATAAACGGAGTCTTGTGCATTGTTAGTAATTGCATCCTTGGTTAGATATTTACTTGATAAATCATGATGAAGATTCCCATCTATTACAGAAGTGGCTGTATTGACAATTGCACTCAATTTATTGAGTACTGCCTTTTTTGACTGATTCAAATTGGTGTAATAAGAATAACCAATAAAATATACGGTCAGCATAATGATCCCTGAGAAGACCCAAATGATGAGGTTATTATTTTTATTTCGAATTTTAGGGTCAGGTGTCATTCTTCCGTGATATGTTTCCATATACGATTTTAATGTAGGTTAGTGTTAAACAGACTGTACCAATGGTCAGTCAAAAGACGCAAAATTTCCCAGAGAAAATCTCTTGACAGAAACATCGCAAGAAGACCCATATGATCAGGCTGTCATTTTTATGCTGTAGTTTTCGGTTAGTTACATTGAAAAACCGAGACCTTTTCCTTAGGCTTGATTTTTTTGAATGCGTTTAAGATTTATTACATCGTCAAGATCTTTTGGTCTTGCTAAAGCCTGTTTTTCTTTTATCAGATCGTTCATATGAATTACAGTAATGGGTACTCCATCAAATTTTCCATGTTTTGCATGCTGATAGCACATATCAAAATCATCTTTTTTAAAAGCTTTAGTATATCCCATAAAATCAGCGACAAAACCCTTTTCTCCTATAGTAACAGTTGAATAACCCGGTATCATAGGAACGGTTAAATAATTATCTGCCCCAGAAACATTTGCTTCCTTTAAAGCTTCAACAAGTCTCTCTTTGTTTTCTGGTTTTTCCTGCACCCACAAGTCTAAATCCTGTGTAGTTCTAACATGACCATGAAAGACAGTAGCAATTCCGCCAACAAGCATGTATTTGACATTGTTTTTGTGAAGACTCTTTAGAAATTGCTGTACTTCAGAATTAGTTATATCCATAATGTGTAATGCTGAGTTCTTAGGATTAGATTCATAAATAGATTTTGCTAAATAATTTAATCGAACGAGTCTATCTAGATTAATTTCACCAGTTTCTTCTGATATGTTATTTCTTAATAGCACAGTGCATTAGTTTAGCTCGTGATGGATTATTGTTTAATGATAATATCCTTTTTTTCTACACCCAGTTCATACTTGACTTGACACCAGGTGTCACATCACTGAGACATGATACCTATACGATTTATCTAATACAAGAGTTTAGAAAACTATATTTGAGTGGACTCATATTTATGGTCGGTAGAAGATATATTTCAGATGATCAAGCACATTATTCCACTACTTTAGCCGACTTACTACCAATCAAAATAGGCAAACCGAATCTGCCTTCTTCTTTATCCACTTCCAGATTGAGTACGCCTCTCGGACAGACCGAAGAACAAACTCCACAGCCTACACAAGAAGATCTGACTATATTTTGTCCTCTCTGCGCATACCATCTTACATCTATTCCCATTTCACAGTAAGTAGAACAGTTTCCACAAGAGATGCACTGTCCACCGTTGGTTGTGATGCGGAACTTTGATTTGAAACGCTGTACCAATCCCAAATAAGCAGCAAGCGGACATCCAAATCTACACCAAGTACGGTTTCCCATCATGGGATAAAAACCTGTTCCAATGACTCCCGAAAAGATTGAGCCAATAAGGAAGCCGTAGCTTTTTTGGACATCATAAGTAGAGATGCCGAAGACTTCTCCGACCCCGGTGAAATAACTGTAGAGCGTCACGCCTGTCATTCCGATGGCAAAAACCAATACACCATGAACAAGATAGCGCTCCACGTTCCAAGCTTTGACAGACTTATCTGATAGCTGACGGTAGGGATCACCAAGCGTTTCTGCCAACCCGCCACATCCACAAACCCAAGAGCAGTACCATCTTTTTCCATAGAAATAGGTGAATACTGGTACTAGAACCGCTGTGAGAAAGATGCCCCATCCAAGCATAAATATTCCCACATTACCATTGGCAATAAGGCTATTGATATTCCAATCAAAAAAGAAGTCATAATCCAATGGCCAGGCATTTTTGAAATCCATGTACGGCATATTGAATCTTACCAAAATTTCTGGAATAAGAAAGGCAAAGGCTACCTGGAAGAATAGAACGCTCCCTGTTCTGACCAGCTGATAATTGCTATGTCGGTATTTGATAAACATTCTCACGGCCATGACAGTCATCACTGTGCAGTATATAAACCCATAGAGAAACCACTGACTTGCAGGGTTGCCACTCAGCGCACTACTCATAGGGCTCACCGTCAAAATCTGGTTGGTCAGATATGAGGGATAGAAGTATAGGATAATATAGAATCCCACCAAATAAATGAAAGTCACATATCCTATCCATCCTCTGTTGGTTGCGCTACTTTGGAAGACTTGATTATTTTTGATACCAGCAGGTCCTGCGAGAATCACATCAGGTAGTATGTACATCAAAGCACCAATAATTCCCAATCCGAAAGTTAGAAAGAACATGAGCCAGCGTTGATCTGCAAAACGACCCGTTGCAGAAGCTTGGGTGATCTTGAATGCAATATCATTGGGCTTGTCCCACATGACCTTATCCCATTCCTGAGCTGCTTTCAGTTCTTCGTTTTTCCCATCATATACCTCTACAAAGATATTAGTGAGTTCAATGGGAGATGAATATGAATTACCATCGATCTTTTTAATTAATTCTCCGCCAACATTTTCAAATTGTTGCTCTGATAGTGCATTTTTGATAATATCAGCAGTAGGCTGATATGAGCCCAAAAATGTAGAGAATGTGAATATTGCCAACCCAAGGATGAAAATATATAGCCCTATTTTTTTTATAATGTCCATGTGCTTCTTTTAAGAAAATATTTTTGATAGCAGTCCTTTTGAAGACTTTAGATTTACTTGATATTGAGGAAATTCTTTATTGAACTGATCCACAATGTTTTGTTCATATCGTTTGAAGAATTCGGGATCGAAGTTGGCTCGAACCAAGTTTTCCATGACATGGTCAATGGTGACTTCATCATTGAGCCATTGATCAAATACTTCATGGCGCATGCGAATCCCGAAAGTATTGATGCCTATGAATTTGTTTGTACTCCTGTCAAATATGAAATGCACACATATTTTACCTCCATTGTCCTCCCAGTAATACTCAGCTTCATGTTCCTGAAGTTGTGCACTCACCATACCATAAGTTTGATATTCTATGTCAAAGAATTTAGCTGAATTGAACCAAGGTCCAGGATCGTAGGCGGTTCTATCTCCAGATACGGTCTTTGCAACAGCTTCTCCCATCATACGCCCGGTGTACCAGACTTGCTCAATAGGTCTTCGACCTTGTGCTGGAATCGTTCGTTCAGCACAATCTCCTATGGCATACACATTGGGTATATTGGTTTCCAAGTATTCATTGACCTGAATTCCTCGATTGATCTCAAGACCAGATTCTTTCAAGAAATCAATATTAGGACTGACACCGACTGTTAGCCCAACAAACTGACAAGAAATTTCCTCACCTGTGCCGGTGATGACACTTTTTGCACGTCCATTTTCGTCAGAGATGATTTCTTTCAACTCCGTACTAAGTCGCAAATCAACATGATGCTCCTTGATATGACGATTGATTAATCCTGATTCTTGTAGTGGAAGTATGTTGTCCCAAAAACTTGCTTCACGCACTAAGAATGTAACAGATATATTGCGAGATAGAAGCATTTCAACCATTTCTATACCGATAAGTCCACCGCCAATAATTACAGCATGTTCGATGTCTTTGGTGTCAGTCTCCATAGATTCTAAGTCTTGATAATTATACAAGCCTTGAACACCTTTTAGATCTTGTCCTGGCCAACCAAATTTATTGGACTTGGATCCTGTGGCAAGTACCAAATCGTCATAGATAAGATGTTTTCCATTATCTAGTGATAGTGTTTTATGTTCGAAGTCCACCTGATTGACATATGCTCTCACCAGATCGATTTTATTCTTTTCCCAAAACCAATCTTCATAGGGTTTGATGTGATTGTAAGTCATATGTCCCATATAGACATACATCAATGCAGTACGTGAATAGAAATGATCTGTTTCTGCAGAGATCACTGTGATTTGGTGATCACTGTGCTTACGAATGTGACGAGCGGCAGTGATTCCGGATATTCCATTTCCTATTATGACAATATGTTTCATTCAGTTTATAATCTGTTCATGCTATATACTGGGTATTTTAGTTTGAGGTTTGTCAAGCAATTGACAATTGACTCAGTTATAACCCAAAGTTGGCAACATAATTGCCGACTGTGTGTTTACTAGCATATAATTTAAACCTAATACCATTATGAAAAAATTATTATCGCTTTTAGTATTCGTTTCGAGTATCACTTTTGGACAGACTAGTCCGAGTACATTCTTTAAAGAAGCAGATGCTTTTTTTAATAAGTATGTAATGGATGGAAGAGTAGATTATAAATCATTGAAAGGCAATATGACATCCATTGATGGACTGTATGCGCAAGTCAGTAATATGAATCTCACAGGGGTTGATGAAAGTGTTAAAAAGGCATTTTACCTCAATGCTTACAACGTCTCAGTGATTCGCCAGGTAACTAAATACTATCCATTGAAATCACCCTTAGATAAAAGTGGATTTTTCGATCAGGTGAAACATCAAGTGGCTGGAGAATCATTGACATTGAATGCGTTGGAAATCAAGAAAGTTATCCTTCCTTATAAGGATGCACGTATTCATTTCGCATTGGCTTGTGCTGCAGTAAGTTGCCCAAAACTGGCAAGTTTTGCTTATCAGCCAGCTACTTTAGATAAGCAACTTGATGATCGAGCTAAACTGGCGATCAATGACAATTCATTTATCAGGCTTCAATCTAAAAAAGTTGAAGTTTCGCAGATTTTTAAGTGGTATGAGAGAGATTTCACTATTGGAGGAAATACCGTGATGTCTTTTATCAATAAATATAGAAATGACAAAATACCTGAAGCGTATGCACTAGGGTATTATGAGTACGATTGGAATCTCAACGAATTGTAATAATTCACAATTCTTGACGTTCTATATCTGAATGCAAGTAAGTTTAGGTTGTTGGTGTTGTAGGGTAAAAAGTCCTGGTTCTAAGTCAGGACTTTTTTATGTATTCTACTCTAGCAGATTGCCTATCAAAGAACTTCCTCCTTTGTTTTTAGCCTGACTGTATGGAGCGATGGTTTGAATCAGTTTCCTGATCGGCATAGATTGTAGCCAGACTTTACCTGTCCCTTTGAGCGTTGCTAAAAAGATGCCTTCTCCACCAAATAGCATAGATTTCAGTCCGCCAGCACTTGTGATGTCAAAGTCAATTGATGGTTCAAATGCCACGATACATTGTGTGTCCACTCTTAAAGTCTCATTATTGAGGTCTTTTTCGATGACTGTTCCACCTGCATGAATAAAGGCCATGCCATCACCTTGTACTTTTTGCAAGATAAATCCTTCACCTCCCACCAGACCTGCTCCTAGTTTTCTATTGAAGTGTATGGATAGTTTTGTTCCCAATGCCGCACATAAGAATCCATCTTTTTGAACGATGATCGTATTGGTTTGCATCTTGGATAAGTCCAGCGGTGTGATCTTACCCGGATAAGGTGCCGCAAAGGCTACGCGGGCTTTTCCCGCACCTTGATTGGTGAAATGCGTCATAAACAAAGACTCTCCAGTGATCAGTCTTGATCCAGCAGAAAGCAGTTTGCCCATAAACCCCTGATCAGGGTCAGACCCGTCACCCATTTTAGTTTCAAAATTGATGCCGTCAGCCATGTAAAGCATGGCACCTGCTTCGGCTATGACAGTTTCTCTTGGATCAAGCTCTATTTCTACAATTTGAATATCGTCACCTTTAATTTCGTAGTCAACTTCGTGTGAGTTCATAAGTTTGCGTTTAAGTTCACAATAACTACAATCTGGGATATTTAATCAAAATAACAAAATCGATCTTGCTAACTCAAATATGAAGTTGTTGCTGTTTGATAACCAAATCTTGTCCAATCAATACAGGGATGATATCAAACTTATTAGGAGTCAGGCAAAATTTGATATCTTCTTCGATATCAAATCCACTCAGACGTTTGACATGAGATGCATTTTTCAAATAACCAATAACATCTTCTTTTGCATTCTGATAGACCATTTGGGCCATTTGAGAGGCGTCACATTCTACCTCAAAGTCATCTTCCAGTTGATCAATAACAGCTCCGGCAAACAGCGTGTCTTCCATATTGACTTTTCCTTTCCAGCCAGCACAAAAAATTAACGCATCTCTCTCTTGAGATTTGAGATAATTCGTCACTGCATCCAAATTGACCATGGCACCTATGATTACTTCCTTTGCATGTCTTGATTTATCAATAGCCAAAGTGCCGTTTGTTGTAGTTACCGCAAGTTTTTCTCCGAGATAGGCATCATTGAGATAGGCAAGTGGTGAATTTCCTAAGTCAAAGTCATCAACTTTCTGACCACCACGTTCGCCTGCTATGATATAGCCACTTCTTCTCATGCTGCGACATGATTCCAAATCTGCAAAAGTGCGAATTTTCCTCACGCCATTGGCCAAGGCGGTCACCATACAGGTGGTAGCGCGAAGTACATCTACCACTACGACTATGCGATCTTTGAAGTCATATAAATGAATAAGTTCCGGACTCAGACAGACATCAATCTTTTTCATGCACGCTCAATAATAAGTTAACTGCAAGTATAGTGAAACCCCAGCTTAATCCATTGATTTTCATTTGTTAAGATCTTTTAGCAACCCATAATTTTTATTAGGTAAACCCGTGTTGCATTACAAAGTGATTTGAATTTTCAAGTTATTGATGTTCCCGTTTAAGTCAAGTTTATTGATGTATTGAACACCAGTTAACGCAGTTATCTTGGATAAGATTCTAGTTTTATACCCTTGAAAAATTTTGACGTAATTTCTTCTAATCATAAACTACTCGTACAGTTCCGAAAAAAAAGGTTTTCAATTCTTTTTTACTGTCGTCCGAGTAAAAAACGTACTATTATGTGTTTCTGTGAGAACAACACCCCTATAATCCCCTCAAGGGGATACTTGCGATTCTCCCCTTG
>Ga0209634_1001788_pt1 | contig 15443 bp, 16 predicted proteins | sample LinPmetageLP40_FD_184043 | JGI IMG/M metagenome (GOLD analysis project Ga0209634, IMG submission 184043) | Marine viral communities from the Pacific Ocean - LP-40 (SPAdes) (version 2) | ecosystem: Environmental > Aquatic > Marine > Oceanic | place: Pacific Ocean | collected 2010-08-26
ACCGGCCTGCCGTTCGTCGTCCATGGCCGTGCCCCGGTCGAGCCGACGGATTACAGCTATGTCGATATTGACAATATGCGGGCGTTCAAACGGGCAACCGACCTTCTGCTGGATCTTGGCCATCGGCGGATCGGGTTTCTGAACGGGATCGAGACGATGGACTTCGCGCGCCGTCGCCGCGACGGGCTGACGTCAGCGTTGATGGCGCGGGCTGTGGAACTTGATCCGGAGTTGATGGCATCGTCCGAAATGACGGAACTCAGCGGACATTCTGCTGCCTTGGCGATGCTCGCTCTGCCTGATCCGCCGACCGCGTTTCTGGTTTCGTCACTTATCATGGCAATCGGTGTGCGCCGGGCGATCGAGGACCGTGGCTTGCGGATGGGACGCGACGTCTCTGTCGTGATCCACGACGATATGCTCAGCTATCTGGCCAACGGGGTCGAAGTGCCGATCTTCACGGCCACGCGATCCTCGGTCCGGGCTGCAGGACGGCGTTGCGCCGAAATCCTGCTGGACCGGATCGGCGACGATACCCCCCCGCCCGTGCAGGAGACATGGGAATGCGAACTGGTTCTCGGGGCGTCCACGGGGCCGGCACCGACATGACAGACTTCACCTTCAGACGCAGCGATTTTCCCGACGGATTTCTGTTCGCCGCCGCCACCTCGGCCTATCAGATCGAGGGGCATGCATATGGCGGTGCAGGACGGACCCATTGGGACACTTTCGCCGCCACGCCCGGCAAGGTCGAAGGCGGCGAAAACGGCGATATCGCCTGCGATCATTACCACCGCTGGCCCGAAGATCTCGATCTGATGCGCGATCTGGGGCTGGACGCCTATCGTTTCTCGACGTCCTGGGCGCGGGTGATGCCGGACGGCGTGAACGTCAACGCGGAAGGCATTGATTTTTATGATCGACTGATTGATGGCATGCTGGAGCGCGGGTTGAAGCCGATGGCGACCCTGTATCACTGGGAACTGCCCGATACGCTGGCACATCTTGGCGGCTGGACGGTTCGCGACGTCCCTGAACGGTTTGCAGATTTCGCCGCGATGATCGGCGACCGGCTGGGCGACCGGCTGTTTTCCGTCGCACCGATCAACGAGCCTTGGTGCGTTGCCTGGCTCAGCCATTACATGGGGGTCCATGCCCCCGGCGTGACCGACCTTGGCGCGGCGGGCCGGGCGATGCACCATGTCGGCCTGGCACACGGATTGGCCATTCAGGCCCTGCGCGGCGCTGGCGCGACCAATCTGGGGGCCGTCTGCAACATGGAATATGCTATCCCGGCCAGCGACAGCCCGGAAGATCGCGCCGCAGCACAGCGATATGACGGTATCTACAACCGGTGGTTTGCCGGGGCGATGATGCAGGGAAGCTACCCCATCGATATTCTCGAGGGGTTCCAGGCGCATTTGCCGAACGATTGGCAAGGTGACATGAAGATCATATCGCAAGATATTGATTGGTTTGGTGTAAATTATTATACATGCCAGCGGATCGCGGCTGGCACCGGGGACTGGCCAAATATGGAACTGGTTCAGGGGCCGCCCCCCCAAACGGAAATGGGATGGGAAATCTGCCCCGAGGGTTTCGATTGGCTGCTGCGCCGGACCGTCGCCGACTATACCGGCGACACCCCGCTTTTCATCACCGAGAACGGCATGGCCAATCGTGACACCGCCGCCCGTGCCGACGTCGAGCGCATCGCATATCTGGACGCGCATGTCACCGTGGCCCGCGAGCTGATTGCCGAAGGCCTGCCGCTGAAGGGCTATACGTTCTGGTCGCTTCTGGACAATTATGAATGGGCGCTGGGCTATGACAAGCGGTTCGGTCTGATCCATGTCGACTTCGCGACACAGGTGCGCACGCCCAAGGCAAGCTATCACGCGCTTGCCCGCGCGCTGGCCGATTGATACGGGCTTGAGCATGTCAGATGCGCTCTTCCTCGTGGCCGATGTCGGCGGAACCAATACCCGCGTGGCCATGGCCGAGGGTGGCATCGTCCTGCCTGACACGATCCGCCGCTATTCCAATCGCGACTTCGCCAATCTTGCGCCTGTTCTGCGACAATACCGCGCTGACCTGCCCGGCCCCGACCCGGTGGGCGCCTGCGTTGCCGTCGCGGGCCCTGTGGCCGAAGGACGGGCCGAGCTGACCAATCTCGACTGGTCGATCGACACCGCACGTCTTATCGAGGCGACCTCGGCGCGACAGGGCGCGATTCTCAACGACCTGCAGGCGCAGGGCCATGCCCTGGGTCATCTGTCGGCCGATGCCTGCCAGACGGTGATCGCTGTTGATGGCGTACCGGAAGCCGTCCGGCTGGTCATCGGCGTCGGCACCGGGTTCAATGCGGCCCCCGTCCATCAGACCGCGCAGGGCCGTCTTGTCCCGGCCTGCGAAGCCGGTCACGCCAATCTGCCGATCCGCACCGAAGCCGAACTGCGGCTCTGCACCTTCGCCTCGACCTCTCACGGGTTTCCGGCGGTCGAGGATGTGTTATCGGGGCGCGGTCTGGAACAGGTATATCGCTGGCTGGCATCCGAGGCAGGCAGCACCGACGAACTTCTGGCCGCCGAAATCATGCAGCGGGTTACATCCGATCCCCGGGCGCAAGCCGCCGTGCAGCAGTTCATCCGCATCCTGGGCACTGTGGTGGGTAATCTGTCGTTGATCCACCTGCCGCTGGGCGGTGTGTATCTGGTCGGCGGCGTAGCCCGCGCGATGGCCCCGCATCTGGCCGCGATGGGCTTTGCCGAGGCCTTCCGCGACAAGGGCCGGTTCGCCGGATTCATGGCGAATTTTCCGGTGCATCTGGTGACCGACGACTTTGCCGCCCTGACCGGATGCGCGGCGCATTTGCGCGAGATCATCGAACATTCGCAATGATCGGCATTCAAGGGTTGGTCCGGTAACGGTTTCTTAGCGACCTGCGATTAGGCATGCCTCATCCAATTGCGAGAGGCGGTGTGCGATGCAACTGACGACAGCATGACTGATGGCGGCACGACTGCCTCCGAAGGTCGGGGCGAAACGATCGTCCTTGCCGACCGGCTCGACATCGTGGCAGCACGCGATCTGCGCACGGCGGTGCTGGCGGCGGCTTGCGACATCGTCCTGGACGCGAGCCATGTTTCGGTCATGACGGCACCTGCAGTTCAGGTTCTTGCCGCGGCGCGTGATCATCAGATGGCCGGACATCACAGTCTGCGGATCGACCGTCCCTCGGCGGCGTTCATGGCATCGGCGCGGATACTGGGCGTGTCGCTTGAGCGGATGCAGACGGCGGAGTGTCCGACATGAGGGTTCTGGCCATAGACGATAGCCGGACAATCCGCGACATGGTGCGCCTGACGCTGGAACGCGAAGGTATCGAGACGACCCTTGCGGAAGACGGCCTCCACGGGATCGAGGTGCTGGACGGGCTGGAAAAGCGCCCCGATGCCATCCTGACGGACGTGAACATGCCAAGGCTCGATGGGTTCGGATTCATTGAAAGGATCCGCAAGCAGGAGAAATATTCGGGGATACCGATCCTTGTCCTCACAACCGAAAATGCACGCGAATTGAAATTGCGCGCGCGCGCCGCCGGGGCCACGGGCTGGATCGTCAAACCTTTCGATCCCGCCCGACTTGTCGGGGCGTTGCGGACTGTGACCGGACTGACCTGATGGATCCGATGGACGCGATCAGGGTCACTTTCTTCGAGGAATGCGCGGAGCTTCTGGAAAGTCTGGAGGCCGGGCTGCTGGCCCTGCACGCCGGGACGCAGGATGCCGATACCGTCGATGCGGTCTTCCGGGCCGTGCATTCGATCAAGGGCGGTGCTGGAGCCTTCGGCCTGAAGCCGCTGGTCGCGTTCTCGCACGAATTCGAGACGGCGCTCGATGCACTTCGCAGTGGCCGCCTCTCCCCGGACGTCGCCGCCGTCAGTGTATTTCTGCGAGCCGGAGACCAACTCGGCGACCTTATCGAAGCCTGCCGCAACGGCGATACGCCCACCGTGCCAGATACGGCGGATTTGATGGGCTTGCTCGCCGGGACGGACGATACTGCTGTCAGCTCCGATCCGGCGGTGGACTTTGCACCTGTTATGCTGGATCTGGGTGTCGCGCCCCTGTTCGATGACGCCTTCACGGACATGCCGGAAGCGACAGGTGTCCCTGATAATCGCACCTGGATCGTTACATTTGAACCGCTTCCTGATCTTCTGATCAGCGGGAATGAACCGCTGTTCCTGTTTCGCGCTCTTGAAGTCCTCGGCCGGATCGAGGTCGAGGCTCTTCTCGAAGGCCTGCCCCCACTCGGGAACATGGACCCGCAGGTGCTTGGCCTGCGGTGGATGATCCGGCTGATCCCAAGCGCACCAGATCTTACCGAGACCGAGATCGAGGCGATATTCGAGTTTGCCCTCGACCTTTGCGTCGTCGACATCTGCCTGGCCCCGGCCCCAACCATCGCCCTGACGTCCGCTCCTGTCACCCATCAATCCGCAACCCCGCCCATGGAAGGATTGCGGCAACAGCCCGATGAGCCGGGGCTCGACAGTCCGCCCCGCACTGAGCCGTGCAGCCCGCTCCCGCCCGACGCGCCAGCGACGCCGCTCCCTAAACCGCCCCCGATGACAACGATTCGGGTCGACCTGGAGCGCGTGGACCGGCTGGTGAATCTGGTCGGCGAACTCGTCATCAGTCAGTCGATGCTGGCACAGGGCATGATGCGCGCCGGTCTGGATCAGCATTCGGAAGCGGTAACCAACCTTGACGACCTGCAACAGCTGACGCGCGACATGCAGGACAGCGTCATGTCGATCCGCGCCCAGCCAGTCAAATCGTTGTTCCAGCGGATGACCCGCATCGTCCGCGAGGCGGCGCAGTCCACCGGCAAAGACGTACGCCTTGAAACCGATGGTGAAGGTACTGAAATCGACAAGACCGTCGTCGAACGGCTTGGTGATCCGCTGACCCACATGATCCGCAACGCTATCGACCATGGGCTGGAAGATCCCACGGCACGTGCTGCGGCTGGAAAGAAACCGACCGGAGTGGTGCGCCTGTCGGCCCGGCAGCAATCGGATCGTGTCGTAATCGAGGTATCGGACGACGGTCGCGGCGTTGATCGAGATCGCGTTCTGGAACGGGCCATCGCCCGCGGCCTGGTGCCCGCAGGAAAAATACTGGACGCAGGCGAAATTGACAGATTGCTGTTCTTGCCGGGTTTCTCGACATCGGAGACTGTGTCGTCATTGTCGGGCCGTGGCGTCGGAATGGACGTGGTGCAGCGTGCGATCCGCGATCTGAACGGCACTATCGCAATCACATCGACCGAAGGACTCGGTTGCGCGATTTCGATCAGCCTGCCGCTGACCCTGGCAATCCTTGATGGTATGATCGTGCGCAGCAACTGCCAGCGAATGGTGATACCGCTCTCTGCGATTATCGAAACGCAAACCATCAGTGCCGCGCGGATCGAACGGTTAGGCAGTCGGCAGACGGTCGTTCAGCTCCACGATCGCTTCGTTCCGATGGTCGATCTGGCGCAGGGCATGGGCTTTCCGTCCGCCTTACGTTCCCGTTCAGATGGCAGCGCCGACTGCGATGCGGCCGATGATGACGAAACTGCCCTGTTGTTCGTGCAATCCGACGACAGCGGCCCCTTCGCCATTCGGGTCGATGCCATCGAGGCCCAGCGACAGGTGGTCATCAAGGGCCTCGGCGAGGATTTCGGCCATGTTCCCTGCGTTTCCGCTGCCACCATTCTTGGCGACGGTCATGTCGCACTGATTGTCGATCCGGCCGGAATCGCCGCGACATCCGGTCTGCAGACCAAACGTCCGACACCCGCCCTTTTTCCTGAGAGTTCGCTTCAATGAACCAGACCGCCACCATCGCCCCATCCGTCGCTTCCGCTGGTCCGGTCGATCCGCTTGAGGACCGCAGCGAATTGCTGACATTCCGCTGCGGCGGTCAGCGCTATGCTGTCGACATCATGTCCGTACGTGAAATTCGCAGTTGGAGTCAGCCGACTCCCCTGCCCCATGCCCCGCCTTTCATGCGCGGCATGGTCAATCTGCGCGGCTCGGTCCTGCCTGTCATGGATCTTGCCCATAGGTTGGGCAGCCCTCCGACAGATGACGATCCGCGCAATGTCATCATTGTCATTCAGGACCGGGCCCGCGTTCACGGCCTCTTGGTGGAGGCGGTTTCGGACATCGTGCATCCGCGGATGGACCAGTTGCAGGACGTGCCGCAGGTCGGGGACGGTGATGACAATGCGATGGCGGACCGGCTGTTTGTGGTCGACGATGTGATGATCCAGGTCCTGCTCATCGCGCGCATCCTCCCACCTATCGGAACGCAATTCGCTGGAACGATGACGTGATCGCGCTTGCCGACCGATCTTATCGGGCAATCGCTGCGATCGTTGAGCGCGAAGCCGGACTATATATGCCCGAGACGAAAAAGACCTTTCTTGCGTCCCGCTTGCAACGACGCCTGCGGTTTCATGGGCTGAACGATTTCGAGACCTATGTCCGGCTGATAGGCGATCCGGGTGCGGCCGGTACGACCGAGCGGCGGCACCTCGTATCGGCCCTGACCACCAATGTCACGGCAATCTACCGCGAGCCACATCACTTCGATCTGCTGGCGCAGCACCTGCTGGACCGTCGGCGGCAGGGTGTGGAGGCGGGCGGCGGATTGCGGATATGGTCGGCGGGGTGTTCCACGGGGGAGGAGCCACTGTCCATCGCCGCGGTCTGTCTGCATGTCTTCGGGCCGAGCTGGACAAATGATGCCCAGATCATCGCCACCGATGTAGATCTGAGCGTGTTGGAAACGGCCCGCACCCGCGACGACAGCGCCACGCTTGGACCTGCCCTGGCGGCGGTGTCGAGTTTGCCTGGAGGACGCACCCGAGATCTGCCGCAAGCTCCCGATCACCTTCTTGCGCTGCTGCGTGGGGGAATAACATATCGGCATCACAACCTGCTGGATGATCTCGACCTGCCCGGACAGTTCGACGTCATTTTCTGCCGCAACGTGACTATCTATTTCAGCGCGGTCGTACAAAAAGCAGTGCATGAACGGTTGCGGGCGCGCCTGGCTCCTGCCGGAATGCTGGTACTTGGTCACTCCGAGCGCCTGCTGGGTGACCGACCCGAAATGGTATCTGCCGGTCGCACGACCTTTCGACGTCCCTTACCGGATGAAAATGTTTTAGCCCGAAAGGCCATCCGATGCCGTTGAGGGACATGTTGCGCGTTCTTGTCGTCGACGACATGTCGACCAGCCGGGGGATTCTGCTCCAGGCTCTCGATACGCTTGGGATAGGCAACGTGAGCTATGCTGAAAACGGCAGAACCGGCATGCTTCACGCGCGTGAGAAAGTTCCGCATCTGGTGCTGTCCGATCTCTATATGCCGGAACTGAACGGGCTGCAGCTTTTGCAGCATCTCAGGGCGGAACCCTTGACCCAGAAAGTCGGGTTCATTCTGATCTCGGGGCGGGGCGATGCCACGGTCATCGAGACGGGGCAGAGGCTCGGGATGAACAATTTCCTGACCAAGCCTTTCACCGCGGCACAGTTGAAAAGCTGTATCGAAGCGGTGGTGGGTCGCCTGTAGATGACCGTCTGTTCCGGGGATTTCGCGGGCCGCGTTGCGAGCGAATGCCGGGAGGCGGCGTTTCGTCTTCTGCGCCTGCAAGATGCCATCAGCGAGGAAATCGCGGCCCAGGATGTATCCGGCCGTATGATCGCTGAGCTTCAGGTCCTGGATCAGGTCAGCCAGACGATCGCCGATCTGGGAGAGGTCTTTGCAAAACTGGCAGTTGCCGACAGGGACCCGATCTCCCTCGCCACCATCGCGCTCGCGCGGCAGAAGAGCCTTCGACAACGGCTCAGCGGTCAGCCCGATCTCGGGGAAACGGATGGCGACGAATTGTTCTGAGGGGCACGCGCTACAGAGATCTGCGGCGGTAGATCCGGTTCAACCGATTGTACTGCTATCCGAAATTAGCTCCTGTCCGACGTTCAGATGGTCCGCCGGTCCCAGGTTCGACAGCCTTCATTGTCGTATACCCTGCCTGTACGACCGCCTGTGCAAATTGCGGTGACACCCTGCTCTTCCCCCTGTCCGAACCGCACGGTTCCACCGCGGACGGGATCAAATGCAAGATCGACAATTCGGAGTTCGCAATCGCGGGCGGGACAGACAGACCATCGCGCGCCTGTCTGGTCAGGCTGCTTCGTCTTCCGACAACTGCCGCTGCCACATCGAGGCATATCGACCGTCGTGCAGGAGAAGCTGATCGTGCGTGCCCCACTCCACGATCAGCCCGTCTTCCAGCACGACAATCAGATCGGCATCCACAACCGTCGACAGGCGGTGCGCGATGGTGATGACCGTCCGACCCTGCGACATGGTCCGCAATTCGGACTGAATGGACCGTTCGGTTTCGGTATCCAGAGCCGACGTCGCCTCATCCAGCAATAGAATCGGCGGGTCTTTCAGCAAGGTCCGCGCGATCCCGACGCGTTGTTTCTCGCCGCCCGACAGCTTAAGCCCCCGTTCTCCCACCGTTGTCTCATAGCCATCCGGCAACATGTCGATGAACGTCTCGATGCGGGCGGCGCGTGCGGCTTCGCGAATTTCCTCAAAACTGGCATCGGGGCGACCATAGGCGATATTGTAGCGGATCGTATCGTTGAACAGCACGGTATCCTGCGGCACCACGCCGATCTTGCGGTGCAGGCTGGATTGCGAGACGGACCGGATGTCGACCCCGTCGATCTCGATCGCACCGGCGTCGAGGTCGTAGAACCGGAACAACAGACGCCCGACGGTCGATTTTCCGGACCCGGACGGCCCGACCACGGCGACCGTCTGCCCGGCCCCGACGGTCAGCGATACACCTTTCAGGATCGGGCGCGCAGGATCATAGCCGAACCGGATATCCCGAAAGACGACCTCGCCCCGATCAACGCGCAACTCCGGCGCAGACGGCGCATCGCGCACTTCGGCCGGTTGGCCCAGCAGGCCGAACATCTCGCCCATGTCGACCAACGACTGACGGATTTCGCGATATACTGTACCAAGGAAGTTCAACGGCAGCGTAATCTGGATCATATAGGCATTCACCATGACGAAATCGCCGACCGTCAGATCGCCCGCCTGTACCCCCATCGCGGCCAGAACCATAACACCGACCAACCCCCCGGTGATCAGAACGGATTGACCGAAGTTCAGGAATGCGAGCGAATAGGCCGTCTTGAGGGCCGCGCCCTCGTATTGTGCCATGGCACCGTCATAGCGGGCCGCTTCGCGCGCTTCGGCCCCGAAATACTTGACCGTCTCGAAGTTCAGCAGGGAGTCGATGGCCTTCTGGTTCGCGTCGGTATCCTGATCGTTCATCACCTTGCGAATTCTCACCCGCCATTCGGTGACCTTGAATGTGAAGGCGACGTAGGCCGTGATGGTGACCAGCACGATCACCAGATACCAGACATCGAACACGAAAAAGAGGATGACGCAGATCATCGCCAGTTCCAGCACCAGCGGTCCGATGGAAAACAGCAGGAACCGCAACAGGAAGTCGACACCCTTGACCCCCCGTTCGATGATGCGGGACAGACCGCCGGTCTTGCGGCTGATGTGATAGCGCATCGACAGGCGGTGCATATGCGTAAAGGTTTCGGCCGCAAGACGGCGCAGTGCCCGCTGACCCACGGGGGCGAAAATCACGTCGCGCAGCTGTTGGAAACCGATGTTGAAGGCCCGCGCAATGCCGTAAACGACGGTCAGGCCGACCGCTCCCAGGCCGAGAGCCCATGCCGGTGTCATCGTATCGGGTGCGAGTGCGTCGACGGCGGCCTTGTAGAAAAACGGTGTCGTCACGGCGATGACCTTTGCGACCACCAGCATGATCAGCGCCGCCGAAACGCGAATTTTGACCCCGCTGTCGCCGGGGGGCCACAGATACGGCATGACGCGGCGGATGATGCCCCAGGCGTCCGCCGGCGCTTCTGTCGTGGTCAGGGTGGTGGGGGCCATGGATGTTCCGGATATATCGGTTTCTTGCAACCTATGGCGCGGTGGCCAGAATGGAAACCTGTGCTGCCGGTGCCTATTCCACGTCGGGCAGTTTGAAAACCTGACCGGGGTAAATCAGATCAGGATCGCGGATGAAATCCTGATTTTCCTCGAATATCTGAACGTACCGAATGCCTTCGCCGAAATACCCCTCGGAAATCGCCCAAAGCGTATAGCCGGGCTGCACGGTGATCGCGGTCACGCCATCGCGGCGCGAGGCCGCGGCGACTGCCGGGGCGGTGCGCTGGAACGGTGTTTCCACACGACCGGTGACGGTGCCATCGGCGGCCAGCGAGTCGATGCGCAGGGTATAAGTTCCGCTGTCGACATTGGGCAGTGGCGAGGTCCAGGTGCCTGCGCGATCGACGCGGGCCTGCTGAATGGGCCGATTGTCGAGGTAGATGCGGATCTGCGTGTCGCCGACACCGCGTCCGGCCAGCTGCACTTCACCCGCCGCGTCATAGCTGATGGCGTCGATGCCCAGGTCCTGTCGCACGTCCGGCGGGGACGTGTTATCGGGCAACACCGTTACGCCACCTGCCCCGGCACGGAACAGACGCGGCGGAGTCGCGGCGCGTGCAGGTGGCGGGGACGGCACAGGCGGCAAGGGCGCATCTGACGCGGTAATCGACGACACCGAGGAGGGGGCGGCTGGCGCGACGTCGATCTGAGGGGCGACGGTGGGGACATCCCCGGCCGTCACGATCCGGGTTGTTCCGATCTCCGGGGCATCGGACGTCTGCGAGGGAACAATGACCGCAGTCGCGTCCGTCCCGATCTCATCCGACACGGTCTGGTCTTTAACGATTGCGCCCGTCCCGGTCGCATCCGCCACGCTCACGTCCTCCGCAATCACGCCGCCCTCTGCGGTGGAACCGCCATCGAGGCGCGTCGGCGCGGGGGCGATCTGCGGGGGCGGCACCGCCGCGACGCGAAGGTTATCGCTGTCCACGGGCGGGAGTGCGCCGCTGCCCGGCGGTCGCGGGACGTCGGCCTCCGACGCGACCGTTTCCGTCACGGTTCTGGGAATGTCGTCTTGCGCGGGTGCCGTGGGGAAGGTCGGTGCGACGATGATACTGTCGGTGGCGCGCGCCACCACGCCGTCCGCACCCCGCGTCTCGACTGTCAGAATGCGGGGTGCGTCGGTTATGGGCACATCGAACAGTGACACGAAATTACCGTCGGCATCGGTGCGCGCCGTGGCCACCTCCTGCCCGTCCAGGCGTAATATGACGTCCACGTCGCGGGCGGCATTTCCGGCCACGACCGTCGCGCCCAATCCGTCGACGCGCACGACGTCCATCTTTGGCAGGGTCATGTCGGCCAGGACCTTGGGTGCATCCGGAGTTTCGGGCGTCGGTTCGGTATCCGGCATGACCGGAACCTCGCTTTGCCCCGAGGCTTTGTCCGGCGATCCGGTCCCCATATCCGGTATCGACGGCAGGTCGCGCGGTTTCAGCAGGACGAACCCGGCCCACCCGATTGCCAGAATGACGAGGACCCCGATGGTCCTACGCCCGGCCGAAACGCCGTTCGTCATTTCCTTAATCCCCCTTGGACCCGTAGCCGGGCTTTCCGCGACCCTAGCAACGGCATAGGCTTCGGTCAAAACGACAAGAGGATGTGTGCCATGACGAAATCGGTTTGTGTCTATTGCGGCTCGCGCGATGGCAACGATGCATCCTTCGCCACGGCGGCCGACGCTTTGGGTCGCGGCATCTCGGATCGGAACTGGCGGTTGGTTTATGGCGCGGGCGACGTCGGCTTGATGGGCCGGGTCGCCCGCAGCGTCCAGACGACGGGCGGCACAACTTTTGGCGTCATTCCCGTGCATCTGATGACGCTGGAGGTCGGCAAGCTGGACCTGACGGCCTTCGTCGTCACCGAAACCATGCACGAGCGAAAAAAGGTCATGTTCATGAACGCCGACGCCATCATCGTTCTTCCGGGGGGTGCGGGCACGCTGGACGAATTCTTCGAAGTGCTGACCTGGCGCCAGCTCGGGCTGCACGAAAAGCCCATCGTTCTGCTGAATATCGCGGGATACTGGGACCCGCTTGTGACGTTGCTGGATTCCATCGTCGCACGCGGTTTCGCGGACGCGCCGATCCTGTCATTCCTCAGGACGGCCCCTGATGCAGAGACCGCCCTGTCGATGCTCGACTGACAGTCAGGCGGCAGAGTCCATTTCGGCCAAATCGTGTTTCACCAGCTTCTCGATTTCGTTCAGCGGATGATTGGTCAACGTCTTGGGAATTTCGGCGACCACCTTGTCGGCGACTTCCTTGTGCATCTCGGCGCGCAAGACGCCCAGCACCTGCGGCGACGCGACGATCACCAGCGATGTGAACCGACCCTTATGCGCCATCTTGTAAAGCTTCTCGGCCAGATCGCTCGCAAACCGCTCCTTTTGCAGCTCATGAAAATCCGTTTCTTCGTAGGCGGATATTCCGGACCCGGCGCTTTCCTGCACCCGGCCGCGACGGTTCTCGGTCTGCTCGCGATCAGGCGGATTATCTTCCTCGTCCTTGCGGACGACTTCAAGGTTCGGATCCTCGGCGTCCGTCAGGTTCACGAGGAACAAGGCCTTTTCACTGTCGGCGACAACGACCATCGTGCCGTTTTTCAGACTGGGCATCATTTGTCCTCCAAATCTTGATCTTCTTTGGACTTCGTAACGCGCGTCACCCCGGATACGCCCTGTCGTGTCGCCCGCTTGAGCGCGTCTTCGGTGCCAATATCACGGGCAAGTTCCCCACCCGTGCGACCTTGCTGGCTGGGGGTATCGGGCATGTCCTTGATGAATTGATCCGTCTCGCGGGTTCCGTCGCTGGAGCGATGTCGCTCGGCCATGGTTGGTCCTCCGTTGCAAGTTCGCTAATCAACGTTCCATCACGTAGGCCGGTTCCGGGTATGAAAAAAGGGGCCTGTTGGCCCCTTTTCATATGTCTGACATTTGATGGGGCTTCACATACGCGAAGCGACGTTTTCCCAATTCACAAGTTTTTTCAGGAAGTTGTCCAGATAAGCGGGCCGCTTGTTGCGGTAATCGATGTAGTAGGAATGTTCCCAGACATCGCAGCCCAGAAGCGCGGTCTGACCGAAACAAACGGGGTTCACGCCATTCTCGGTCTTGGTGACTTTCAGGCCGCCGTCCTTGTCCTTGACCAGCCAGGCCCAGCCCGAGCCAAACTGCCCGGCTCCTGCGGCGGCGAACTCCGAATGGAAATCGTCGACCGATCCAAAGCTGTCAGTCAGCGCCTTTTCGACTTCGCCCGGTATCTTGCTGTCGCCCGGTCCCATCATTTCCCAAAACTGGTTATGATTCCACAACTGACTGATGTTGTTGAATATACCGCTCTGGGCAACGGACCCGGACTGATAGGTGCCGGTGATGATATCCTCAAGGGACTTCCCCTCCCACTCGGTCCCGGCAATCAGCTTGTTGCCGTTGTCGACATAGGCCTTGTGGTGCAGGTCGTGGTGATATTCCAAAGTCTCTTTCGACATCCCCTTGGAGGCCAGGGCGTCGTGGGCATAGGGAAGGTCGGGAAGCTCAAAGGCCATGATATCTCTCCTGTTGGGTTCACTTAGGGACATGTCGGTTTGAACCTGTCCGGGTCAAGCCCCGACAGGCATCGCGTTGCGCAGCACATCCTCGGCATAGACGGCGACGGAGCGGAAGCACATGACCCGCCAGTGGTCGCCCTCGCGCCAGATCGCGGCGGGAATTTGCGCCATTCGGGTGCGGCGCACCTCGGTTTCAGCAAAAGTGTCGAAATCGACGGGCATCAGTTTTGACAGAACATTTTCGACATATATTCCTTTAATATCAAATAGTTGCCGTGCATCGCTCACGTTGATGACAGTGGTGAACGCCGTGCCGAGCACCTGTGTCAGATCGACGACCAGGCGATCCGCATCGCTGTGATCACATACCAGCATCAGTTCATCCGGCGACATCCACATCAGGCGTCCGGTGTCGGACGCCGTCGACATCCGCATCGGCGGCAAAGTGCAGGCCGCTACTTTCTTCGTGGCCTTGCCAAGTGCTGCCATGTCGCCGCGAAGGGTGATCATGCCGACCGGCGGCCGGACGGTAATCGAAATGTCAGACATTTGATTTCTCTCCTTCCCGATCAAAGAAGACAGGATCGACGATCCTGGCTTCGACCGGCGACTGGCCGATACGGGTAAAGCGGATCACCTCGCCCATTCGGTCCGGGCCGCGTTCGACGAGACCCATCGCGATACCCCTGTCCAGCGTCGGCGACATATAGGTCGAGGTGACGCGTCCCTGCACGATCGCCTGCCCGTTGTCGTTAACGCCTTCGCCTACCGCATAGGCCCCGTCTTCCAACGCCGAACCGTCCAGCGTTTCCAGCCCGACCAGTTTCCATCGGTCCGGTTTCTGAAACTCGGACCGTGCCTGACCGCGCTTGCCCAGATAATCGTCCTTCTTCTTCGAGATCGCCCAGTCCAGCCCCAGATCCTGCGGAATGACTGTGCCGTCAGTCTCATCCCCGATCATGATGAATCCCTTTTCGGCCCGCATGATATGCAACGCTTCGGTGCCATAGGGAGTCGCGCCGAATTCGGCCCCGGCCTCCATCAAAGCCGTCCAGAGGGCCAGACCCTGCGACGCGGGCACGGCGATTTCATAGGACAGTTCGCCCGAAAAACTGATGCGGAAAACGCGGACAACAAAGTCGCCCAAACGCCCGTCGGTCAAGGCCATGAAAGGCAATGCCTCGGCAGACACGTCCATACCGCCCAGCTTTTCCAGCACCTTGCGCGCATTAGGCCCGACGACGGCGATCTGCGCGAATTGTTCGGTGACATTGACGGCATGCACCTTCCAGTCCCACCATTCGCATTGCAGCCAATCTTCCATCCACCCATGGATGCGATCCGCTCCGCCTGTCGTGGTGTGGCAAAGCCATGTCTGATCGTCGATCCGCGCCACGACGCCATCGTCGATCAGGAAACCGTTCTCGTCGCACATCAGACCATAGCGGCATCGTCCCGGCTTCAGCGTGGACATCATGTTGGTATAGAGCATATCCATCAGCCGCCCGGCATCCGGCCCGCGAACGATGAGTTTACCCAAAGTTGAAGCGTCAAGCATTCCAAGGCTTTGCCGGGTATTTTTCACCTCGCGCGAGACGGCTTCCGCATGGGTTTCACTGCCCTGGGGAAAGCAATAGGCGCGACGCCATTGGCCGACGGGTTCCCAAAACGCACCATGGGCCTCGTTCCAATCGTGGATCGGTGTGCGGCGCAACGGTTGGAAAATAGCCCCGCGTGCTTCGCCTGCCAGAGTCCCGATTGTCGTCGGCGT
>Ga0209634_1001791_pt1 | contig 15435 bp, 23 predicted proteins | sample LinPmetageLP40_FD_184043 | JGI IMG/M metagenome (GOLD analysis project Ga0209634, IMG submission 184043) | Marine viral communities from the Pacific Ocean - LP-40 (SPAdes) (version 2) | ecosystem: Environmental > Aquatic > Marine > Oceanic | place: Pacific Ocean | collected 2010-08-26
TCGTTGATTTTATCGATGAGCTACGTGACTTATGTCACAAATACACTACACACAACTACGACATGTTCTGGAGTACAGAAGATGATTGGAGCTCAATAGAGTTACAAATACCACGTCAACAAGAGGATGAATAATGAGCGATGAAGACTTTATATCTGAAATATATCAATTAGTTGTTGGTGATGAACATGCGTCAAGGACAGATAACAACAAATTTAGCCACGAAGAAATCCTAGATTTAATAAAAGACTACCAACTTACATACTACGAAAAGGAAAACTCATGAACGCACAACTTGCAACAGAAATATACGAAGAGCTACCTAACTTTTATGGATCATATAACTTTACACGCTGGTCCATACTAACCAAAAGCGTACTTACAGATGGTGCTTTGTATGTAGCAGAATCTGCACAAGCTTACTGGTTGTTTGATGCTATCGAAAGTCACGTAAGACGGTTAAAACTAGATATGACCCAATCAATTTTAAATGTGCAAGAAGATAACACTGCTACATTAGAGATTGACGATATGGATGGAAACATCGTTGCATCTCAACTTATTCAATACACAGACTTCCCGCTAAAACAAATAAAAATATGGTCCTCGTTAAGTGAGCATGGATACACACATATGCTTCCTTCCGAGTACTAATATTAGTAACGGTAATAAAACATGACTCAAAAGAAACGTTTAGCTAATCGAGTGCTTAGGCAAATAAAACAAGACATGTCAAAACATGACACAACAGCACTCTACGAACTCTTGCTCTTATGCCCACAAGCGTGCCTTGAACAGTATTTACCTGAAAAACAACGTGTGCTTGCACACATAACAGAAAAAGCTATGGAGAAAGAAAAGAAAGAAGACTTATTACTAACCGCACTTATCAACGAACTCAACTAAAGGGAGACACACATGTTTACAGCAGGACTCATTGCAGCTGCAGGGCTGCTTTTTTTACTTTTCAAATTCAACCTACGACGCATTGCACGTTTTGACATTGCAATTGACGTCATAGCTACATTTTTCTTGATGTGGATATTCGCTGGCACATTTGCAGGAATGGTAGCAGGCCTCACTGCAGGTCTGATTATCAGCATCGTGCTATTTGTTGCCAAGCGATCTATGCGCACAGAAAAACTCGGTCTATCAAAGACTGATTCATTCCCCTACCGCAAATTCGGTTGGAAATCCGTTAACCCAAAGTAAGGACTACTTATGTCAAAAGAAAACTTATGTCGTGTAAGTGATGACCCATCTTACGATTACAGCGACTACATAGAAAACGAAGGATACTACAAAGTAACACGTAAAGACCCTTCACTTGCAGAGCCAGAAAACCGGCCAAAATACATGACCTTAAACAAAACCCTCGAGCCTCTTATCACTGACTTTGGCGCTACGCCATCTGAAGATGAAGACGGCACAATTCACATTGATTGGACAAACTTATGAGAACTATACAACCATCCAAAGCAAAAGAAGAAATGGCGGCTAATGCCAAAGCTGGTATTGCCACTATGTTATGGGGACCTCCCGGCACAGGTAAATCAAACATCGCTTATCAATTTTTAGATAGCCTCGGCGCAAGCATCTATGAGCTGCGTGCCAACTTGTTTGATCCTGTAGATGTACGTGGCGGTCTTAAAGTAGTAGAACAAGAAAACGGCACATACAAAACAAGATACGGTATACCAGAAGACTATCCGCCAAGTGACGGCGAAGGCATCTTCGGTCTTGTTATTGATGAGCTACCCAATGCACCAAAAGCTACACAAAACGCTCTACTACAATTAATACTTGACAGAAAAATCGGTACTTATGAACTGCCTAAAAACACCATAATCATCGCCGCTGGTAACAGAGCCGAAGATCGTGCTGCAGTACATGAGATGCCTACACCTGCCAAAAACCGTTTTGCTCATTATGTACTTGAGCCATCTATCGATGACTGGGCAGCATGGGCTGCAAACAACGACATTGATGAGTCAGTTATTGCTTTCCTTCGTTATCGACCCGCGCTACTAAGTGCAATGGACGCTACACAAAACGCGTTTCCAACACCCCGCACGTGGAGCATGGTAAGTAAAAAGCTACCATTCATGACTGACATGTTTTACGGAACTGCGTCACTCGTTGGTGACGGACCAGCTGGCGAATACGTTGCATTCAGAGCTGTGTACAAAGACGTTCCAGACTTTGACAAACTTATCAAAAGTCCATCAACAACCAAAGTACCAACAGATCCATCTGTTTTGTATGCCATTGCATCAGGTCTTGCAACACGTGCACATCCAGCAGTGTTCAAACCTATTATGAAATACGCAAAACGAATGCCTATGGAGTATCAAGTTGTGATCGTTAAAGACTCACTAGCAAAAGATCCCACTCTTGCAGCAGAAACATGCTTCACAGATTGGACTGAGCTAAACGCAGAAATACTAATGTAATCAACCGAAGGAAATGTCTATGAAGTGTATAAAACGTGGAGACAAAATCATAAGAGTCTCCGATGAAGAAGCCGTCATTAAAGTACGTGACGGATGGCAATACTGCCCTAAATCAGAATACAAAAAGGAGAAATAAAATGGCTTCAGTAAGATTATCAAGAGAGTTATCAGGAAAAATAGCACGATCTGCAATGGATGCTTTTGATAGAGCTAACCCAGAAATAACACCAAGTGCAGATTTTACAACAAAACTTATAGCTGCCATTCAAAACATGCCATCGCAAATCATGGCACGTAAGGTACATGAAATGACAAAAGGTGTATTTGAGCAATCAGGCAAGCTTATCCAAATGGTTCCTGAATACCAAGAAATAAACAATATAGATCTTTACTCAGTACCACGAAACGCAGATGAGAAAGAAGTTGCTAATAGCGGTCGTTATGGTGGCACACCTCATTTCAACGAAAGCATTGGACTACCTACACCAATCATGTGCTTCCGTAACAAAAATAGCTATAACTCAGGATCTGTTGTTATGCACTGTGAGCAATTTACATTTGATGTACAAGAAGGCATTAAAGATCTATTTGTTACTTATATTAGTGACAGAAAAGCTCTTAGTGAAAAGCGCTACAAATACAGAAGCACTATACATGAGGTACTCGGAGCATGTAACACGCTCAAACAGTTGTTAGAAACATGGCCTGCAGCCGAGTCACTTGTTCCGCAAGAACTCATAGCAAAAATGCATAAGAAAGAAACAAGAGTACAAGCAGCGCGTGAACGTCGTGAAAGTATCGAGTTCGATGCTACGTTAGCAAACCAAGTGGTGCTTACTTCAAAACTTATGGGAGGTTAACATGGAAGCTAAAGACTTAATTCTCAAAGCACGATCAGGCATGCTTATGGATGCTCCGTTCTTTGGAACGCTTTCGTTAAAGCTTAAAATAGTTGAAGTACTAGACAAGACAGTCACAACAGCTGCCACTGACGGCAAACGACTATTTTACTGCCCTAAGTTTATTAAGTCTCTTATGCCAGCTCCAGCTCGTGGTCTTATTGCTCACGAAGTTATGCATTGCGTTCTAAACCATCACACACGTCGTGGCGCACGAGACCCGGTTATGTGGAATGTTGCATGTGATCTTGCTATCAATCCAATACTAACTAAATCAGGTTTTATATTACCTGACGGAGCGCTCGATGATCCGCAGTACTATGACATGGCAGCAGAACAAATCTATAACTTAATAGCAAAAGATTGTCCTAACCAGCAAAAGTGGGGTTTTGTTATGGATTCTACTTCAGGTCCTGAAACAGACTCAGCTGCAGCTAACGAAGCTGATTGGCAAATATCTGTATCTCAAGCCGCAGAAGTAGCTAAAGCAGCTGGTAAGTTACCGGGACACATAAGCAAACTAATAGAAGATATAGTTGCACCTCTTGTTGATTGGCGCACAGTGTTATGGCCCTTCTTTTCATCAATGATCAATACAGATTTCTCGTGGCGCAAGCCTCATCGCGCATACATTAGCGAAGACGAGTATCTACCATCGATGTATACAGAAGCGTGCGGTGCTATAGCAGTATGTAACGACACAAGCGGTTCAACAAGTGACTTTCAAGAACAGTTCTTTGGAGAGCTCAATGCAGTTGTCAGTGACATACAACCAGAAAAAGTTGTTGTTGTACAAACTGATTACGAAGTTCAAAACGCATTTGAGTTAGATCATGGTGATCAGTTAGAGCCATGCCATACAGAAGTAAAAGGTTATGGCGGTACTGCTTTTGCTCCAACATTCAAGTATTTATACGAGAACCATTCTGACTTAGAAGCTGTTGTATATCTTACGGACTTAGAGACTACCGAAGAAGATTTCAACGAGTGCCTACAGTATGTAACATGCCCAGTACTTTGGGTGTGCACTAACAAACTAAAAGCACCATTTGGATCTACAGTTCAAATTACTTTATAGCTTCTAAATTTTCTATTTAGTTTGACTTATTAGCACTACTAATATTAGTATTACGAATACTCTTCCTCCAAAAGAGTTAGCCAAGGGCCCCCTTTCCCTTAACTTGCAAGCTTTGCGCACTTGTGGCTACAACGCGCTTTTATAAACAACAGGACTGCTAATAATGACAATCAACATGGCAACCCCAAAAGATTGGGACGATGTTACAAGAGCTTCTGCTAAATCAACTGTTATCGAGAATGACATGGTCAATTCACCAAAGCACTACACCTCTGGTGGAATTGAGTGTATTGAAGCAATTAAAGCGTCAATGTCTATTGAAGGGTATCGCGGTTACTGCAAAGGCAACGCTATGAAATACCTATGGCGGTATGAACATAAAGGTAATTCTTTAGAAGACCTAAGAAAAGCTCAATGGTATCTAAATGAAAACATATCTACACACAACAAACATGACTGACACAAGGTAACTCGAGGATCGAGCATGAATACCAAGCAATACATCACACTAAGAAAAGAACACGATCTAGCTACGCGCAATGACGCAATGTCTCACGATCAACAGTTATTTACAATTGTTACCCTAAAAGCAAAATTCCCTCATTTGTACCAAGAAATCAGCAAAGACTTTGAAACTATTGCCCCAGAAGTCTATGCGCATGACGAAAATAAAACTGTTGACCCCCCGTTCTAATTATTGAAGGAGTAAGCCAATGGACTTTTTAACAATAATAGCAACAATTTTTTCAGGTGTAGTAATAGCTCTATTGCTTGAAGGTGCTTTTTTAATTGTACAAGACAAAGAACAAGAGTTTCACCAACGCAAAGCAACAAAACATAAGGAATAAAAATGTCTATAGGCATGTCAGACAAAAATAAAACAGAAAGAAAAAAAATCAACACTCACATTACTGAGTTTTTAAACAACGGCGGCAAAATAACTCACCTGCCATACGGTGTGCCTAAAGCGCAAAAATTTACTTTTAACAATAAGCGACCAACCGCCACTACAAAATAAAGGCTCACATATCATGGATTTGATAACGCTTGATTTCGAGACGTACTACGATACAAAAATAAGCCTGCGCAAACTAAACACTATGGAATACGTCAAACATGACATGTTCAAAGTACAAGGCGTTGGCATAAAAATTAATGAAGATGAGACATACTGGTATGGTGCAGACGAGACAACTGAAGCACTAGAAAACATTAATTGGTCAAACGCAGCGCTGCTGTGTCACAACACAATGTTTGATGGCTACATTCTTACCCACCATTATAATCTTACGCCAAAATACTATTTTGACACACGTGCAATGAGCAGCGGTGTTTGGCCCGGGCAATCTGCGTCTTTAAAAGATGTAGCAATACGACTTTACCCATTCAACAACTCAATGCGTAAAGGCGAAGACCTTATAAAAACAAAAGGTGTTTACGACTTACCGCCTGATATTGAAAAAACACTAGGCATTTATTGCATACAAGATGTTGACCTTACTTATCAAGTCTACAAAGACTTGTTACCCTCTTACCCACAATCAGAATTAGATCTTATTAATCTTATATGCAAAATGTTTTGTGAACCTAAACTACTTATTGACAGACATAGGTTAGAGGCTTACCACAAACAAGAGCACCTTAATGCAGAAAAAACTATTGACGACTCTGGTATTGATCGCAAAGTATTATCTAGCAATCAACAATTTGCAGAACACATATATAGCATGGGACTTGTCCCTCCTACAAAAGTAAGCCCTACAACTGGTAAGGACATTCCAGCTCTTGGTAAAAATGATGCTGGGTTTACTCAAATGGCAAACATGTATCCTCAGTTTAAACACGTGTGGGATGCTAGACTAGCAGTCAAAAGCCGTCTTTCAGAAACTCGTAGCAAACGACTATTAGATTCTGCAAACGACGACGACACTCTTCCAGTTCCGTTACGTTACTACGCAGCTCACACTGGTCGCTTTGGTGGCACAGAAAAACTTAATCTGCAGAATATGCCACGCAAATCAGAAATACGAAAATGTTTAATTGCACCGCATGGGCATTTTGTTTATGTAGCAGATTTATCTCAAATAGAAGCACGCATGCTCGCATGGTTAGCCGGGGAAGACGCCTTGTTGCAACAGTTTAAAGATGGCGTAGACGTATACAAAGCGTTTGCTTCTATTATCTACGACAAACCAATTAGTAAAACAAACGAACAAGAACGATTTGTTGGTAAAGTTGCAATACTTGGCCTTGGCTACGGCATGGGCTACAAAAAATTTGCAATGACCTTACGAGCTGGTGCGATGGGACCTGCTATTGATTTCTCAGATGCACAAGCAAAAGAAGTTGTCGATGCATATCGAACAACATACCCAAACATTAAATTTCTTTGGTCTAGACTAGAGAATTTAGTAAAAATGTCCATGCACAAAGATAATTATGGACACACACTTGGCCCATTAACAGTTGCACGTCACTCGCTCACGCTACCTAATGGTATGGCATTAAAGTATCACGGGTTACATGCAACAGCTGATGGGTTAGCTTATAAGTCACGAGGGAAACCTCAATACACGTACGGAGGACGTATAACAGAGAATGCTATCCAAGCATTAGCACGAATTATTATAACGGATAGCATGTTAAGACTTGCAAAACAAAAAGACGAACATATTGTGCTACAAGTGCACGATGAAATAATTATTATTGCTACTAATACTGACCCACATGCTACAATGGAACGGATCATTAAAGATATGTGCATAGCGCCTTCTTGGTGCTTAGATCTTCCACTTGCAGCAGAGGGCGGTTTTGATACCAGCTATAGTAAATAATGTCACGACTAGTACTAACAAGAAAACTTAACGAGTCTATAGTAGTTCATAAAGACGACGAAACGATGCTTGTTGTAACAGTAAATCGTATAGACAGAAACCAAGTTAGGCTCTCATTCGAAGCGGATAAGGACATAAAAATCGACCGCTCAGAATTATTTTTTAATGACGAAAAACATTAGCAACACTAATATTCAGTAAATTTCAGGAGCGAAATTAATGCGAGTAACTTTTTTGGAGGCAACCAACGGCCTTCGATTAAGCAAGCACTACTCTCTAGAAAAAGGGTTCACGCCTTACCCACACGTAAAGTCGGTATCGTCAACAACACACGATATAACCCCAGACTATAACGGGCTTGTAACACTAGAGCAGCTTATCCGTGACCACAGTTCCCAAGGGCACTGTATGCTTAAAGGCAATTTAAAACGGAATTTAATCGAAGAAAGCAGAGCAGGGCATTCAGATAGAAATGCTTTGTCTAACTTACTAGTTCTTGACGTTGACGGCGTCAGACTACCTAAACCACTTAACACAGGCAAACTAACAAGCGCTGATGTGCAGTATCTCTCTAATCAAATTATTGGAGAGCTACCACACGAACTACAAAATGTAAGCTATATAGCACAAGCATCATCTAGTCTTGGTCTTAAAGGAGACAAGACGTCGTTGCACATTTTTATGTTTCTTAAAACAGCTATGCCACCTAAAACAATAAAGTTGTGGTTACAGGATGCTAACTTCGAATCTGATCTGTTCACTTCTCAACTTGAATTATCTGTTAATGGACAATCCCTTAAATTCCCTTTAGATGCGTCAGTTGCAGACAACTCTAAATTAATATTTATATCTACTCCATCGTTTGACGATACAAAACTAAACCCTTTTGTTAACGATGATGATCGCATTGTATTAGTAACACGTGAACGTGCAGCTTTTGATCTTGGCGTGCTTATGCAAAACGTATCACCTGAAAAAGTGCACAACAAAGCACAAACTAATAAAGATAAGTTACGAGAAAACGCAGGGTTTAAAAAGAAACAAAGTAAAACACGACTAACTTCCATCAACAGTATTACAGAAGAAGTACTCGTCAACCCTGACAAAATGTCTATTACCGTTACATCTACAAACGCACTGCCTATTGTTAACTGCAACATCAACGGAGGCGACTCTGCTGCGTACTGGTTTAACATCAATAACCCAACATACATGTACAACTTTAAAGACGAACCAATCTTTGAAATAGAAAAAGCGGATTCTGAATTTTACAAATCAATCTTTGATCTTTATCAAGATGAAGCAGACAAAGAAGGACGCAGTGAATTCCCGGTTGTTATGCGCGACTACTACACAGATACGTTTTTTAATGGTGTATACAACCCAAACAGCGAACAGTTTTCTGATGACTATCCGCTTATACCTATTAATAAAAATAACGTAGAGGATTTTTTTATGAGCCACGGAAAGATAGCTCCTGACTTTATACCAGATGGACGAGTCGTGTTTGATCCTATGTCAGAAAACCCAGCTGTAAATTTTAAAGACATACCGTATTACGTAAACACTTACAGAAAAACAAAGTACGTAAGAAACGCACGCCCCCCAGCTAAACCTATTGAGTTTGGCCACGCTAAAACAATACAAGACACGTGTCCTTTAATTTATCGTGTTGTGTATCACATGCTAGGTGAAGGCGATGAAGAATTTGAACGATTCATTAACTGGTTAGCGTGCATCTACCAAACACGCAAAAAGACGGGCGTATCATGGGTGCTTACTGGCACACAAGGCACAGGTAAAGGCATATTTTATTCTAGAGTTTTACGATCTTTGTTTGGCAACCAACATGTACCAATGCGTTACTTACAAAATATGGAAGAGCAGTTTAACCTTTATATGCGCGATGCTTTGTTTTTAGTTGTTGATGAATTTCACATGGCATCATCTTCATCCGGCGCAAGTAAAATGGCAGACAAACTTAAAAGCCAAATTACAGAACCAACAATTACTATTAGAGGAATGCGTAGCAACCAAGAAGAAATACCAAACTACACTAACTACCTATTCTTAACAAACAGAGTCGATGCCGTTAACATAGAAACAGGTGACAGACGTTACAACATTGCTCCTAAACAAGAAACAAAGTTAATTATTAAATACCCAGATATGCCTGCAAGACTAGACACTAAAGAAATAGAAAACGAGCTTTGGGCATTTGCTGGAGCTTTGTCTACTTTTAAAGTTAATCAAAGATTAGTAGAAGTACCTATCGATAACACTGCTAAAGAACAAATGCGCAACGTAAGCATGTCTGTATTTGATGAGTTTTCTCAAGCAATTAAAGATGGCAATCTGCCGTATTTTACAGACATACTTGATATTAATGTTGCGTCTGTTCTTCACTCTAATGAAATACAAGCAGCGCAACGTTTAGTTAAACACTGGATAGCTTCCGCTACAGATCCTTATATAGTCATACCCCAAGAACACTTACGAACTATATTCCACGTTCAATCAGAACAAACTCCTCGCTACTCTCAAAAAGAGTTTAAAAAACGATTAAGTAGAAATGGTTTAGAAACACAACGCAAACGTCCTTTTGGAAGCTCTAGAGAGGCTAATGTAATAACTGGACTTTATGTAGAGTGGAAAATTACAAAAGACGAAAGGGATAGTCTTATAAAAGGATATTTTGAAGGAGATGACAATAAACTTATTAAGGAAATAGCTTGATTTACTAATATTAGCTATACTAATTAAATGATTAAACTTACTCAAAAAACAAGACCCGACATGCATAAGGTTACTGTCGCCAATAATTTAGGTGACATTAAAACGTGGTCTTATTCAGCACTTAAAAAGTTTGAGCAATGTCCTTTTAGATCCTATATAGAAAAAGTTAAAAAGATAAGAGAAGAGTCAGGACCTGCAGCTGAACGCGGTACGTTAATACATCAACAAGCAGAAGACTATGTTAACGGCACACTTGGAGAGCTTCCAGATACGTTACGAAAGTTTAAAAAAGATTTTGAAGATCTGCGCGAACGTTATATAGCTGCTGAAGTAGAACTGGAAGGTGAGTGGGGCTTTGATGTTAATTGGAATCCCGTTGGTTATATGGAATCCCGTACATGGGCACGCGTTAAACTAGACGCTCTTGTCCACCAAGATGAAACTTCAGCTCGTGTAATTGATTACAAAACAGGTAAAAAATGGAAAAACGAAATGTCTCATGCAGCACAAGCGTTACTGTATGCCATCTCTACTTTCTATCGATACCCAGCACTGCAATTTATACAAACTGAAATCTGGTATTTAGACCACGCTGAAAAAACAATCAAAACATTTACGCGAGAACAAGCAATGCAGTATGCCCCCGGATGGCAATTGCGTGCTGTAAAAATGACAACTGCTACAGAATTTCCACCAACTCCCAGCACTGATGCATGTCGATGGTGCCAATATGGAAAAGGTGAAGATCCAATCTGTGAGTGGTCAATGGCTTAATTAAAATCCCCGAAAGCAGCAATGCTTACTTTACCTCCTTTACTGGAGGTTTTTTTTACTTTGGAAAAACAATGCTTAGTTTTTTATTAAAAATATGGACTGCTTTAGAACTATTACTGTTTCTAAAAAAACAACGAGAAAAACAAAAGGAAGAACAATGCAATTCATCTACGCAAGAACCGCAGCAGAACTCATCAGATACACCTTAATAACAGATCCGCCAGAAGCAATGTACTGGTCAACATATAGATTAAAAAAGTCTGACGTAAAATTGCTAGATAAATTTGATAGATCAACGGCTGCTAATATAAAACAAGAGATATTTGACGACATTATTAAGACAGAAAGCATTGTCTCATAGTATTAGCTATGCTAATATATAGTACATAAATGATTGATTAATAACAAATAACACATAACACATAACACATGACACATAAAAAGCGAGACAGATATGCAGGCAGCATTCGACCATCAAACTGTAACCTCTCAGTTCATAATAAAAAACAATCGCGTACTAGTTACATCTGATCCCGGCACTGGCAAAACTCGCAGTGTTATAGATGCTTATGCATCACGCAAAGAAGGACGCATGTTAGTTGTTGCTCCCTTATCAATACTTGGTGCAAGTTGGGGAGATGACATAGAAAAGTTTGCTCCCCATCTTACGTACACAATTGCGTACGCAAAAAATCGAGAAAAAGCTTTTGCTTCTGATGCAGATATTATTATTACTAATTGGGATGCTGTTAAGTGGCTAGACAAAAACAAAAAGCTGCTTAAAGGTTTTGATACGTTATGTATTGATGAGTTTACAGCTTTTAAAAACAAAACAACCCAACGAAGCAAAGCAATGCTGCGGTTAGCTAAAAGCTTTGAATATCGAATTGCCATGTCAGGCACACCCAACAGCAACACAATATTAGATATATGGCACCCAACTTTGCTAGTAGATGACGGTGAAAGCTTGGGCGTAAACTTTTATAAGTTTCGACATGCTGTAACAACATGCGTTAACAACGGTTTTGGTAATCAATGGATAGACAAACCGGATGCAGAAGCAACTGTTGGCCAGCTAATAAAAAATATCAACATACGCTACACGTTAGAAGACTGTATTGATATGCCTCCGCAAACAGTCCGACAAATGTCAGTTGTGCTACCTAATAAAATACTAAATCAGTACAAATTGTTAGCTGCAGACTCAGTTTTATACACCAGTACAGGAACAATAAACGCAGTAAATGCTGGCGCTAAAGTAAAAAAGCTGCTGCAGCTGTGCACTGGCGCAGTCTATGACGAACACGGAGAAACAAAAGGCATACATTCAGAACGTTATGATCTTGTTATGCAATTAGTAGATGAACGTAAACACTCACTAGTTGCATTTAATTGGAAACATGAGCGCGATCACATGGTCGAGCTTGCGACTAAAATGAAAATAAAACACGCCGTTATTGACGGATCAACGCCTGCTGCAAAACGAAAAGACATTGTTGATCGCATGCAAGCAGGGCAGCTCAAAGTTGTTTTCTGTCACCCCCAAAGCGCAGGTCACGGTCTCACTATGACCACTGCAACTACAATCATCTGGGCGTCTCCTACATACAATGCCGAGCATTATGCCCAATTCAACAGGCGCATATACAGAGCAGGGCAAACACTTAAAACAGAAATAATACAAATAGCAGCTAAAGACACGTGGGAAGAAGACGTGTTTGTCAAGCTAGAAAATAAACTCTCTAAAATGGAAGAGCTGTTATCAATACTTAAAATACAAAAGTCAGGAGAGACTAATGAACAACAATCTAAATGAAAGTTCCTCATTATCAGATGTTATTGATGAAAAAGCCGACATCATCGAACAAAAAAGAACACTGAATGCGGAACTAAAAGTTCTAAGTGAGTATGAAAACGAAGTCGATTTTATGCTCATAAAGAAAATGGATACAGCTGGCGTAACCTTAACAAGAAACGACAGAGCAAGAGTATCTATTAACGAAAGCCTCAAACCTAAATGTGACGATTGGGATGCACTCCAACAATACATTATTGACACTGGTTCTTGGGAGCTTTTAAACCGAGCGCTTAATGCAAAATCATACAAAGATACTCTAGAACTTGGAGTAGAAGTACCCGGTATGTCTTCGTATACAAAGCGCACTGTAAGTTTTGGTAAAAACAACAAATAACACATAACACATAACAGGAAATACTTATGAGCAGCAACGCAGTAGCAATATCTGGTAACAAAATTCCAGCGCATGTAACTCTCACGTCTTCACGTGGTAATGAAAACGTAGCACAAAATCAAGAAATCCCTCGGATTAAACTGCTACAAATGATGACTAGCGAAGCCATAAAAGGCAATGACAAGTATGTAGAGGGCGCAGAAGCTGGCCTGTTCTACAATACAATTACTGGAGACCTTAATAAAAGTCTTAGTGTAATTAGCGTCACTGTAAAAACAGTCTTTAAAGTCTGGCAAACAGACAGAAAAGGCGTACTTGGAGAGTTCCCAACACTTGATGCAGCAAACATGGCACTTAACGATTCTCACAACCCTAATATGTATGCTGCTCCAGAAGAGACAGACGTACACTTGTTGCTTATAAAGAACGAGGCAACAGGCGCGTTAGATCCAGCAATTATGGACTTCCCACGTACTAAATTATGGGTATCCCGTAACTGGAACTCTGCTATTAGCGCTAAAGGCGGTGATCGTTTTGTTGGCGTTTGGAATGTAGGTACTCAAATCGTACAAAACGACAAAGGCACTTTCCACAATTTAGACATTAGTTGGTTAGGCTGGGCACAAGCTGATGATTACAAAACAGCAGAGGCCATGTATGAGCAATCAACAGGTCAAATTGCGGCCTAACTATATTAGCAACACTAATGAATGAATGAACACAGTTTTATAAAATCTGTTCATCGACGTCTTCCACCAGAAATATTTAAATGGAAGATACATGATACTTATACCGGGGGTGTACCTGACGTTATGTACGGTGGACCATCCGGTATTCTTTTTGCCGAATATAAATACGTCCCTAAGCTACCTGTCAAAGATACAACTCTAATCAAAACTACATTAGCCCCGTTGCAAATAGCATGGCTCGAACGTATGCATGCGTGCCAACAAAAAGCAGTCGTTATTATCGGCGTAGAAAACAAACATGCCATAATATTAGCAAAAAACTTTACAACTAATATAACAAAAGAGTACTATACTAAACATAAGATAACTATTCCTGAATTATGTTTATTCATTAACGCACAAATCATTTAATCCTTGTGAGGGATATAAAAGTGTCAAACAATAAAGCGGTTGAAAATTTTAAACGTATTTGGAATATACGTAAACGCGAAATGGAAATCACTCAAGTAGAAGCAGCTGAAAAATTAAATTGGACCCAAGGTGCTTTTAGTCAATATCTTAACAACATAACTGAAATGTCTCCGCAAACCATAATTAAACTTGCAAACTTTTTAGATGTTGCGCCTTCGGAAATTGATCCTGACATTGATAAGTCTTTACCCCATGTCACAACATATCCTGTTACACATAACCTTTCAAATCCAAACTTAGAAATAAATGAAACACTTAACTACCACTCTATCGATCTTAAATACATTACTGTAGATAAACCAATAGAGTTATTAAAAGATAATGGCCTTAATGGTCCAGCTAAATATCCTACTGGCGTAAAAATTGGTTATTTAGATTTGTTTAATTCTCCACCTTATGCACCTAAAATGACCACAAGCCCTAACTTTTATTTAATACAAAAAAAGAATAAAAAAGTGTTTGAAACTTGCCAACACAAACATCTCCCCCCCGACGAAGAATTAATTAAAAAGTTCTTAATTATCGAAGTTGCTATACATTAAAAAATAAGATTAGTTGCCAATTAAACACTTCAATTAATCTTATTTTAACTGTTTACATCTCTTTTTTATTCTATTATGATTAGTAAATATTAGCGATGCTAATTACTTGATTGATTATCAATCCCATTCGCATACGATCTACAAAGGACTACCCATCGATGCAATCTTTAGACACTTTACTTCACGAAAAATATGGTCCGTTCATGGATTTGACCGAACTATCTGAACTATTACGATTAAAAAAGACATCTGTATATCAACAGATTCATCAAGGTAAACTTGATATCCCTCATATAAAACATGGCAAAAAATACCTGTTCCCTAGCTCAGAAACAGCAGCTTATTTAACAGCTAAAATGCAGTAAGATTATTGAGGTAATGCATTAATAGCATTACTAATATTTATCTCGTTTTATTATAATGCCACCTGTCTAACAAGAGAGGTGTGTCATGGTTTTGTATGTAGTTGGTTTCATATTAGTAATGCTTGGAGCGATTGCTAAAGATGATTTATAACAACCTGCTAATACAGTTCTAATAAATCGCCCGGTTTCAATTGTGTGTATCGTTTTAACTGAGACCAATCATTGTGACCTGACACTGCTGCTACTTGTGGAATCGTCCATTTCTTTCCAAACAGCAAACTTATAGCTTCGTGCCGTAAATCGTGAAACCTCAAGTCATAAATACCAGCGTGCTTGCGTACTCTCGCAAATGCATCAGAAATGCTGTTAGATTCTTTTACATGAAGTACCTTACGACCAACC
>Ga0209634_1001792_pt1 | contig 15430 bp, 20 predicted proteins | sample LinPmetageLP40_FD_184043 | JGI IMG/M metagenome (GOLD analysis project Ga0209634, IMG submission 184043) | Marine viral communities from the Pacific Ocean - LP-40 (SPAdes) (version 2) | ecosystem: Environmental > Aquatic > Marine > Oceanic | place: Pacific Ocean | collected 2010-08-26
ATGAGATGAACATCAGACCAGATACATCGAAGAAGATGCAGTTCGATTTCTATCTCAACTCTCTGAGGAAGAGAAAGCGATTCAGTAAGTGGTTGAAGAGAGAGAATCCAGACGATCTACAAGCAGTTATGGATTACTTTGAGTATTCTGAAGCAAAGGCCCGTGAAGCACTGAACGTGTTACCAAAGGAAACTGTGTCTGAAATTGTGGATATGATGTCCAAAAGAGAGGGTTAGATCCCATAAAACATACATAAGAAGGATAGAGTGCCTTTTTATGGAGTTTATACAAATGGGACAATCGAATATTGAAATTAGTGATTTACTCGAAATCACATTATACGAACCAGATGATTTTTTGAAAATTAAAGAGACGCTCACACGAATTGGTGTATCGTCCAGAAAAGAAAAGAAGTTATATCAGTCCTGTCATATCTTACATAAACGAGGTAAGTATTATATTGTCCACTTCAAAGAACTCTTTGCCTTGGACGGTCTGCCAACTGATATAGCAGAGAATGATATTGGAAGAAGAAATACGATTGCTAAATTGCTGGAAGAATGGGAACTATTAGAGATAGTCTTACCTACCAAAGCAGAGGAACCAGTGGTTCCAATCAGTCAGATAAAGATTCTTCCTTATAAGGAAAAAGGTGATTGGGAACTTTGTCCCAAGTACCACATAGGTCGGACTAAATAATACGAAAGGATTTATATTATGTCTAGATTATTGATCAAGTTCCCCACCCGTTCCCGTCCCGAAAAATTTAAAACGGTTTTACAAATGTACATCGATTACCTATCTGGTAAGCATGATGTACGTTTTGTTATTTCATGTGATGAAGATGATGAGACAATGAACAACACCGAAGTCCGCAAATGGTTTGCGTCCCTACAAGAAAGTGGCGTAAATATCACGCCGTATTATGGTCATTCAAAGAACAAAATAGAAGCATGTAATGCAGACATGGATGATGAAGTTTTTGATGTTGCACTACTTGCATCTGATGATATGATCCCTCAACTTAGGGGATATGATGATATCGTCATGTCATTGTTCGAACAGACATGGCCGGATTTTGATGGAGCAATTAAATTTAATGATGGTCTTAGAAATGATGCTCTATGTACTCTACCAGTTATTGGTTATAAATTGTTCAAATCAATTGGACACTTTTACCACAAAGACTATATTAGTCTATACGCAGACACCGAGTTTACAGAACTGTGTATGATGCTTGGGAAATATGCAGTTTGTGAGACATGCATCATCAAGCACGAATGGGTTCCCGGAACACACGAAGATGCAGATGAACTACATGCCATCCAAGAAGCACCCGAGATGTATGAGAAGGATGGTGCAACCTTCAACAAAAGAAAAAATGATCTGAAGTTTGATGTACAGGAAGTAGCAGGTAAACTTAATGCCTAAAAACAAAGATGATATAAAATTTAGTGTGTTGATGCTTTCGATCCCATCAAGACTAGACAAGTATAGAATTCTCCAAGACAAACTCCTAGAACAAATAGGAGATAGAGATGATGTAGAGATACTGTGTATAGTAGATAATAAGTCTTTGCATATATGGGAAAAGAGAAACGAACTCATGCGTATAGCAAGAGGAACACACATTGCGTGGTTGGATGACGATGATGATGTTGCGGACAATTACATTGAAAAGTTAACAGAAACTATTGAGTCAAATCCAAACGCAGATGTTATCTCTTTTAATCAGGACACTTACCTAAATGGTGTTCATGCAAAAATCTTCTGTAAGATGGGCAATCCCCATGAACCTGTTGTTCCGGTTGCCGATGGATATTCACACTCTTACAAAGATACACTTCGTCCACCCTATCACTGGTGTGTCTGGAAAACAACTCTGGCACAATCAGAACCTTTCAGAAGTTCATATCATCCACAAACTGGACAATCATGCGAAGACATTGATTGGTTATTTAGATTATATCCGAAGGTACAGGAGAGTATCGCTCTTGATGATTTCCTTCATGTTTATCAGTGGTCGTCCGAAGAAACGGAGTCTATCGTAAAGTGAAATTGATTACTTATTCGTTATGGGGCGACAATCCAGTATACACGATTGGCGCGATTAAAAATGCAAAACAAGCGATGGAGATGTTACCCGAATGGACATGTAGGTTCTATATTGCTGACACTGTAGACTCTGCCATCGTTCGAAGTCTTGAGTTATTTCCCAACGTACAAACTGAAATGAGAACAGAAGAACCCGGATCTTTGGGTATGTTCTGGCGATTTGAACCAGCAGAAGACACCAGTATCTCACATATGATTTCTCGTGATACCGACTGCCGGTTCTGTGAAAGAGAAGTTGCCGCCATCAACGAGTGGGTTGACTCTGGCGAACAGTTTCATATCATGCGAGATCACCCATACCACGGAGTTCCAATGCTCGGTGGTATGTGGGGTTGTCGAGGCGGAGCAGTTCCAAACATCGTTCGAATGATGGAAGACTTCAATGCGACAGATGAGAAGAGTCAGGATCAGTGGTTCCTTTGGAAGCACATTCATCCTTTGTCTCTAAAGAATTGTATGGTACATGATCCGTTCTTTACGGACACGGATTTCCCTATCACAGAACGACCAAGTGACGGTGTTACTTTTGTTGGTCAACCTTTTGATGAAAATGATCATCCCGGTGGAAACTGGAAGCACGATCTAGAAGTATTGGAAGAAGCACTATGCCAAAAGTGATCATGTCTTGTGATGATAATCCATACTACCTAGATTTCTGGCCTTTGGTATCTTGGGTTTGGGAAGAGAAAATGGGAATCGAACCTGTCCTTGTTCACGTTGGGGAGAAAGATCTATCCACCGAACATGGACAGGTTCATTCCATGTCTGTAGATGACAGCGTTCCTATTCATACTCAAGCACAACTTTCTAGAATGTGGTACACACACAAGGAACCAGAGACAACATGGATAACCAGTGATATTGATATGTTTCCTATGTCAAGAAAGTATTGGCAGTCTGCGATTTTAGAATTTTCTAATTGTACTTGGACAAATCTAAACAGTAACGCTGACTACTTTCCCATCTGCTATAACATGGCAAGGGGTAAAGTATTTTCTGATGTTTTGGAGATAGAATCTTCGTTCTCCGATTACTGTCGTAAGGTTTCTGATTCTGTTGATGAGAACTTCGAACACCGTCCGAATGATTGGCCAGATGAAGTACCCCTCTCGAAGTGGAATATTGATGAGGTTCATTCATCACGGAAAATTTGTGAGTTTAGAGACAGCGGTGGTAACGTGTGTCAACCAATACCTATGATGGCATTGAACAGAAGAATTGACAGAACTAATTGGACATATAATAAAGGTATGGTACAATCAGGGGAGTATATCGATTGTCACTCTGTTCGTCCTTACAGCGAGTATAGTATGGCGATAAAAGAATTGTTGGAGTTGCTATGACTTTTATTAGTGGGGAGAATATATCAGAACAGTGTGATATAATTTATGCTGGGAACAAAACTGAACCTACCACAAAAAAAGTGATTCGACATTGGGAAACACTAGACGAGGTTCAGGACAATGATATTGTTTTCTGTAAGACAGACTTTGTTGGTTCGTGTTGCACATCTATACGGGTATCTGGTAAGTCAGTCCATCTTGTTACTCATGATTCTGATATAAACATTACTAAAGATGTATTTGATTCCATTGACAATGATAATATTATATCGTGGCATGGAATGAATATTGATCATGTCAATGATAAATTGTTTTCAATTCCTATTGGTATTGCAAATGGGTACTGTGACATTACCATGAAAATAGATGATATCGAGACAAAGGAAATTGAACCCAGTAAACTTTTGTATATCAATCACAGGATTGAAACTTGTCCAGACGAAAGATCAAAACCATATGAATTATTTAAAACTAATGATTGGTGTACCGTTCATCACCCTTCCGATAAAGGTGTAATCGAAGAGTATAGGGCGGGAGTTATTAATCACAAGTATGTGTTGTGTCCTAGAGGTAATGGTATAGACACACACAGAATGTGGGAGACTCTTTACTCTGGTAGGATTCCTATTGTGAAGAGATGTATTAACACTTCTTTTTACGAAGATTATCCAATACTTATTATTGATGATTATTCAGAACTAAATAAAGATATGTTAGAATCCAATTACGATCGAATCAGTAAAATGGAATTCAATAAAGAATTACTAACAGTTGAGTGGTGGATAAAAAAAATTAAGGAACTATATTATGAACAAACTCAAAGTTCACTTTTGTGACTTCTGGTCTGATGGCATTTTTAATCCAATCGAATGTCCTCTTTACAAAATTTTAGCAACACGTTTTGATTTAAGTCTAGATTCAGAAAATCCAGACGTTGTGTTTTTCTCATGTTTCAGTGGCAACAATGTTCGATATAATGGAAGAGCAAAGAAAGTTCTTTTTCTTGGTGAGCATATCATCAGTCCGGTGTATCGATCAGACATTACAACATATGATGCCGCACTAACACATTTCGAAACATCAGATAAGAACTATTACTTCCCTCTATGGGCATTGTTTATGAATTGGTTTTATGAAGATCAACCAAGACCAAATGGCGATCCTGTTTACTTCTGTGATCCCGATATGTTTAATGGTAAAAAGAAAAGAAACTTCATTGCCAAAGACAGAAAGTTTTGTTCTCTCATAAACAACAGAGATCCCGAGGGAAACAGAGAAGAGATTTTCAGACTTCTTACGGCAACACATCACGTTGACAGTTATGGTGATCTTTTCAATAATGTTGGCGGGAAATTAGGCGGAATGCAACATGATAAGTGCAAATTATTAAATCAATATAAATTCAATATTTCGTTTGAAAATATCCAATATGCAGGGTATAATACAGAGAAGATAATTCAACCTATTGAATCTGGATCGATTCCTGTATACTGGGGTGGTGATGCCGTTAGAAAATATTTTAACCCCGAATCGTATATTAACATTGACGACTACGATTCAATGCAGTCTGTTGTGGATCGGATGATTGATATAAATAATAATGACGATTTGTTTGAACATATGGTTAACTCGAAACCGTTTATCGAAGATCCGGTAGAGTTTCACCCCGAAACTATTGCTGATTGGTTATGTGAAAAGTTGAGTCTCTGATGATAAACTGCGTGATACATTATAGAAAACTGACTGATAGACTAGACTTCTTTGAAGAACAAACTCAAGGAAAGATAGACTATCGTGTTATCGATAATGAAGTTGAAGATAATTCTCTGTTTGATATCAGCGAAGAAATCATGACTGAAAAGAAAAAGTACCTAAACCCATATCCAAACTTCAACGGACATATCAGACCAATAACAAAAAACTCGGAGAGATCTGTTGCAGTCAAACAGGTTCGTGCTTGGTTGGAATGTGCCGAGCAGGATGAACCATATTTTATTCTAGAAGATGATGTTATGTTCAAACCAGAATATTTTGACGAGGTAGAAGAAATATCAAAGTGTAAACACTTTGATTGGGATATCATCATGTTTGGAGTAAGTGGAGATCTTCGTGCAGGTGATATGGGAATGTATAAAATCAACCCACCAATGACTAAAGGACTCTCTGCATATTTACTAAACCCAAACTTTGCTAGAAAGATGAAAGACGATTTGTCTAGCATTTCCATGGCAGTAGATTGGGAATTGAATTACCTAACAGTCAAACATGAATGTAAGATGTTCTGGTATGAACCTGCTCTCTTTGGTCAAGGTTCTCAGGGCGGCCCTTTTGGTTCTGCTATACAAGAGGAGTGGGCATGATAACTCTTGTGAGACAACCCGGTGGACTTGGTGATATACTTTGGACTATGCAAATGGCCCTAAGTTATCAACCCTCTGATATCATATGGCCAGTTCCCTTGGTTTATAGCAATCTAAATGAGTACCTCGATACTCCCATACAATTTGTGTGGGATGAAGATGACTTCCCATACAAGGATGTATGGCAAACTAGAAAAGACAAGTTTACAACCGATAATCTGAATTACCTTCCTTTTCAGTACATGCAGAAAGATGGATTCTCTGTAATGCGTGGTAAATATGAGTGCATGAGAGAATCCCATAGGATTTCATCTTGGAAAAATGCGATAACAATCAAAAGAAATTTTGAAAAAGAAAACAGGTTAAAGGATCAAGTGTCTGGTTCTTTTTTGGGAAACTATGCTTTCATTAATAACACGATAGGAACACCACCGGGCATGATAGAGTTAGATCATAAAATGGAAACGGATTCAGATCTACAAATCATACGATCACGCCTGATAAATGGTTACTCAATCTTTGATTGGATTGGTGTAATGATGGATGCTAAAGAAATTCATACTCCAGATACTTCGTTCTCTTGGTTAGTGGAGTGTATCAAACCAGAGGCAAAACTTTTCATGTACCCAAGAGATTTAACAATAACACAGAATTTTAGTTCGGCGTCAGTCAAAGAGTATTTGCAGTTGGATTGGAAATACAGAGAATTTCCAAACGGATAGAAAGGAATATTATGAAATATTTGATTACAGGAATTACGGGGTTTGCAGGACCACATCTAGCAAAGTTACTACTCGCTAATGGACACGAAGTTCATGGTATTGTAAGAACTGCAAATGGTAGGGAACAGGATCTATTGGACATGCTCCTTCCAGAAGAACTGGAAATGATAAAGTTCCACTACATGGATCTTAAGGACACTCACTCAGTATTTGATTTAATCAAGGACAATAACTTTGACGGAGTGTTTCATCTCGCCGCACAGTCTCATCCTCCGACGAGTTTCAAGAATCCTATCTTGACTTTCAACGAGAACGTGAATGCGAGTGTTAATCTGATCACGGCACTTGAGGGTAGTGATACTAAACTCATGTTCTGTTCCACATCAGAAGTTTACGGCGACACTTGCAAAGACACTGGCATGTTACATGAGGATGTTGGATTGTCTCCTAGTAATCCATACGGATCTTCAAAGGCGGCGATTGATCTCTACATGCAGGAGAGAATGACTAACGGAAAACTCAACGGATTTATCACCCGTGCGTTTTCGCATACAGGTCCAAGAAGAGGAAACATCTTCTCTATCTCATGTGATGCATATCAGATTGCACGAATGATGCTTGGAAATGATGATCTGACTCTCGGAGTTGGTAATCTAGAAACAGAGAGAGTTGTTATTGATGTTCGTGATTGCGTATCTGCATATTATCAGTTAATGATAAATGAAGATTCGAATGGAAAGGTATTTAACGTCTGTGGTTCCGAACTTCGAAAGATGGGATTCTTTACAGACAGACTAATTGAAATGTCTGGACTGACGATCGAGAAGAAAATCAATCCTGAGTTTTATCGTCCCATTGATATTCAAGTTCAAATTGGCGACACAACTAAACTTCGGGATATGACCGGATGGAAACCTGAGTTTGATATTGACGATACACTCAAGGATCTTCTGGACTATTGGATTCACAAGATTAGTGGAAGAACACCTATGGAAATCTGGACTGGTTGATGAAAAAAATCTGGTTAAATGGTTGCTTTGATGTTCTTCATCGGGGTCATATAGAGATGATGAAGTACGCCCGAGAAGTGGGTGACTATGTTGTCGTGGGAACAGATACCGATGCAAGGATAAAAAGATCAAAGGGAGATACTAGACCAATCAATACACTAGAAGATAGGATAGAGATCTTGCGATCAATCAAATACATAGATCATGTTGTTTCGTTTGACTCCGACGAGGAACTTATCGATCACTTAAAATTTTATAAACCAGATCATAGAATACTTGGCAGTGAGTATAAGAATTCTGGTGAAATCGTAGGGGAGGATTTCTCTGGTGAGATACTCTTCTTCGACAGAATAGAACAATACTCCAGCACGGATACAATTAAAGAAATGGAAAATTGATATGAATTATGAACAGTTTTTGTGGGATTGCAAGAATAAAGCAGAACAAGGTCAAAGTAAAATACCAAATACTTCCGGCATAATCAATGAAATTCAAGGCATGTCAACACCAAAAGTTAGGCATTATATGAATAATTTGAATTCTTGGGGCAAGAATTATCTAGAGATTGGTTCACATAAGGGTTCTACTTTTGTGTCGTCATTATACGAAAACAAAAAGCGGGGGTGGTCTATTGATAACTTCTCGGAGTTTTGTGAACAAAACGGTTATGATCGTCCGGGTTTTGATGGGACACACAGAGAAGAACTTCTTGGGAACATGAAAAAGTATCTATCGAATGAGACTGAGTTTTTCCAAGAGGAATCATTTTCTTTTGATTTGGCCCAAATCAAAGAACCAGTGCAAGTATACATGTATGATGGTGATCATGATTTAGATAAACAGAAAGATGCTTTAAAATATTACTACCCAGTATTGGATGATGTGTTTTTGTTTATTGTGGATGATTGGAATTCACAATCAGTTCGAGACGGAACGTATCAGGGTATAAAGGATATGGATTTGTGTATTTTGAGTGAAATAACAATCAGAACAGAATTCGGAAAAGAAACGGATTGGTGGTCTGGAATGTACAGTGCTTTTCTTTCCAAGGAATGTCCTCGGGACAGGTTCCTACAGACATCTTCCTCGACAGGTGGATGTAACTTTGCACATCCAATCAGGAACAGTAAACCTAGAGATAATGTGAACCGATTGAGTCAACCAGAAAATGGAAAGAGTATTGACGAGATCCGTGATATACTAAAAGAAAATTTCCCAGAACTACTAGACTTTCAGATCGATAACGAAATAGAAGAGGGACTAAAACTTCTTAGTCAACAGAATGAGAGAGGTGTTTTTTGACTGATAAAATGAGTGTAGTAATTCAAGGAGGTCTTGGATATGGTGCCGTAGATATTGCAAACTACTACGCGGAACTAGATTATGTTGACGAGATTATAATTTCTACTTGGGTTCATGAAACAGTAGATGGTGTAACAAGTGACAAAGTTAAAGTTGTCAAGAGTGAACTCCCAGATAAACGATCTCAGAATCTAAACTTACAGTTAGTGTCTTCTCTTAACGGCGTTAAAGAGGCATCGAATGATCTTGTTATGAAGATCCGATCAGATCAAAAGATCTTCCACGAAAGTTTTGATTTGCTTATGTCATTTTATAACGAACATAAAGATCAAGAGACTCTCAACTACATCGATGGCACTAAGCAACACACGAAGGTGTTTCTGATCGGAAACAACAAAAATTATCCCTTCCACCCACAAGATCATTTGTTCTGGGGACACAAAGAAGATTTAATTAAGATTTTTAGTTGTCCAGAATTTGAAGATGAAACACAATTCCCGCAAAACGCGATCAACCCAAAGTTTGGGGACACGATTCAAACTGCTCGAATTGATTTTAGTGTTCATCTTCGTGCGCCCATTCACATTGGCGCTCACTACTATTCTCTGTTCTATCCGGAAGTTAAAGAGATGGCAGATAATCCAGAAACCTATTTAATGGATTCTGCTTCTCGAAGAAAAGAGGCCATGGATTTTTATACACCAATTAAAGACTCAATATTTCAGGTGTTTCCACGGATAAATATGAGATGGGAAAAATATAATAGTGGCTACTGGTATGGCTACGAAGCAGACGGAGAATACTATGCAGATTGAAAATAATGAATCACTTTTAAACAAGGAAAATACTATGCAGACTGAATATGATAAATCAATTTTAAACACAGTACACGGATCTAGTCACCTCATTCCACATCAAATGTATGAAGGCAAAAACTTGCCGCTAGAGGACTTGGCAAAAATAAACCACAAGTACATGGGTGGGGGAATGTCGCAAAACTACTTTGCCATGCCTGTCTTTGAGTATTACTGGGATCTTCACAAGTTTGAATATATCGCAGAGATCGGAACCCAGAAGGGCGCCCTCAGCGTTTACTTTGCAAACTTTGCATCGATCACAGAGCAGTTCTTCTTCGACACCTTTGAACTGTATCCGGATAAGGATTATTACACCAGAGAGTATGAGGGTTGTGGACACTGGTTGGACAAGATCTGTGAGTTCTCTCCTTATGTAAATCGATATCTTGTAGATGTGTTTTCAGATGACGCTATGGAACACATTAAGTGTAATGTCAAAGACAAGAAGACTTTTATATTCTGTGATGGTGGAGATAAGGCTAGAGAATTTAACACATATGCCCCATTGCTGAAAAGTGGAGATTGTATTGCCGTTCATGACTGGGGAAATGAAATCAATTGGGGAATGATTAGTGAAGTTGCGGAACAGAATGGGATTGTTCCAGACGAACCATTTGCAACCAGTTGTATGAATCTACAAACTCAAATCATGCCATTTAGGAAAGCGTGAATGATAGGTCTGATCATATTAGATATTGATGGTGTTCTTACGGACGGAAGAAAATACTACGGACTTGGGGGTGAGACTATCGCAAAGACTTATTGCGACAAAGATTTCACTGCTATCAAACGCTTTCGTGGTTCTCGTATTCCTGTTTGCTTTGTTTCTGGGGACGAGAAGGTAAATCTTATGATGGCAACAAACAGGAGGATTCCTTTCTATTCATCCCGAGGAAAAGACAAGGCAGACTTTGTTGATTCCTTGAGCATCGACTTTGGTGTTGATCCAGAACACATGGTTTATGTTGGGGATGATCTCTTCGACTTGTCTATAATGAAAGTCGTGGGACATCCCTATTGTCCCTCGGATGCTTGTAGAGATTTGATTCGTCTGTGTGAAACCCACGGGAATGTTCTTAAATCTAAGGGTGGCGAAAATGTAGTAGCAGAACTATTTGATGTGCTAATTGATTCTGACATGATTACTGATTGCACGATGCAAGACATCGAAAACTTAGATAAGGAAGAAATCTTCTGATGAATCTCTGCGTTGTGGGTAAAAAATATATTGATCATGTTCTAAGTGTAAAGCAGTTTACTCAAAACGAAACAAACCCAGTTATTAAAAGACAAGAGTCTTTGGGGGGATTGTATAACATAACTAATTTGAATTTTGATGATCATAGTTCTGTTTCAACCACTATTTGTGGAGTGAAACGGGCAGTCATAGTGAACGAGTTTGATAAACAGCAGCGTTCATCCTTGACATGGGACGAAGATAATTTTGAGTATGACGTACCTTCGTCGGGTGATTGGATTCATGTGATGTATGTTGATGATATAAATGACTCATGTAAACTGTTGTATTCGAGTTTACCATTCAGTATCGACTTTTGCACTACTTCGGACAGAACTTTGTATAGTTCCATGATAAATTCGAGTCAACTCGTTTTTGATTCTAGAGAGAGAAAACATTTGTACAAGGATGTGATTACTAAAACTCCCTTGGTGTTTCATGATAAATACGGGTGTGAGGTTGTTATTGAAAATCAAATAGTTTATGAGCATCACAACAAACCCATAAAAATTTCAAGTGTGAATGGCGCCGGTGATATTTTTGCAGCGTTTTTTATACAACAATTTTTATTGACAGGGTTAGAGGATGCTTGTATAATAGCAACAGATAAAACCGTAAATGAATTGAAAAGGATAAATTATGAGTAAAGTGAATGTGTTAGTTCCGATGGCAGGTCTCGGTCAACGGTTTGTCGATGCTGGATACAAGATACCAAAACAGTTAATCAAGATCGGTGCAGAGCATCTAATTGAAATTTCAATGAAGTGCATCGACACGGATAACTGCAATCTAATTTTTGTGGTTAGAGATGAGTATATTTACAAGTATAACATCGATGATATACTTAGAGAAAAATTTGGATCAGACGTAAAGATTGTTGTGACCGATGGTTTAACTGATGGATCGGTATGTAGTTGTCTTCTCGCCAGAGAGTATATTAACAATAATGATCCATTGATTATTCACACTTTGGATGTTGAGTTTTCTCCTGTGTTCGATCCACATTCTTTTGACACAAGTGATTGTGATGGACTGCTATTAACTGCAAAATCAAATTCACCAAATTACAGTTATGTTGCCGAAAATCAAGATGGTTTCGTGGTAAAAACAGCAGAGAAAAAAGTCATAAGTGATCATGCTTGTGTTGGTATATACGCTTTTGCCCGAGGTTATGATTTCTGTAAATACGCTGACAAAATGATTGAAGATGATATCAGAACCAACGGTGAGTTCTACATTACACCTTTGTATAACTTATTCATTGAAGATGGTTTGAAGATAAAAAAACAATCTGTTGAAAAACTTCATGTATTCGGAACTCCTTCTGAGTTTGATTTTTACCGATATAATGTGAGAAAAGTGTTTGGAGAAAAACCCATTGCTCTTTGTTCAGATCATTCAGGTTACGATGCAAAAAGCGTAATGAAAAAGGTTCTTGATACTCACGATGTTCCATATATTGATTTGGGTTGCTTCGTCAATAAGGACTGTGATTACAGAGATTATGTTAGAGAGGCAGTGAATCATATCAAAGACAGAACTTGTGATTATGGTTTCGCTTTTTGTCGAACTGGTCAAGGAGTAAATATGTGTGCTAATAAATTTGAGGGTATTCGATCAGCACTTGTATATGATGAGTTCTCTGCTGAGATGGCAGTCAGACACAACTGTGCTAACATGTTTGCAATTCCCTCAAGAATAGTGGACTCTAAAGTATCCTTCCCTTCGTTCATTCAAAATCTGTTATGTAAAATAAAGGATAACACCTTTGATGGAGGAAGATTTCAATCAAGAATAATGGATCTAGAAAATGATATTACATAAAGTAGATGACATGAAAAAGGGATGGGTAGTTGGTAACTTTGTTCCCAGTGTATTACAAACTGAAAAGTTTGAGGTTGCTATACAAAAACACGAAAAGGGATACACTGCTCCTCTCCACCTCCATAAGAAGTTTATTGAAATAAATGTAATTGTTACAGGAAGAATGATTGTGAATGGGCGTGAACTTACCGATGGTGACATTTTCACTTTCGATGTGATGGAAGTATCCGACTCGGTATTTTTGGAAGACACTACATTAGTAGTCATTCGTCCGGGATCTGATACAACAGATAAATATGAAGTCGAACTAACATAGGAGAATGAATGTGAATTTTTTACTTAATGACAAAAGATACCCCGAAGAAGGATATATACCTTTTCTAGAAGTGTTACAGATAATATCTGACGAAATAGATACTTCAAACATAGACACATTCATTGAATGTGGTTCTGGACCTCTTGGTGATAACGCGGTTTATTTTAGTAATTTTTTCAATGTAATTACTATAGAAATCAACAAAACCTTTCACGAAAGGTATTGCAATAGGGAAGGTGTGAACCATACTATTGAGTGGGTTTTAGGAGATGGTAGAGAAGGATTGAAAAAAGTCCTTACGGAGAAACCAGACGAAAGATTTGTTATTCTTTTAGATGATCATGACGGTTATACCTCATTCATAAGAGAAGAAATGGAAATGATCAGAGATCTTTCCAATAGAAATGATCATATAATAATTGTCGATGACATGAAGTTTGCTGGAAGAGGATCATACCCTGCCGTTGAGGTTCTCGAAATTTTAGCCAAGAAAATAAACCCAAGTTACAATGTTAAAAACACAAAGATAGGAAATGATATCTTTGTAATTTACCCAAACAAGGAGTCGAAATGAATAAAAGTGGAAATGTTTTAGTTCTTGGTGGTGGCGGATTTATTGGTTCGCATATGGTGGAACGTCTCAAGGAAGAGGGATTTTGGGTTCGTGTTTGTGATCTCAAGTATCCAGACTTCGGTGATTCTTCCGCCGATGATTTTGTAATCGGAGACCTTCGGAAGCAAAGTGTATGTGACGAACTATTTGATCGACACTTTGACGAAGTGTATCAGTTTGCCGCCGACATGGGTGGCGCCGGTTATATTTTCACTGGTGAAAACGATGCAGATGTTATGCATAACTCTGCCCTGATCAATCTAAATATTGCTGAACGATGTAACGAACACAAAGTCGGAAGAGTGTTTTACTCTTCCTCTGCTTGCATGTATCCCTCACATAATCAAGAGGATCCTAACAATCCATTCTGTTACGAAGACTCTGCTTATCCAGCAAATCCGGACAGTGAATATGGTTGGGAAAAGTTGTTTAGTGAAAGACTTTATCTAGCGTTCAACCGTAATCACGATGTGACGGTTCGAGTTGCAAGATACCACAACATCTTTGGACCTAAGGGAACATACGATGGTGGTAAGGAGAAGGCACCAGCAGCGATGTGTCGAAAGGTTGCTTCGGCAAACGATGGAGATGTGATCGAAGTTTGGGGACCTGGAACACAAACGAGATCATTCCTTTTTATTAATGAGTGTATAGAGGCAACTCTTCGACTTATGAGATCTGACTGGACTGGTCCTGTAAACATTGGTTCGGAAGAAATGATTTCAATCAATGATCTTGCGAAGATGGCCATCGATATCTCAGGAAAGAATCTTACCATTAAGAACATTGACGGACCTGTTGGTGTCATGGGACGTAACTCCGACAACAAACTATATCGAGAAACTTTAGGGTGGGAACCATCTCAGTTGCTTCGTGTGGGTATGGAAAAAACCTACTCTTGGATTGATTCTATGGTTTCAAACAAACGAGATCAGTTTATTGGTGATACGAAATCTACTGCCCAGTTAGATATGGCAGATAGATTTATGTCTTGAGGTTGATATGAGTTACCTAGTAACAGGTGGTGCCGGATTTATCGGCAGTAATTTAGTTCAAACACTTCTCGATCAAGGTCGGGAGGTTGTTTGTTTAGATAAAAACACACACGGAACTTGGTGTGATGGTGCATGGAATTATGTTGGATCAGTAAATAATTCGAAGTTAGTCGTTGATCTCGTTAAAATGTATGATGTAGATACTATTTTCCACATGGCAGCAGAGGCCAGTATTCAGAAATGTATAGAAGATCCAGTAAACGCGATGGAGCAAAATGTTCTCGGAACGAACAAAATACTTCAGACTGCAAAAGAGTTCGGAATCAAACGAGTTGTATTTTCATCTACATCTGCCGTGTACGAATGCAACCACCTCATCCAGTCAGAAATTTCATCTCTCAAACCTACACTTAATCCTTATGCGTTATCAAAATATTTTGGCGAGCAGTTGTGTGTTACTTACAGTGATTATATGAATGTTAACATTCTTCGTTACTTTAACGTATATGGAAACGGTCACCGAACTGATGGAGCATATCCTCCCGTGATTGCAATTTTCATGGATAGATTTAAAAACGATCTTCCGCTGGAGATCGTTGGGACTGGACACCAGAAACGAGATTTTATTAACGTGTCTGATGTTGTTCGTGCTAACATCATGATGGCAGATTCTGACATCAACGGGGGAATATACAACGTCGGTTCTGGTGTAAACCATTCAGTAAAGGAACTTGCT
>Ga0209634_1001793_pt1 | contig 15425 bp, 15 predicted proteins | sample LinPmetageLP40_FD_184043 | JGI IMG/M metagenome (GOLD analysis project Ga0209634, IMG submission 184043) | Marine viral communities from the Pacific Ocean - LP-40 (SPAdes) (version 2) | ecosystem: Environmental > Aquatic > Marine > Oceanic | place: Pacific Ocean | collected 2010-08-26
GATTTAGATAACAACAAAATTGTATTAAACTCTTTGGATGTTGAAATCAGAGATATAGAATCAAATGAAATTTCAGAGGGACTAAGTGGTAGTGTAATTAATTTTACAATAGAAAAACCTATGTAAAAACTTTTGAAAAAAGTTTGAATCAAAATTATATTGATAAATAGTATATGAATAATTTAAATTCAACAAGACACATATGCCAAAGACCACCACGAAAACCAAACAACCTTGCTCAACAAATGAAGATTAAAAGATTCGACCCAATTGAGTTAAAGGCGTGGAACTCAATTTATCCCGACATTACTTATAAAAATAAAAAACATAACTCTCAGAAGATTTTTGATGGGGAAGTCCAAGCCGACTCAAAACCAAAACCGCCGCCCAAAAAAGAATTTGATATAATTAAAGAACAAAAACCAAAAACGCATAAAAAGAAGAAACCGAAGAATCCAAAAGTATTTCAAGAAAAAAAGAAATTGAAAAAATAAAATATATTAATAATATATAAAATGTCTATTGCTGAATTACTTGATTATGGATTGAAAGAAGTGCCTCAACAGTCGGAAATTAGAACCGAAACCGTGGAAACCAACAATGCTACAACTGATACTTCTAAAGTGTTTAAATTTACCATTAGAAATGTTGGATTTCTCGAAGGGACTTCTATGCTTACATTTAAGTTAAAAAATCTTACTGGTGCTAATAATGATAAGTTCCGAGTTAATCTTTGGTCTGGCGCACTCGGATGTATTAAGAATGCTCACTTACGAATCGGAGATTACGAAGTTCAAAATGCCCAAGATGTAGATAGAATCGCAGCATTGATGAATCTTAACAAGTCGGTATTACAGCGACGAAATGTTTTAGGACATTATCTCGGTAATTCATTAGAACTTGAAGTTCTTGCTGCTGCCGCTGTAGGGCGTGGTTCTGGAACTGCCGCAACTGGTCGAGGTCAAATTGTTTATAGTGATTCAAACTCTGGTGTTAATTTTGGAACTGCCGCCGACGGAACTGGTGCTGCTGTCAATAGTTTAGCAGTTAATGCCACTGCCACAAATAACGAGAAATTTGGTATTCCACTCAGTATGATTTTCCCTTGCTTAAAAGGCAGAAGTCTTCCACTCTTCTTATTTACAGACTACAACATCCAACTTGAATTTGAAATGAACTTTAGTGATAAATATGCTTACAACCTTACTAACATTCCAGCGAATGTTGCTGGACAACCAGTTCCATACAAACCATCCACTGCTGCTGAGTCGGGAGCAGAATTCGCTGCTGGAGAAACTGAGGTCGGATTTAATGAAGTTCAACTTGTTGTTGATTATATGTTGCCACCGAGTTCAGTCATTAACAACTTCTTGGAACAAACAACCAAACAAGGCGGATACCGATTTGAATTCCCAGAAATCGCAGTAGTTAAGAAAAAACTCACATCAGTCGGACAAAGTAAGGAAGTCCAAGAAATCGAGCACAGATTAGGTCAAACTGGTAAGGAAGTTCATAATGTTATTATGGCAAAACGATTTGTAGATTATAAAAAGCGTGAAGGTTCAACCATTGTTCGAAGCGCCACCGCTGCTACTGGTGGGTCTCCAGCAATTACCGATATTAACTGTGAAAATATAAGTGTTGGTGCTTTGGCCGTCAGTGCCTCCGTTTCCACTGCTGGTGCTCCAAAATATGTTATTGCTGTTGATGTTGCTGGACGAGCACTTACTCTTTCTGGAAATGTTGAAGCAACCACAACTGAAAATATGACATTTACTAATCCAAACTCAATGGGACAAGCACGAAAAATCTTACAGCACCAAGCAATCCACGGAGTTGATGAAGAAGAATACAATCTCGAAGTTAATGGATTAGATTTATATCCAAACTTTGTATATAATAATGCTGGTCTTTACAATCAAATGTCAATGGTTATGGGCGAAGATTTAGTTCTTCCGAGACCAATGTATTACAATGACCCAAATGCTGAACGACAACGACTCGCACCTATGGAAGACGGTTTAATGGCACAGTATAAGCCACTCGGTGCTGACCTCAGTAATGGTAATCCACAAATTGTTGGAGGCGGAACTACTATAATGTCTGGTTCTCCACTCATCTGGAAATACAAACGAAAACCAAGAATTAATGGTTCTGGCAACGGAACTGATAAAGATGCCAATGCTCTTGGTAAATCTCCAGATTACCGTGGAGAAATGGATGTTGATTATTACATTACCCATAGTAGAGTAGTGGTTGTTAAGAAATTGCCTAAAGGCACAAGTGTGATGGTGTCAAGTTAAATTGACATATGCTTCTTATTCATTTTTAATTTTCTATTCATAATATATATGAGTGGTGAAACAACAAAATCATACTATATAGATATTAACCGATTCTCGGCACAAGATAATGAATCGGAACAAACAAACATATGGGATTACAGTTTAAATGATACCATAGTTGCGCCCAGTGGTTCTGAGGTGGCAGTTCATCAAGCATTTATAAATCAAAAAGGAATTACTGGGCAAAGTATAGAATTTGAAGAAGATTTTACCGAGACAATACAATATTATGGATATATTTCCGAAATGGAACAACCAGTTCCAGTTCTCCAAGACCCACTCGAAACTAAAAGAGGTGATAAGCACGATTTGAATGACCAACTCTGGGGATACCTTAACTTACTTAATAATGCCGCAAGTGGGAATAACACGGGAACAACTACACGAGGCAATGGCAGAAAAGGTTTATGGAATATTAAGAGCACACTCACAGAAGGAACTTATCAACATTTAGATGCCACTAAATTTGGGGGAAGTGGAGCACCATTGATTTTATCCGACCCACCCGAACCAGATAAAACTACCGAGTTTCCATTATTTGTAGCAATTACTCCACCGAACAGTTTAGCGGGAACACTTACACTTACACCAGTTCAAGATGGATTAAATAAATTTATCGCAACAACTGCCTCAATGAATCAACTAATCAGTATCGGAGGTCAATTAAGAGGTATTGGAACTAATCGAATTCATTTCGGTAAATCAGACAACGACGTATCGGTAGCATTGGATAATTTTACAAAGACATATGGTTCAGATTCTCATTTAGAAATTGATACATTGGATATTGATTCGAGTTCGGCGACTTTTGGACACGGAACTTTTACTCAATCTTGGAGTATTGCCAATGGCAACACGATTAAGGCATACACAGTTAATGTATATAATGCTTGGGGCGATGGCAGTGGTGCTGCTCAAGATGCTGCTGGTGGGGCGGGAACTGCTTCTGAAACTTCAAATTTATTCCAAAAAGGTAGAATTGATACTGCTCAACCGGGATATAAAATTACTGACCCACCAACATCTAGAGTAATAAAAGTCGGACAAAGAGTTTATGATAAAGTCGGAAATACTATAATTCCGATGGGATGTAAGATATCCAGTTTGAAGGCAGATGGGACTGGATTTTTTATATCAGACGAATCGGGAAATATAATAGATTTAGGAGTTGGTGGTGGATATGCCGCGAACGCAGCAGTAAAAACAAATGTGGAAATATTTTTAAATGATGATACAAATTATTATTGTGCGCCAAGAGCATTGTCGGCACAAATAACAGTTCCGAAAGGAATTTATGGAATTCAACAATTAGTTTCACTTATTAACAATCAATTGAATGGACTGGCATCTCCAAACTCCAAAGTTCCACAAAGACCATATGATGTTGGATTGGCATCGGGAAATTATGATGGAATGATTAATCAAGGAAATCAAGGATTCACAACTAAGATAACACCAATCAGATATAGAGATGCTCCCGATTCTGTTGCTGTTGATGAAATAGACCCAAAACTTAATCCAACGGTTGGAGGAACAATTCCCGACCATACATTCATACCAGCAATCGATTACGCTGAGACGTATGAAGCGAGAAAAGCAATAAATATGCCAAACCGAGCAAATTTTACGAGTCGGGTATCGGGAACTGGATATATCGGATATATGATGAATAATGATATAACTGGATGTAAAAGCGATGGACTAACTCTTAATACCATTCCAAAGGCATATTCTGTTGCTGGATTTTCACTTCAGGATATATCTACAGCAGCATCGACAGCATCGGCAGGTGTTGAGTCTTCAGATGCGACATTAAAGGCAAAATCTGATTATCAAATCGGTTTATCAAATCAAATCAACGCACAAGGTCTCAGACAAAATATGACGATTGGTGCTCCAGAAGCAAATATTCAATTCGATACTGATACATCTTCATTCAGTATAACAAATCTTCACGCCAGTTGGAGAATTCCGAGCACAGATATATTGGGTAATGATATTACTAATAAAGGCGAAGTCGGAGTCGGATTAAAACGATGTGCTCAGATATGTGATTCTCAACCTTACTCGGAATTTCAGAGTGTATGGGGTGCTGCTGACAGAACTATTCAAACTATCGATAATAGTGCCACACAACTCAGAGCAGAAATCGTGCCTGATACTAATATATTACAAAATATCAGATTTTTGGAAAACTCAATTTCCCCAGCAGTAATGTCTTTTATGACCATCGGTGCGAAATTAGAACCAGTTAATACAGCACCGCACAGTCAAAGTTCCAACAAATTACCAGTTCCAGATGGAAGTAGTTTTGTTGAAATCATTGAAATTATTCCCGCTGGAACAAAGGGCAAGGGAGCGGATGGATATCCAAACCCAGATACAAAAGAATTTATGTCGGTAAGAGTTAAATTTCCGACTTCTTGGAATGATAATAAACAAGTATTTAAGGATGGTTTCACAGATGATGAAATTGGATTTAAAATTACAAGTCAAATGAGTGGAACGGTGTCGGAACAAGAACAAATGATAACAAGTTTTCAAAGACCTAAGAGTAGAATTGGTGGAGTTATAATTTATAATTTTTCACAGAGCACAGCAATGAAGTTCTCAGACAGACCAAGTGTAAGTGGCGATGCTGAATATTCTCAACACGCCAGTTTCAGAGATTTCTTTTCTTCAAAAAGACAAGCAGAAAAAATATGGAAATCAAAAACCTTATGGGGAAAACTAGGATTTTCATATCAACAATTTAATGAAGAAGAATATTTTGAAAATATAGTTCAATATTGCCATCCAAAAACATTTAAGTTAAGAGGCATTACTTCCGACACAGTGTTAGATACATCAACAGTTCCGACTATTTCTACACAAATTAATCCTTCCAATTATACAATCGACAAATTATATGGGGATGCCCTTATTAAACTTCCACAAGTTTTTAATAATTTTGATGCGAATAAACCAAGAACAGAATTACAGAGGAATTACCCAGGTGGGAAGACTCCATCTATGATGGATATGAAAGGTTCGAATCAAGATTCATATCAAGGGTCGCTACATACATTCACAACAATGACGAATATTGTAGCAAAACCGACTCCAATTTCAGCAGAAGAACTTCCGACTTTGAGTAAATTTGGATACTATTTGATTACTTCCGACTTAGTGCCAACATATAAAGATATTGTGAGTAAAGGCGACCCACTCGGATTACTTGGAGTAGTTCCGAAAACATCATTATCAAGTCAAGATTTCATTCCGCTCGCAAACTCGGATATTGTTCAAGTTCTCAATCAAGATACTCAGATTAATAATATCCGAGTTAAGATATTAAATCCAGATTTAACCAATCCAGAACTTAATGAAAATAGTTCCGTAATTCTAAGAATAGATGTTCCAATTGAACCCCCTCAGAAAAATACAGAGTCAGATGCCAAAACAAAAAAAATATCTAAAAAATAATATATTATAAATATATAAAATGTCTAATATTCAAGGTCAAGTATTACTCGCTGAAAATTCTGCTGGAGATGGTCTTAAACGATTAAAATTAGATTCAAGTGGTCGTCTCGAATGTAGTGTAAATGAAATCGAAATTACTGCCTCCGCAATCACAGTCGCTGTCGATGGATTGGAAACGCTCCAAGGCACAACCAATTCAAAACTTGATGTGTTAGAAGCAAGTCTTACCTCAATGGAAGGAAAACAAGATACCCAAATAGGTCATATGGATGGTGTCGAAGCAAGTCTTACAGCAATAACTGGATATGTTGATGGATTGGAAACACTTCAGACTTCAACCAATACTAAATTGGATACACTGGAAACCACTTTGACTGCCATTGAAACTGATGCCGCAGCATTGGAAGTTCTTCAGACAGCAACGAACTCAGCACTTTCCACCATTGATGGAGTAATTGACGCTGCCGAAGCACATCTCGGAACTATTGATACTTCCACAGCATCTTTGGCAACAACAGTCGCATCCTCAAAAGTCAATGTAAATATTGCTTCTGGTTCATCTGGACTTCCGAGTGGAGCATCGACATCCGCAAACCAATCAACTCTTATCGGACACGTGAATGATGTTGAAGGTAAATTAGATATAATTGAAACCACACTTACCGCAATTGAAACTGATATGGCAGCAAATGAAGTATTACTTACTGCCGCAAATGGAAAACACGCGGCAAACGAAGCATTACTCGGAACTATTGATTCAGATACTGATGCCATCAAAACATCGACCGCTGCTTGCGCCACAGACTTGGCGGCGATTGAAGTCTTACTTACCGCAGCGAATACCGACCACGCAGCAAATGAAGTTCTTTTAACAGCAATTGACGCAGATACAAGTAATATAGCAACAAGCACCGCTGCTTGCGCTACAGACTTGGCAGCGATTGAAGTATTACTTACTGCCGCAAATACCGACCACGCAGCAAATGAAGTTCTTTTAACAGCAATTGACGCAGATACAAGTAATATAGCAACAAGCACCGCTGCTTGCGCCACAGATTTGGCAGCGATTGAAGTCTTACTTACTGCCGCAAATACCGACCACGCCGCAAATGAAGTTCTTTTGACAAATGCTGAGGCACATCTCGGAAATATTGAAACTTCTGTTCAAGCAATTGATGACATTGCTCTCGCTGAAGATGCCGCTCACAGTTCTGGACAAAAAGGCGTTATGTTGCTCGGTGTTCGACAAAGTTCTCAAGCAGATTTTGCTGCTGATGGGGATTACACTCCATTATCCATTGATGATGATGGAAAACTCCGAGTTGCTGCTTCCGCCGCCAGTGGTGGTTCAACTGAAGCAAAACAAGATGATGTAATTGGACACATTGATAATGTTGAAGCAAAATTAGATACTCTTGAAACTACTTTGACCGCCATTGAAACTGACCAAGCAGCAATCGAAGTCTTACTTACCGCAGCGAATACCGACCACGCAGCAAATGAAGCATTACTTACGACAATCGATGCTGACACTGGTAATATAGCAACAAGCGCCGCTGCTTGCGCTACAGACTTGGCGGCAATCGAAGTCTTACTTACTGCCGCAAATACCGACCACGCAGCAAATGAAGTTCTTTTAACAGCAATCGATGAAGATACAAATGCCATTAAGAATTCTTGCGCAGCAATTGAAACAGATGCGGCAGCAATCGAAGTCTTACTTACTGCCGCAAATACCGACCACGCAGCAAACGAAGTTCTTTTGACTGCCATTGACCAAAAATTAGGAGATATAGAAACCGCAGTTCAAGCACCTCAAGGGGCAATGACTGTATCAACAATTTTAAGTGCCTCAGTAAGTGCTGGTTCAACTGGGACATCTTCATCATTCACTAAACCAAGAGAAGTGGAAAAATTTGCTTTTTCGTGTGTTGCTGGGACTAATGGTTCTTATAATGCCTTTGTTGAGGCATCAGTAGATAATACCACATTTTTTTCTATGAATGGCGGTCAAAGTTTTAATGCTTCAGGTAATGCTCAAAATTTTCAAGATATCGGAACAAGTCAAATTTCAGCAGCATTCAAATTTTACCGAGTTGTTATTGCGAATAATCATTCAAGTCCTCAAAATTTCGTGGTAAAAGTCTGTTCATAATTTTATTTTCTCACTTAATTTTATAAAATGCCTCATATGTATAATCATACAGATGCCAATCGTCAGATGACAAAACCAACTAAAAAAGGAATGAAACGAGTAAGTCCAAAGAAAAAACAAACAAAGAAACCAATGAAGGGCACTCACAAGATGCCAGACGGAACTGTTATGTCTGGAGCAAAACACAATAAAGATTCAAAACCAGTAAAAAGAAAAAAACCAATGGGAAAAGCAAAAAAAACTATCTCATATTAATATATAAAATGAATTTGAAAGAATATTTATTTACACTTAAGGTTCAAGAACTCAAAGAGATTTGTAAGAACAGCAACATAATTGGAGTAAGTAAAATGAAGAAGTCGGCATTGGTTGAAGCAATGAGCGAATGTGAATTAAAAGGAATTCCAGAAGGATTAGTTTTAGAAAAGTCGGCAGAGCAGCAGTTGCCCGTAGTTCCAGAAGAACCAGAACAAATTAAAGTTCCGAAAGAAGAAATCATATTACATCTTCCGATTAAACCAGATGCTTTGAAAGTTAGTTCCGATAAATGGTTAAATATGTTTAAAAAGGGAAAAAAAATCTTAGAGAATGGTAATGCCCACACCCACTAATAAACCGTTATATGCGAAAGCGAGAGCCAAATATTCTGGAATGAAACATTCAGCCTATAAATCTAGTTTAGTTGTTAAGGAATATAAAAAAAGAGGCGGCACGTATGCTGGAGCAAAACCAAAGAAGACTGGACTTACAAGATGGCATAAAGAAGATTGGAAAACTCAAGATGGTAAGAAAACTTATGAAGGTAAGAAGAATAAAATCTTCCGACCAACGAAGCGAATTACAAAAGATACTCCAACTACAATGTCGGAACTAACTCCAGCAAGAAAAAAGAAAGCAATTGCGCAGAAAAAAGCAAAAGGCAGAGTAAAAAAATATTGAGTAATTATATAACAATGCCTCCGAAACGAATCCGAGAATATTCGATAAATACAAAAACAAAACCAAAGAAATTAGTTCCAGTTAGAGATGCGCCACCAGTTCCTGCCAAAGCCAAGAAAAAAAAAAAGCCTAACTTTGTGCTTCGAGACCCCACTACTGGATTGACAAATGCCGAGGCAGCATCTCTTCTCGCACCACTGCCAAAAGAACCAAAGAAGCCAAGAACAAAAGCAAAAGAACCAAAGAAATTAGTCAAACCAGATGTAATGAAACGAATTCAGAAAAAGGTTGCTAAATTGGGTAAAGAAAAAGTTGCTGAAAAAGTAAAAGTCGGTAAAAAAATAGAGAAAGTAGCGAAAAAAATGCCGACATCAAGGGTAAGGAAAAAAGCATTAGAGGCTTTCAATTCAAATCCAGCATTAAAAACATTCACAGAAAAATTAAGTAAGGAAAAACGAGTTATAAAGGGCTCAATCACCCCGAGAGAAATCGGTATGGGTAGGCTTCAAGCCGCATATCTTCAGTTGTTATCAGACACGGCGATTAGAACGGGAAGAGCATCGTTTGCTCGGGCGGGGGAGCGAAAAATAAAAGCAAGAGTCCAACCTTCTCCACAAAAAATTATGGCATATTTGAAAAAATTTGATTTCGCGACCAATCGACCACAGATGACTGAGAAGGAAAAACGGTATGCCCCGCTGCGGAATGCTTGAGCAGTCTGGAAAAAATAAGTATTTTTATAAATTAAATATATTATTAATGTATAAAATGCCTAAAAAGAAACAGTTAGTTCCAGTTCGAGATGCTCCAGCAGTTCCGAGTGCCAAGAAAAAAGTGCCAAAAATGCCAGATATGAAAGCAATTCAGAAGAAAGTTGCTGAAAAAGCCAAACCCAAAGCCAAAGCACCAGCCAAACCAAAAGCCAAAGCACCAGCCAAACCAAAAGCCAAAGCACCAGCCAAACCAAAAGCCAAAGCACCAGCCAAACCAAAAGCCAAAGCACCAGCCAAGCCAAAAGCCAAAGCACCAGCCAAAGCCAAACCAAAAATTAATATGGCACGAATTCAGAAAAAGGTTGCTAAATTGGGAAAAGACCAAGTAAAAGCGAAAAAGAAACAAGGCACGGCATTGGAAAAAGCAGCAAAAAAAGAACCATCAGCATACGTAAATCCAGCCAAACTCGACATCCAACAATTAAATTTAGATAATCCACATCTTTTTGAAGAACACGATGAAATAGATAATTATTTTCAATCGATGGCAATGCGAGGTGATTACACAGATTTTTTAACACAAGGTCAAAGCAATTTTTATGGCAAACATTATGTGGATGCGCACTCATCGTATGGGAATGCCATTGAATATCAAGAAGATGCTGATAAATTTGAAGACATCGAACAAAAACTAATGAACAGAGTATCCACCAACGTTTATAAAACTAGAGCGGCGGCAGTGAGAGCATTTAAGAAAAAAGAAAAAGGAACAAAAAAAACACTGTCCCAATATCAACAAGCATTTGCTTCTTTCTATGATAATTATTAAATAAAAATATTTTATTAATATAATGCCGCCAAAGAAAAAAACCGATTCGAAACCGTTATACAAACCAATGAAATCCACTCGTGCTGGAAAGAAGGGGATGGTATATGTTATGAAAAATGGTTCAAAGAGATTAATACATTTTGGAGACTCCTCAATGGGAGATAAAAGTCTTGGTGCTTCGAAAGCCAGACAAAAATCTTATTTAGCAAGGTCTGGAGGAATTCGGAACAAAGCGGGAAAACTTACTGCGAACGATAAAAACAGTGCTAATTATTGGAGTCGGAAAGTTAATTGGTAGCATAATGACACATTCCACATTTTTTTTTCCAAGTGCTTTTGTAAATTCTTTTATTACAATTATGACCTTCACATATCATAGTTTGTAATGTTTTCCATTCACCATTTACCCGTCTCTGAAATTTTTCACAGCCTTTACATACATTTCTTGTGTGTCTGCGATGTCCCTCTCCACATACAGCACAAGTTCTTCCGCCTACAAATTGTTTTATACAACAACTTCCGAGCACAAGAAAATCTGTTTCTTTTTTATTACATATATATCCATTGTTTATTAATCCTTGCTTACCACATACACATTCACTCTCGTGCGGTAGCAACCTCTCACCTTGACCAAATCTTAAATAATAATAGTTCAGATGTTCTTTAAAATTTCCACCACAATAATTCCAACCAGAATTAATTATTTCATCATATGTCAAATTATAATTTATGAGTCCTTGTTTAAATCGTTCAAATTTAGCCATCTACATATTATTAATTTTTATTTTTTTAAATCAATTTTATTGAATGGTTCATTTTTCGTTTTTTTTTATATATTAATTATATAAGATGCCTAAAAAAGGAACGACTACTAAATATAAACGCCGTGTTGGAGTAAATCTTGGTCAATTAAAAAAAGATGGCTTTGCTTTTGACCCACCCATACCAGAAGACCAATTCGACGGAAATGTTGAAGCATTAAGACAATTTAAGTTGGAATATAAACCAGATGGAACTGGTCGGAAAAAACAAATGAAAGGCGTATTAAAGAACTTGGAGACTGGAAGATTATATCTTGCCGATGGAGAAAGATATCGAGAATTTACCGATGATGAATATTCATACATTGTTAAAGAAATTGGAGAAGCAAAACAATTGGGAGATGTAGAAAAAAGAATCGGAAAACCATATAAAGAACGAACTTCCGATGATGATGATGAGGAGGGCTTTTTTCTTTCGGATGAACCCTCAGATAAATATACGTTGGATGGAAAAGAATATATTTACGAATCTGATGGGGATGAATTTTATGATGTTGAGGAAGAAGAGTTTGTTGAGCCTGATAGTGCTACGAATGAGGACATCATAGAGGAACTAAAAGACCTCAGAAATGAAAGACACGGACAAAGCAAGTTCGGGAAAGAGACTTTCGACTATTTTTCTCCGTCGGGGAAAATGAGAAAATTTATGTGGGCTGGGCACGACTTGGATAGCGGTTTTAACGGAGTCGGAGAGGAGATGATATTATATATAGATGAAGTTGGTGAGGTGTATGCTGATGAACAAATTGATTCGAAAACACGTCTTCCATATCTGGGTGATGACGCAGTGCCAATCGGAGAGATAGTTCCATCTGGAAGTGGGAAGTTAATTCCAGATAATGTCAGCGATTGGACTTTGAGATTTACACAACATACCAGATACTCGAATTTGGGTAATCGAGAACAAGACAAAAAATACAAAAATCCATATCCGCAATTCGATGACGATGATGATGATGAAGAGCCAGAGATTAGTGTTGAGCCAATACAACTCGACGACACAGAATTTTATTATGACAAAGAAAATAGGTTTCTTTTTGAGGCAGATGAATACGGTGAGACTGTGCCAGTCGGAGAAATGTTTTATCTTTCAAACTATGGCTCAAACCACATATTTTACGCAACTACTAAGTATAATAAACTCAACCCTGCCGCAGGAAACCCTATTGATGGAGAGGAAAAAACAGAGCCGTGGAGTCCTCAAAATCCAATATCATTGGCGGATTATGACAAACTGCGAATTAAACTCGGAGCAGGTAAGACACGCCTTCCAGATGGGACAGAGAGAGAGGACGAGGAACTGGATAAACCAACTAGGATGGATGATGTGGATGTATATCGATTTTATCCAAGTCTTGATTACGCGGGGACATCAGACTTCATAGATTTTCAATACCGACTTGAAGATATTTGTTGGGTTTTATTACAACCGACTACATTTAATCCGCGACACAATCCCGAAACGGGTTTTCCACACATTGGTAATACGACTGATGATGACATTGATAAATTTGGAACAATTATTGCTGAAGAAGATAAATTCTTTTTGGAGTCGGAAGAAACGATGGATGAATATTTGGCTGTGGGTTTAAGGGGAATGATTGGACATCGGAGAGTTCATTTTGTTAATGCCATTGGCGATGAGGAAACCAGTATAGGGCATAAGATTAGAATTTATTCATTTCCAGAAAAAGTCTTATTAAATCGAGAGTATGATGATGATATCGATGAGATGAACCAAACCGTTTGGGATTTGTTGGCAATATCGAATGAAGATATGGGTTTTTTTGACGAAATAAATATTTTGACGGGCGAGGAGGCAGACCTCGATGAATTTGAAGGCAGCACTTTTTTCGATGAAGAATTGAGGGCAGAGTATATGGATTATGGTGTTCCTTATGAAAATTCCGAAAGCGAGAACCCTTTCATGCCATTACCATTCAAAGTTTCAGAACCAAACAAGGATATAGCAAATAAAATTGGGTTGGATATTTTTGGTGTCGGTGTGCCCTTTCTCGGAAATTTAATTGGAGAAGATACAGAAGATAAAGAGGCAAAAATCGCATATGGTCAATCACTTATAGATTTGGATGAAGAAACTGAAACCGCTTTAGATATTTTAATGGAAGAAATTTTGAAGGAAGATTTATCTGAAAATTTACTTGAGGAGAAAGCGCGAAGTAAAAGTAAGAAACCCAAAATGGCAACATTTGGAGCAGACCCATCCAAAGTAATTAAAAAGAAAAAATCTAAAAAACCACTGACTGAAAAACAAATAGCAGCACTTGCGAGGATGAGAGAAAAAGCAGCAGAAAAACGAGCAGCAAAAAAAAAAGCGGCTGGAACTAAAGAATAATTATATTTGTATAAGTATGTATTGGTTTTTATTATTTGATTATTTTAAGTATTATCCAAACTCCCAATGAATTCCACCACTTTTCTTTTTTTTTCCGAATCGACCACATACAAGATTGGCACTCGGATGTTTCATTTTGTAGCAATATGCGTTCAACACACACATCCCCATCTCATTTTTCCAAACTGAACTCAGAAGTTCCGAGGCAACATATGAGTCTTTTATTTTTTTACTGTTCATTAATTTTTTTACATTAGTTCTGATTGAGTTGAGAACCATTGGCATCCATTCTGGGACTACCTCATAAAGAATCTCGCCTTTACATTGACGGATTTTCCAAATGAAATCATAATCTGGAAACATTGGGTCAAATATAACTTGACCATTATCATCTTCACACCAAACGTGGAGGTCAAGGAGCGTATCTTTGTAAATTTTTTCACCAGTTGATGAAGTCTGGGCTGGAGAGTATGAGAAGCACATTTCTGAGCGATACAAAATATAATCTAGAAAAAATAAATTCAATTTTCTGCTATAGAATATTCTGAATACCCCGTTTTTCGTTTATTTGCTGAAAATTACAAAACTATTTCTGAGACTAAAATATATTACTTGGAACTATTCAAAAGTTCCGACTTTGAAATCATCATTAATTAGTTCCGACATTTGGATAACTCACAACTTTTCTTCCGTCAATATGAGTAGGCATCACAACTCCGTTAAAAGTTCCGACTTGAAATTCTTTTGCTTGTTCAGATTCATCTCCGTATTCTTCAACAATCATTTCATTAAATTCTTGTGTGGCTCTTTTCCAAGCATCTTCAGAGAGTTCAAACCATTCATCAAATGCCGACTTCCAAACTTCAGCAAACTCTTTCTCTGGAACATCCAAACAATGAACGTGTGGGTGGGAAGAAAGTTTCTCATTGAACTCTTTCCAAAATAGTTCCAACTCTTCATTACAAAGATAATCAATAGTTCCGACTTGTCTTTTCAATTCTGTATTATTTCCGATTTCAGCATACATCGACAATAGTTCTGTAATCGCATTACAATTTACTCTGTATTTAACATAATAGTCGCTGATAAGTCCTCCGCGGATATCAAGATTGTTGTGGTTATCACTGTGGTCAATTTGTTGAATGTGGCTCATTGTATGTGTAAATGTATATTATATATTTTAAGTAAAAATAACTTTCAATTTTAGATTATAAGATATTCTGAATACCCCCTTTTTCGTAATTTTGCCGAAAAAATCCAAACTATTTCTGAGAAAATAAAAATATTGGTTGGAACTGTTCAAAAGTTCCGACTTGAAATACAAAAAGATATCTAAAGTTCCGATTTGTTTTTTTTTTTTTTTTTTTTTTTTTTTTTTTTTTTTTTTTTTTTTTTTTTTTTTTTTTTTTTTGTCAATTTAATGCCATTCATCATCACGCCGTTCAACAACAACATCATAAACTCTTTTTATAACGTGGTTCGGAAGTGGTGTGTTTTTATGCCAGTTCGAGATGTTTTGAAAAGCCAAAGCAAGGTTTGTAAATCTTTCATTTTCTTCATATTGCCATTCACCGAAATTATCTGAACATTTATAAATTGAGATGTAATCTCGAAACACAATGATAGTAAATTGAACAGTGAGGTTGAAAGGCATAATCAATTTATTGAGGAGCGGGAACTTTTTTTTTTTTTTTAAATCAATTTATTAAAGATATTTGGTCAATTTACTGGGGGATTTGGTTTGGTTTTGTGTGGTCAATTTATTCGGAACTGTTAATAATATATTCTAGAAAAAAATAAAT
>Ga0209634_1001795_pt1 | contig 15423 bp, 18 predicted proteins | sample LinPmetageLP40_FD_184043 | JGI IMG/M metagenome (GOLD analysis project Ga0209634, IMG submission 184043) | Marine viral communities from the Pacific Ocean - LP-40 (SPAdes) (version 2) | ecosystem: Environmental > Aquatic > Marine > Oceanic | place: Pacific Ocean | collected 2010-08-26
AGTAGTATAGTTAACAGGAGCTGCAGCTGCAGCTGGAACCTGAGCTGGTAGCTCCTGTGGATTTTCCATTGGCAGAAAGACTGGTGGTTTTTGTACTATTTAGTTACTAGGAGCTGGTGCAGCGTCCCAGGAAGCAGGATGCTTCATCCGTCATCTCCATCGCATTGCCGAAGCCCAGTCGCCCGTGGTACTATAGTAGTAGTCAGGAGCTGCACCTGCAGCTGCTGAAGTTCGTGTGGTGAAAAAAAGTTTTCTTTTGCTCTTGACTATGGGAAAGAATGGGACTATATCAGTACCTGAAGTTCACCATGACTTAAAGCGCTAAGGTGTCTTCATAGAGTCAGGAGCCGAGGAGAACCTTCGGGCTTCCACCAAACAGCTTCCCGTAAGATCGCTGTCAGACGCCCTGACTCTACATTACTAGAAAGGAACAGACTATGGAAACAATGACAGTACAAAAGAGACAACCCACCTGCGCAGAGCGTGTTGCAGAAGAATGGAAAGAAAGGCAGGAAGATCTGAAAGATCCAGAGTACGAAGCGTTGGGCTTTGACTACGTAGCTCCGCATACATTCACCGAACGTGGCGTGTTCCCTCCATATATTCAAGCCCAAGGCTATTGGCGCTGGCAGTTCAGCTGGGGCGGACCGAGCGACGAGCTTCGGGGATTCGTGAACGAACACAAAGAACTACATCGCTTAGAATACTGGTTCCTTGACTGGGGAGACGGTGCAAGTATTAAGGTGGCACAGGACGCTGAGGCCTGGACTCAGATGCAGGAGATGATAGGCTGATGCTGCATTACATTGCATTGGCGGCCCTGGCTTATATAGTACTGTTTATAGTAGCTCCCCAGGCGACAGCTGCGGGGACGCTGTTAATTTGCAGTTTGTTTTGGGATAACCTACTTCTTTTTATGAGTTAAACGCATCTCCATCGCATTGCTGAGCCAGTTTGCTCCCCTATAAGTATATATAACAGGAGCTGCTCACCATGCGAGGGAAGTTCGTGTGGAAAAATAATTAAAATAAACTATTGACTTCTAATAAAATGGGATTATATAAGACTTATTAACTAGAAAGACGAAAGGATAATAAAATGTCGAAAGTTGTTAATATATTAGAAGTACTAGAAAAGGCTCACCAAAGCCAAGCTAGTTTAAGTAAGAAGTCTAAACAAGCTATCATAGATAGTTATGGTAGAGCATTAACCATGCAGAAGGTTTTAGCAGACTTCATAAAAGTAAATCGTAATTTAGTAATAGATATGGGTATTGGAGAAAATGCTAACCTATTACATGGGAGGGATTACACACTTCATGTTACACAAAAACTATCTGCAAAAGTTGACACAAAACTCGTTAAGGAAAAACTTGGGGAGTTGGAATATCATAAGTGCAAAGTGCCAACGCAGTATAAAACGATACAAGCTATGCCTTTATCGGAAAGCACAGTTAAAAAGAATAAGAAGTCTACAATTGACGAAGTAGCAGATTTTAGAATAGCTATGTAGTTCTGAGTAGTAATCAAACACGATAGCAAGGGCGACAAGGTCGCCCTTTTTTAATGTCCATTGCATTGCTGTTAAGGAGTGGTTGCCTACCCTAGTATAGTAATAAGTTGCACCACCCGTGCTTTGGGTTGTTGTCAAGTAATAAAAGAAAAGTAATAAAGTGTTTGACTATAAGATAACATGGGAGTATAAAGAATATAGAAAGGAATAACTATTATGCCAGATAATAACAATGACTTATCAAGACGACTACAAGCAATGGAACAACAGTTCGGTGTTGCTCTTCGTAACCCTACAGAGGTTGCACCTACTACTAATCAACCTATTCAAGGTCAACTTGAAGATAATATTAATTGGAAAGCCTTATACAAAGTATTAGAGAGTGAGGTAGAGGGTCTAGTGTTTGACCCTAATGCTCCTGCTTATGTTAAGACTTGGGCGAGTAATCTAATGCAGAAACTTGCTACGAGGTTACCAAGATGAATAAGCATATGAGAGTGTTAACACTTATTCTTAATTCAATAATGTTAGTCGGTCTATTGACCGACTATAATGTACTACAGTATTCTCTGTTAAGTAATTTATTCTTAATAGGTTTATCAATGACTTGGATAAAACTATACGATTTAGTTAACAGTATATAACGATTTCCCTATGGGAATCTGGCGAGGGGGATAAGTTATCCCCCTTTTTTTATGCTTCCAGCCCAGGGAAGTACACGCTACCTGTAATTGCTTCAGGTCTTTAGGTACTTACAACCGACTACAACACCATATATAGAACTATCTACACCCTACACCCCCTAAATGCAGTCAATCTGTGCGTTGGGTCTAAAGGTTGAGTTTCACACAAATACAGAGTATAAAATAACTTTTTATGATTTCAGAAAAAATACCAACCGATTTATTAAAATATGAACTTAGAAATTTACAAATAAAAATTGCAGAGGAGTCCCGTTCCTCCTATTTAACTTTTGTAAAAAAAGTTTGGCCTGACTTTATTGCAGGTAATCATCATAAAATTTTTGCACAAAAATTAGAAGATGTTTCACGTGGAAAAATAAAACGATTAATTGTTAATATGCCACCTAGACATACAAAATCTGAGTTTGCATCTAATTTATTTCCAGCGTGGATGATGGGCCGTAATCCTAAATTAAAAATTATTCAGACGACACATACGGCAGAATTATCGTATAACTTTGGTAGGAAAGTGAGGAACCTATTTGACCAACAAGAATTTAAAGATGTTTTCCCGTCTGTCAGCTTATCACAAGACTCTAAGGCTGCGGGGCGTTTTACAACTAACAAAGGTGGAGAGTACTTTGCTGCTGGTGTGGGTGGCGCTATTACTGGTCGTGGTGCCGATTTGCTCATTATTGATGATCCTCATTCAGAGCAAGACGCCCTAAGTCAAACGGCTATGGACAATGCCTATGAATGGTACACCTCAGGCCCAAGACAACGTTTACAGCCTGGTGGTTCCATAGTTATTGTTATGACAAGGTGGTCAACAAAGGATCTTACAGGAAAATTATTAGCAGCTCAATCAAACGATAATGCTGATCAGTGGGACGTGGTCGAGTTTCCTGCTGTCTTGAATGATAAACCGATGTGGCCTGAATACTGGAACATAAAAGAATTAGAGGGTGTCAAAGCATCTTTGTCCGAACAGAAGTGGCAAGCACAATGGCAACAAGCCCCTACCTCAGAAGAAGGTAGTATTATTAAACGTGACTGGTGGAAAGTGTGGCCAAAAGAAGACATACCTGATTTAACGCATATTATACAAAGTTATGACACAGCGTTCAGTAAAAAAGAGACAGCAGATTTTAGTGCAATAACAACGTGGGGTGTATTTAGACCCGTGGAACACGGACCCTTTCATATTATTTTATTAGATATGCGCAAAGGCAGATGGGATTTTCCTGAATTAAAAGAAATTGCGTTGGAGGAATATAAATACTGGGAACCCGAAACAATCTTGATAGAAGCGAAAGCTTCTGGTATGCCCTTAACACAGGAGCTACGTCAATTAGGAATTCCTGTAGTTACTTATACACCCAGTAAGGGTAATGATAAGCACGTTCGTGTAAACTCCGTAGCTCCTTTATTTGAAGCAGGACAGGTGTGGTGTACGGAAGATAGATGGGCAGAAGAAGTGATTGAAGAATGTGCAGCTTTCCCTTATGGTGAACATGACGATTTAGTTGATTCAACAACACAGGCGTTGCTGCGATTTAGACAAGGCAACTTTATTCAGCTAGATTCTGATTATGAAGATGAAAAACGTTTGATTGACGGACCTAGGGAATATTACATATGAATATGAAAACTAAACCTGTTGCAAAAATAGCTGATACTATTCTTGACATTATAGATCCTAAAATAGCTTCTAATATAAAAACAGCAGATAAGCTTAGTAAAAATCCAAGAGATCTAATAGCTATTAAAAATGCTAGAGAAAATGTTTTAAGATTAGCAAATAAATCTCACAAACAAAAAATTCAACAATACATGGCGGAAGATCCAAATGTTTTAAAAGCTCAAACTTTATGGTCTAGTATTATAAACAGTAATAGAGGAAAAGGTACGGGTAGTGGTTTTAATAGCCATCCTAATTTTAAAATGTTTTTGGAAGCTTATAAACCTTTATATTTAAATAAACATAAATCCAAAAAAGATTTTTATAAATTTAAATATGTTTATGATACTCTATCTCCTTCTGATTACATTTCTCAATCAAAAACTTTTAAAGGAAGAGTAAGAGACAGAAAAGCAGACGTTAATTCGTTATTAGTAAAAGAAATGAATATACCTGACTCTCAAAAAATGGGTGCGGCGCAAGCAAGAGTGTCCTTAGGATTAAGAGGAGATACATCAGCAGGTACGCCTTCTTATGTTTTTGATGAAATACAGGAAGAAATTGCTAATGTAGTTTCTAAATACAGGCAAAAACACTATGATGACTTTGGTTCTTATCCCACAGGTACAGGTCAGACTAGAGATTCTTTTACAAGATTTCTTCAAAACGAAAGTCCTTTGGTTGATTCCTACCTGCAACAAGTTGGCTTTAATGTAGATAATAATACTTTAAGTATTAATATGAAAAATACAGAAATTAAAAAGCTATTTAATGATGCAAAAAAAGATTATCCTGATCAAATTGGAGATTTTAATCCTGGAACTAAAAAATCTATAAGAAGTTCAAGAGATAAATCAATTCTAGATGATAACAGAAAAGATTTTAGTTGGTCTAATAATAAATATTTTGATGATAATTCTGAAGTAAGTAGAGTTATTAATAATTTTAGAGACGACATAGCTTCTAGCGGAACAGCTGAAGGACATCCTATGTATTATAATAGAAAAAATGTAGATGCTCAAATTAATAGAATGTTTACCGCAGGTATTAAAGCAGGTAAACCTATGGATGAAATAATAGAAAATGTAACACAATCTTTAAAAAATGCTGATCGTAAAACTTTTCCTAAAATTAATGAGATATTAGATAAAAAATTTAAAATACGAAAAAGAATTGAAGAAGGTAGAGCAATGGGCATGGGCTCTGGAATGGTAGATAATATTAATCTTGGTCACATTGTAGATGTAGCTCATGATTACAAATTAGGGTTGAACATGGATAATTTATTTCTTCTTCCTCAAAAACCAAACATAGCTCAATACCAAAAGTATGACAAACAATTAAAAACTATTCAACAAAAATTAAACTCACCTAATACTCGTAATTCTATTTCAGAACAATCTGCTTTACAGGATGAATTATCTGATCTTGGTATAGAATTAGAAAGGCAGGGTATAGTAACAGATGTAGGATACGGAAGAATAGGTAAAGCAAAAGACCCTGATGCTCTGTTTGACATGTTTGATGAAAATGTAAAATTTTATGAGGCACAACCTCCAGGAATGAAGTATACTGATGAAATGAATAAAAGGATTGTAGAAGACGGAGCGCAAGGTCCTGGATTTGCTAGTGGTGGAGAAGTAGATATTACAGAAGAAAAATCTTTTATGGATTATCTATTTCCTAAAACTTTTGAATATCCTTATAAAGTTGGTGGAAACGAACCTTTGTATAATCCAATACCTAAAGAAGGAAAAACAAAAGCAGTAGCTGATGCTATATCTTTGCAGGATGCGAGAGAAAGTTTAGACAGTAAAAGTAAACAAAGAAAAATGGATTTTTCTGAAAATGAAAATGTTAAAAATTTTAAAAAATCAAAAGAAGTAGTAGATTATTATGATGATGTATACCAACAAAATCTCTTTGGTAGTATACTTGGAATAACTCCTGAAGAGGCAGATGCTGTAGCATCCGAGGAAATTGACATGCCTGATTTTAGACAAGGTAGTTCTGATGTTCCCTTAACTATGGAGGTTATTGAAGAGCAAGAAGATATTTTTGATAGTGATGAATACAAAGATAAAACTGCTTTTATGACAGCGCCTCAATTTAAAGATAAAAAGTATAAAGCAGTTACGGATATTCTTAAAAATGATTTATCAGGACTTTCAAATGATGTTCAAAGATTTATGCTAGGCGCTTGGGCTAATGTTGTTCCTATAGGTTTCGCTGCAGAAACCGTAAGTAATTATCACGATTTAAATGAACCTGGTGTTGGCGGAGGTATGACAATTGATAGATTTCTTCCAAAAGAAGTAACAGGAGATAAATACGACGGTGATTATTATAATTTAATATATGATTCTAGTACAGGAAAGGGAACAGACTACGCAGAAGCTATGGGATTATTAGATGATAATGGAGACATACAAGTTGAACTATTAAAAAAATATTTGAAAAATGATATTGTACCAAGCACAAATTTAAATGTAGATGGTGGTGAACTTAGAGAACCTACTGCATTAGACGCAGTCAAAACTACGGGTTTGGTTGCCGCAGCGGCACTTCCTTACTTTATGTTTGGAAATATATCACAAGTAATGGGGAGAACAGATATAAGAGGGTTAGGTAAACTCATGAGAATAGCTCCTCAACTTTTTGGTATACCTACACCCAATGAAGCAAAACAATTTGCTCAACTACTATTAAGAAGCACTTTAAAATTAGGAAAAACCCCTTTTGATAAAAGTCTTAGAAAAAATATTACTCTTATGGTTAATGAGTTACAGGCTAATGCAACAATGGAAAAGAGTGACAAATATTATAAAGATAAACTTGAAGAGTCTACAAATCCTAAATATAGTGAAGAAAGACAAATATTAATAGATAACTTAATAGAAATTTATACAAATAAACCTCTTAAAGAAAAAGATGAAAAACTTAGAAAAGAAAAAACTTTGAAACAAACTAATGATATCCTATCCCTTGCTAAAAACTTTGAAGATTTACCTACGTATGTTAGAGATCTAGCTATCGATGAAGCTTTTCAAATTTTAGGAATTAAAAAATCAGAAACTAAATTTATGCCTGAAGAAACTTTATTTGAAGAGGTTACAGGGATAGATGTATCTCCTGGTGAAAGAGATACTATGCCAATCAGTTTAAACGAACTTAAAAAAATGTCCACGGGCGGCGATCCAGGAGAACTTACTGATTCTGTTATTTCAGGAGAGGAAGAAGTAATTAATATAGACCCTATGTTGCGAGGAGGTGCGTATGAATCAATAGAAGATTTAGACATGTTTGAAGAAGCTAGTAATGTTCCTCAAATACCTCAGAGAGAAAATATTTTTGATGATGAAAATTCTTATGAGGTAGCTAATGTAGGAAGAGTACCAGGATGGGCGGTAACTAATTTAAGTAAGTTAGATAGTTTAGCTCCTCTAGGACCACAGATTAAAAACTTACTGCGAATAGGAGATGAGATTGCTGAGACGACAACAACACAAGGGGAAAAAGTAGGAAGATTTTACTCTAATCTCGAAGCACGGCTCTTAGATCCTAATGCTCCAGAAGTTTTTGAAACACCAGCAGATCTTTACAATTTTTTAAACTCTAAAGGGATTGGAAAAATTGAAGTAGACGATTATCAAATACCTCAACTTATAGAAACGTTTTCTAAAAGTGAAAAACCTATAACAAAAGCAGATTTATTAGCTAGAATACGAGAAGCCCCAATTAGAAAGTTAGAGACAAAAGTATTTGGTTTTCGATCAGAGGTTGAAAATGGGGATGAATTTATAAACGGAAAATATCCCAATGCTCACATGGAAAAAGGTTACATACCTGACACATATAGAGAAAATGTAGTTTTTATTAACCCTTCTAAAATACCTAATGATCCTAAATCATATGAATATAGTACTCATGGTTTTTTCAACGCAGAAAATATGCAATACGTTGTTGGTTGGTCTAGACTTTCCGACAGATATGCTATTAATCCAGGAAGTGCAACACAATTATTATCGCCTGAAAAAACAAAACAAATAAGTGATTTAAATAAAAAAATAGAAAGATTAACAAAGCTTTCCCAAACTTCCGCTGAAGATTTAATTACAAGATCTGGAGGTAGAGTAACCGTTGATCAAGCAGCGAAGAATATTACTCAAGCACAAAAAGATTTAATTAAAGCGCAAAAAAATTTAGAAGATTTAAACTCAAAGGTTTCAAAAATACCTAATCAATCTATTAAAGTTACTTTTGCTGATGAAATTCAATCTGATATTTTTCAAACCTATAGAAAAACACTTGAAGTAGTAAAAAAAGATTATCAAAAACTTTTACAAAAAAATATTAATCCTAAAGACAAATATATGGTTGATGCTTCAGGAGATATTAGGTCAAACACCGATATTATTCAATTTTATGACAAGCATAAGGATATTATGCGTCCAATGTTTAGAACAGCAGAAGATTTAGAAGCCTATATTAATGAATTAACGCAATCTAATAAAGTTTTTGAAGATTTTGCTAAAATAAAACCAGGGCAGTTACAATCTAATCAATTAAAACTTGTTCAAGATGCAGCAAAAAAAAGAGATAAGGTTTTAGCTGTTTTTGAGGAAGCTAATACTAATCCTGAAACATTAAAAAAGTTATTTCCTAATATTCCTTTTAAAGACAGAAAAGCATGGGGTGATATTATTGTTAAAAATGATCTTCATTCTGCGGCTAAGAGACTGTTTATAGATAAAGATCCTAATGCTTCTACTTGGTATGCGATTTCTCCAGCGGAATTAGTACAAATAAGATATGGACAAAGCGGAACAACGGGTACAGCTCTTGCAGAGCGAACAAAAAATATGAAAGGTATAGGAACAGGAGAATTTTATGGAGGACCAAATGCAGTAGATCCCTCAGGAAAACATTATACAGGGATATTGGAAGAATCTTTAAAAAGAGCCGCTAATATTAATAATAGTGAATTTAAGGTAATAAAAGTTTCTGTTGGAAAACCTAAAAAAATAGATAAAGTTATAGATATAGTAGATGAAGGTGGTAATATTGTAAAAACTTTTAAGGTGAAAAAAACAGATGATTTTACTAGCACCTTAAATAAGGCAATGAAATATATTGAAGATTCAGGAATAGAAGGATTGAAAGATGTGCCAAGGGAAGTACCTTCAGGCTTTAAAACTGTAGATGCCTATGCTATAAAGCTTACACCAGAGATGATTTTACCATCTAAAACACATTTTGCATCTGGAGGATATGTACAAAGTCCTTTAGTTGATATAGAAGAGCTTATAGGAGCATAGAAATAATGGCTATAGATAAACCAGTAAATTACGATCAACCTCAAACGGTGAATGATGAGTTAATGATTCCTCCTTTAGTAGGAGAAGAAATTGAATTAGAGCCAGGAACAGATCAAGAAGTTAATGTTGAAATGATGGAAGATGGTTCTGCTGTTATAGGAGAACCCGAACAATCGCCAGTATCTTTTGATTCAAACTTAGCTGAATACATGGATGAGAATGATCTAGGTTTTTTATCTAGTGATATAAGAGGATCTTATGATGAAGATAAATCTTCAAGAAATGATTGGGAAGAAACTTACACAAAAGGCTTAGATTTACTAGGTTTAAAGTACAGATCAAGAAGCCAACCTTTCATGGGTGCAAGTAATGTTACTCATCCCTTGTTAGCTGAAACAGTCACACAATTTCAAGCTCAAGCATATAAAGAAATACTTCCTGCGGGAGGCCCAGTTCGTTGTCAAATAATAGGAGCTCAAAGTAAAGAAAAAGAAGATCAAGCTCAAAGAGTAAAAGACTACATGAATTATCAAATTATGCATGTTATGGAAGAATTTGATCCTGATGTAGATCAAATGTTATTTTATCTTCCCTTAGCAGGTTCAGCTTTTAAAAAAGTATATTATGATGCGGGATTAGGAAGAGCTGTTTCAAAATTTATTCCTGCTGAAGATTTAGTGGTTCCTTACACAGCAACTAATCTTGAACAGTCTGAAAGAGTTACACACATTGTTAAAAAATCAGAAAATGAAATTAAAAAATTACAAGTAACAGGTTTTTACAGAGATGTTTCTTTAACAATTTCTGATCAAGAATCTAGATTAAAAGAAAAAGAAAGAGAATTATCAGGTATTCATAGAACAGGATATCAAAATGAAATGTATACTTTATTAGAAGTACATGCTGATTTAGATATTCCTGGTTTTGAAAATGAAGACGGAATAAAACAACCTTACATTGTTACAATAGATGAAGGCTCTAATAAAGTTTTATCTATTTATAGAAACTATAAAGAGGAAGATACATTATTTAAAAAACAACAATATTTTGTTCATTACAAATTTATGCCTGGTCTAGGTTTTTATGGATTAGGACTTATACATATGTTAGGTGGTTTGTCTAGAACAGCAACAGCTGCTTTAAGACAACTTGTGGATGCGGGTACTTTAGCTAATCTTCCTGCTGGATTTAAAGCAAGAGGTTTACGAATTAAAGATGACGATAGCCCTTTACAACCAGGAGAATTTAGAGATGTAGACGCACCTGGTGGAAGTTTACGTGATGGTTTAATGCCATTACCCTATAAAGGAGCTGATCCAACATTATTTCAATTATTAGGTTTTTGTGTCCAAGCTGGAAAAGAATTTGCTACAATTGCTGATCAAAAACTAGGTGAAGCAGGTGGAGCGGGAGCTCCTGTTGGAACTACAATGGCCATTATGGAAAGAGGCATGAGAGTTATGTCCGCTATTCATAAACGTATGCACTATGCTCAAAGAATAGAGTTTAAATTACTAGCAAAAATATTTTCTCAATCTCTACCTCCTGTTTATCCTTACGATGTTCAAGGAGGTATGCAAACAATAAAAGCTACTGACTTTGATGATAGAATAGATATCATTCCTGTCTCAGACCCAACTATTTTTTCTATGTCTCAACGAGTAACGTTGGCACAAACACAATTACAATTAGCACAAGCTGCTCCCCCTATGCATAACATGTATGAAGCATATAGACGTATGTATGCAGCTATGGGAGTTCAAAATATTGATGCTATTTTACCAGTACCAACTCCACCTCAACCTAAAGATCCAGCTACAGAGAATGGAATAGCTATGTTAGGACAAGCTTTACAGGCTTTTAGAAATCAAAATCACTTGGCGCACATAGATGCTCACCAAGCTTTTTTTTCTAGTGCTCTAGTAAAAGGAAATCTACAAACATTAACTATTCTACAAGCTCATATTATGGAACATTTATCTATTCAAGCAAGAGAAGAGGTAGAACAAGAAATGAAACCACAAGTCGAAGAAATGCAACAGAAATTTGGAGGAGAAGTTCCTGAAGAGGAACAACTTCGTATGCAGGAGATTTTAGAATCTAAAGTTGCTGAAAGAATTGTTGAAATGACAGAAAAATTAGTAATGGAAGAACAAGAAGCGCTTCAACAACAACAAGAAGACCCTTTAATTGCATTAAAACAACAAGAATTAGGCATAAGAGCTGATGATTTAGAGAGAAAAAAGGTCTACGATGCTGCTAGAATAGGATTAGATACTGAAAGAGTTCAACAAACTGAAAGTATTGCCGAAGCTAAGATGGATTCTCAAGAAGATATTGCACAATTACGAGCAAATGTTAACTTAGAGAAGGCAAATACGCCTAAAAAAGAGAAAATACAAAAAGATGTTAATTTCGAAGACTAATGCGGACCTTAGACTTGAAGAATTTTTTATTTCTTTAATGGAAATGATAGAAAAGACTTCCAAAACTTCTGAAGATAGTATACTTTTAGCAGGAGCTATGGTGAGCATGGCAAAAGTTTTATACTTTCAAGAGTTAGGACCAACCGAAGGGCAAGAGATATTAGATAAAGGCATATTTGACTTTGTTGAAATACTAAAACCAACCATTCATTAGGAAATACTATGGCAAATACTCGTAGAATGAACAGATTAGAAGAATTAGGAAGAGTGGATTCTGAAAAAGCTTTCACAAAAAAAGGTAAGAAAAATCTTAAAGAAGAAAAAAGTAGGATTGTTGGAGAATTAAAAAAAGGTGGTAGAGCTAAGAAACCAAAAGTACTTAACGCAAGAGGCGGTGGTATTGCAAAACGTGGAATGGGGAAAGCAAAATGAGTTTAAATAATCCAAAACCAAAATACATAAATGGATCAATGTATCCTAATGCAAAAATGACTAAATCAAATGACATGAATCCTTACGCAGGACCTCATGTAAATAAACAAGCAATTGCTGATGTATATACGGCTAGTATGGAAGGACCAAAAGTTACACAAAACTTAGGTGCTGGACCAAAAGGCCAAAGAAGCAAGGTACAAATTAAAAAAGTACCATTCAAAGGTTTATTTTAATCGTAAAATACTGTAGATTAACTTCTTAAAAAGGAGGTTTCTATGAAACTTGCAAAAGATATATGGGCTCACATTAAAGAATGGAGCGACTGGGGAATGAAAGACTGGATTAAAGCTGGTATCGTTGCCATAGTAGTAATTATAGTTCTAGGAAAAATTTCAGGAGCTGTATAAATGTTAAAGATCATTGGTGGTTTATTAGGTGGCAAAGACGGTGCCTTAAAACAAGTCGCTTCGGTGATCGATTCAATCCATACCTCAGAAGAAGAGAAATTAGACAAAAAGATTTTAATGCAACGCATTCAACAAAAGCTTGCGGAAAAACAATTAGATGTTAATGCAAAAGAAGCCAGCCATCGCAGCATATTTGTTGCTGGCTGGCGACCATTCATAGGATGGATTGGAGGCCTTGCCCTAATGTTTGAATTCATTCTATCTCCCTGCATAGAATGGTATAGTAAATTTGCAGGACTAAACCTAACGGCTCCTGAAATTCAAACTGGGCCTTTACTAGCCATTGTAACTTCAATGCTCGGTGTAGCGGGAATGAGAAGTTTTGAAAAGGCAAAAGGATTAACTAAATGAAGAAAAAAATGAAAGATTTAAGTGGAGACGGTAAAATAACAAAAAAAGATATTCTTATTGGAAGAGGAGTAATAAATAAAAAAAGAGGAGGCATGCCTAAAAGCTCTGCTCAAGGTTCTGTTATTAAAGGAGCTAAAGTTAAAGGTTCTAGAGAAGGTTCTGTTATTAAAGGACCTTCAGCAAAAGGTTCTAGAGAAGGCTCTGTTATTAAAGCCAGCAAAGGAACATACGTAACTAAAGACGGAAGAACCGTTAAAAAGGGTTTGTATTATTATATGAACAGAGCCAAAAAAGCTGGTACTAGCAAGAGTAAAAGTAAAGGCACAGTTACCAATAAAGCTTTAAAACAATCGGCTAAAACAGCCTTTAGACCTAAAAAGAAAAGATAATGCCTTTTCGCTCTAAAAAACAAAGAGCGTATCTTTATGCTAACGAACCCAAGATTGCTAAAAGTTGGGCAAAAAAACATGGGAATAAGATTGTAAAAAAGAAAGCAGGAGGTTATATAGAAGTTGAACCAAGAGGGTTCGGAAGAATGTTAAAAGATAAAAGACCTATAACAAAAATATATACATGACATACGACGAATTAGCTGGTTCAGTAAAATTATCCGAAGGTTTTAGAAATCACGTTTACAAAGACACCGAAGGGTTTGCCACAATTGGCTGGGGTCATAAAGTAGTGCATGAAGATAATTTTAAAGACGGCAAGACATATACTAAAGAAGAACTACAAGAAGTATTCGATAAAGATTTAAACAAAGCAATTGGTTTGGCAAGACAACTTATGGAAGAAAATGATGTAAGAGATTTGCCTATAACTGCACAGCATACCATTACAGAAATGGTATATCAGCTTGGAAAGTCAGGGGTTTCCAAGTTCCGTAATATGTGGAAGGCCCTGCAGGAAAGCAATTTTATTGGTGCGAGCTACGAGATGCTCGATTCGAAATGGAATAAACAAACTCCAAATCGTTGCAAAAAATTAGCTGACCAAATGAAATTATGCGCATAGAAAATTTTTTTACTTATTACAAAAAAGAATTAATTGCTAGACAAACAGCGGTAGAACAAGCTATACTACAAGGCGTTCCTAATTGGGACGATTATAAGTATTTAACAGGAAAGTTAGATGCTTTAAAACAAGAAGTACAGGAACTCACGGACCTGCTAAAAAAACAGGAGCTAGAATGAACAAGCAAGCAAGTAAACTAATTATGCCAAAACATATTTGGGACGGTAAAAAGAAAGAAAAACAAAAGAAAGATATAGAAAAAGTACCTCAACCAACAGGATATCGTCTTGTTTTATTTCCTTTAAAATTAGAAGGTAAAACAGCAGGAGGCGTTCTTCTTACAGATGCCGCTATTGAACAAGCTTCAATTGCTACTAATATTTGTAAAGTTATTGCCGTAGGTCCTGATGCTTATATGGATAAAGATAAATTTCCTAATGGTGCGTGGTGCAAAAAGGACGATTGGATTATTATCACAAAATATGCAGGAGCTAGACTCAGTATTGATGGTGGTGAACTTCGTATAATCAACGACGATGAAGTACTGGCAGTTGTCGAAGATCCAAGAGATATATTGCCAGCTAATTTAATTTAACATGGAGAATTCTATGCAACAAGCAGAGCAGAAAAAATCAGAACAATTAGTTCCAATTGATACATCAGGAGATAGTGTAGATATAGAATTAAATGAGGAAAAAGAAAATATACAGGTAGAAGAAGTATCCGATGACACACCTGTAGTTGAAGTATCGGAAAATAACACAGAAACAAAATCAGAAGACTTAGAAGAATATAGTGCGGGTGTAAAAAAACGTATTGATAAACTTACTAAAAAAATGCGTGAAGCAGAAAGAAGAGAACAGGCTGCTATTGAATACGCTAAAAACGTAAATGATAAATATAAAACAGCAGTAAATTCAGGTATTCAAAAAGATGAAGTATCTTTAAAATCTAGAGCTGAAACATTATTAACTCAACAAGCTTTTGCAAAAAGAGCTTATGAAGCTGCTTTGAATGCACAAGATGCGTCTAAACAAGTTGAAGCTCAAGAAGAAATAGCAAGATTAGCTATTGAAAAAGAAAGATTAAAAGTATCTACAGCTAAACAAGAAGCACTAAGAGGAAAAGAATTTACTGGAGAACCTCTTCCTGTTGAACTTCAACAGCCCGCTCAACAAACACAAGAACCTATAGCACAAGATCCTAAAGCACAAAACTGGGCTCAAAAAAATTCTTGGTTTGGTCAAGATAAACCTATGACTTATGCCGCAATGGGATTACATGAAGGATTAGTTGAAGAAGGATTTGACGCCACGAGCGATGAGTACTATAATGAAATAGATAAAAGAATTCGTAAAGAGTTTCCTCAAAAATTTGGGGATCAACCGAAACTTACTCAAAAAGTAGCTTCGGCTGTAAGAACATCGTCCTCTGGACGCCGCACTGTGAGACTCACACCTTCACAGGTAGCTATCGCAAAAAAACTTGGTGTGCCGCTCGAAGAGTACGCAAAACACGTGAAGGAGGCGTAATATG
>Ga0209634_1001796_pt1 | contig 15413 bp, 15 predicted proteins | sample LinPmetageLP40_FD_184043 | JGI IMG/M metagenome (GOLD analysis project Ga0209634, IMG submission 184043) | Marine viral communities from the Pacific Ocean - LP-40 (SPAdes) (version 2) | ecosystem: Environmental > Aquatic > Marine > Oceanic | place: Pacific Ocean | collected 2010-08-26
AGACGACATAACTGGAAGGTAGGAAGACATAAAGCGAGAGTAATGACGGATATGTTCGGCGACTTGTTTTGTTTCAGCGTGGCGAAAAACCACTTGATCCATAACACCATAAATTCCAAGTTTAGCAGAAGCAGTTAAATTCGTAGCAACTCCACCATTCACGGGGTGAAGAGTTCCAGCAGCATCCGTCCAGATATTAATTTTACCACATACGCGAATAGAAGCCATATCTAATACGGCATTCTGTCGTCCAATCGTCATCGTAATATTTGGAAAGCCCCGAGCATGAGAAATTTTCCCAGAAGCTGGGGTTGAGTTTGGTTGTATTTCTAAATAACGAAACGGCATTTTTATATATATATTAATACTTATAAAATAATTAAACTTTAAAAAAATTAAAAATACAATTAGAAAAAACTTTTACATAACCCATTTTAATAAATAGTACCAACCCACACAATATATAAAGCACATTCCACACCATAACAAATCAATTTGTTTATTTGTCATCTCAATATAATATATACATATATTATATTATGGAAGAATGTATTATTTGTTTTGAAAATATAATTGATAAATGTTACATAAATTGTAATCATTCTATTTGTAAAATATGTTTATATAAATGGATAGAAATGAGAAAAGTAACATGTCCCATTTGTAGAATTCAAATGAAACATTTTTATTTAAATGGAGAAATTTATGAACTTATTATTTATAAAAAAATAACTATTTAAACAACAACATTAACACTATCACCTTTAATAACAAGTCGGCGAATATGATAAAGGAAACACATTAACATTTTATTTTTAACTGGGGGCTGATCCACTCCACTTGCTAAACTTTCATTATATAGAATTTGGAGCTGTTGAGATACACCACGAAGATCACGGACACCATCATTTAAACCATAACATTTAGCAATTACAAAATTTCTATTGTAATCAACAAATGACCTTACTGGAATTCCCGCTTGATTTAATCCCTTCTCTGTCTCCGTTAAAGCACTCGCTGAAATTGAAACACCTTTATTAATTTTGGATACAGAAACGGGGCGACTCGGTTCTTGTTTTCCATCAATTACAAATTGATATTGAGTAGCAAAATCAATTACTCCAACCATTCCCGAACGATTGGAATGAAGGGTGACATCAGCAGTTGTTGTTTCTTCTTGATATGTAGCACCAAGACCACCGACAAGTGTGGCGCTGTTATATACTTCATCATCAACTGGAACAATAATACATGATTTAGCACGAGATGCATTCATATCAATATTAACAGAAGCGTTGCGATTTGTTTTTAGTAAATTAAATTTGTGATTAGTACAACTTACATAATCTAATTCAATCGCTCCACCTTCTCGCATTTTACTCATCATTCCCTTTTCGTATTGACTATCAAGTTCAACTTGTGCGACAACTAACTCAACATTAGACATCGTATAAGTAGGACGGAAAGCAGTTAAAGCGGGAGCAGTTCCCGTGCTGTCAAATGTTACAACTTTTCGGTCTATCTCTGCCGAATAAACAACGAACGAACCATCTATAACTTGCGATATAGTGGCGGGGTTTTTAAATGTATCAGTAGTCAGTTTAACATAACCGCCATCCATAGTAATAGAAACGATTTTCGGTAATAAATGATTTGCGAATAATTGCCCCGTTCCATCAGTTAAGAACGATGTGGAAGAAGGTTGCCCCGCTTCACAGAAATTAATTCTTTCACCAACAACAAAGGGGCAGTTTTCAACAGAAGATACACCATTATCAACTTCTAAAAATATTTCCGTATAATCGGTCGCACCCGTGGGGAATGTAGCACCCGCCCCATCACTCCCATATACGAAAGGATTGAGTCGGGTTCGCCTATGACGATTAACACTATCAAGTTGTTTAATAACATTCTCTGGGGATTCTAAATCGCACTCAATATATAATCCATCAGTTAATAGAGCTGGGAATATTTTTTTAGAACCAGCAAAAATTCCAGTATGTAGAGGAATAGAACATTTACAAGTTAGATATTTAGTAGCATCAAAATTATCACCAACAGCAGCAGTCGTTGCCCGTTTGTAATATGGGTTAGTCTGTATATCAGTTAATACAGATTCGGTTGTTCCCCTTGACCCTTTGGTTAAAAGTGAATGAGATAAACACCCTTCTTTTAAAGCTCGAAGATTTCTTAAACTATCATCTTGATTATAAGAATATTCCATGGCGACCTTGACATTATAATCAACCACTTCTTCTAATAAAACATTTCGAGATCCAGCATAAATACGAATATTTTTAATTAGAGAACTTCCCCCAATATGAGGGTCTAATTGTAGGCGAGTATGAGAACCAGCCGGAGGAGTAATTTTAACATCAAAATTAAGATAGGAATTTTTACCATCAAAAAATTTAATAGTTGGGGGGACTTCTATATCCACTCGCTGACCCCCAGAATAGGAAAGCCCATTAACAGATGCGACCGAAACTTGGGTCTGTTTAACATCAATTTTATCTTCGTTCTTCCAATAACTCATTATAATATATATTATATAATATATATTAAAAAAAATAATATAATAATTAAAAAAAAAAAAACAATATATTATGATATATTATAAACTTAATATTTTTAGAATATTATATTATTATTATTATAAAAAAAAAATTAATTAAAGTGTTCGTCCAGTTACAATTGTGGATGCTTGTTGTACTGGCGCAACATACGAAGCGGACGCCGTTTTTACTGCCGCCGCCGCTTTCGATTTAATAGCCGCTTTCGCTGAACTTGATTGAAATAATGAACTAACTTCATTAACAACATCACTCGCTAATTTAATACCTTCACCTAACGCAACGACTTCTGGCTGTCCCGATAATTCCCCAGCAGTTACTAAAATATCTCCGCCTTGACTTGCGTATGTAGAAGCCTTTTCACCAATATTTTCACTTTTCCATCCAGCACTTTCTTCATTAGCAATACCAGAAACAAAATCACCAGCAGCTCCAATAACACCAAGACCTTTGGAAACTTTTGACATGACTTCACCAGAACGAATAGCAGTATTAGCAGCTTTAAATGATGTCGTTTGTTGTGCTCCTTTTAATGCATTAAGGCCACCAGTAATAGCAGATCCAGTTGTAACAGCACTTGAATCAACCGCTGCCGCTTGATTAATTCGTTGGGCCGCATCTTGTTTTTGTGCGTTTATATTTACTTGTCCTCTCATTATAGAATTATTCGCTTGATTAACACTTGCGCCGATTCCATACAAATCCATTATTATATATATATTATATATTATATTATAATTACAATTATTAATTAAAATAATTTTTTTCCATTTTCAAAAATTTTTTCATCAAAGTTTTTAAAACAAATAACGGGATTCTCACTTAACTTAATATAAAAAAATTGATACATTTGATCTTTGTGACAATAGTTATATAATTCCATAAATAAATTATCACCATTCTCTCCCAGTAATCCGCCAAATTGTTCTTGGGCTTTAATTAATTCTTTATGATTTTGAGCTTTACCCATGATAAGGTCTCGACAATTCGCCCTTATGATTGGTGGTATATGATTTATACTTTGACTTGATATAATTAACATATCTATATAGTGTCTCATTTTTGAACTAAAATAGGCCAATTTGTTATTTCGTTTGGCGAATTCGTTAGATAAACAATCGTCTAAACATAAGCAATATGTACTTCGTTCTTCTTTACTAAACTTCCCTTGACTTTCTATAATACTATCTATGAACGCGTCTTCATAATGATCGTCGCAATCAAAATATTTATCTAATAATTTCATTTTATTATCCATGTGTAGAGTGGTACTTAAAACGCGCACGATTTCAAATCGGTCTTTATACATATCTGGATTACATAAAAAATTAATAATTAAATTTGACTTTGAAGACTTAATTGCGCCAAGGATTAAACATAGACTGGGTGGTTGGGGGAGGTTGGGGTGTATGTCTTTAAACTTTTCATCACCATCTAAATCTTGAACCTTTAAAATAACTGGGGCTTTCTTTTCCTTTTTCTTTTTATCCATTATGTTATATAATATATATAATATATTATATATTTTAATCTAAAAATAAACTAAATATTATTATCACCACAGATATTTAATTGAATAATAATTCGCACTATTTTTATTTTTCCATGTTAATTCACCTTGTTTATTTTTAATACCCTTGGCTCGTGCAAGATATGATTTCCGCCTTACTGGATCTCCATGATCTAAATGTTTATAGTAACCCAATTTATCTTTGAATTGTTCCATACTTGAATCTCCAAAATGAATAGTTTTAAATCCCTTCTTATTATCACTCTCCACATATACTGAATATTTCTTTTTTTTAGGTGTTGATTTACCTTTGAAAGGTTTAAATAATATGGGCTTACCTTTTTTATCACGAGGCATTATATATATAATATAATATATATATATATATGAAAAATTTATTTATAAAAATTAATAACAACCAGCAAACATATTATTATCTCTGGGGTTTATCGCTCTTAATAAAGTCTGTTGAACTTTACTCTTGGCTTCTTCTTCTTCTTTCATTTTTTTCTTTTCTAATTTTCTCTGTTTTCTTACAATTTCATATTTAGTGATTCCATCAAGTACCGCTTTCTCCACATCCATATTATTAGAATAATGATATTGTTTTGGTTTAATATTATTTTCGACTTCATCTTTTAATTCTGTAACTTCTTTAACTTTTTTAATTCTTAATAAATCTTTTTCTTGTTTTAAAATAACCATACTTTCTCTTTTCTCTTTTTGTTTTTTTTCTCTGGCGGTTTTCATTTTTAATTTATGTTCGTCGCTCATAGGTTTCCGTGCCTTCTTTGGTTGTCCGTTCTTCTTAAACTTAATAGGGGCATTCGAAAATATTTCAGCGGTATTCATTTCGTCCCGAGGGTTCGAAGGTTCTTCAACGATTTCTTTAATGGGTTCGGTGGGTGAAGGTTGGACGGGTAATTCGTCTTCTTCTTCATCATCACTTTCAACAAGGGGGTTTTGATCGTTGTCAATATCTTCTTCATCATCTGGGATAAAATCCATTTTAATTTGAGGTATAAAATCCATATATAATAATAATAAATATATTATTTTTAACTTTAAATTTATTATTTTTTATTTATAATTTATCTTTTTATAATTACAATTATAATTTCTATTTTTTATCATAGATTAATTCACCATTCAAACCAACCACGAGATATGATTGTATCATCTTCGGTTGTTTGATTGTTAAGGTGTGTAACGAATTCTTTAAGAACTGATTTGATATATGCAACATCGTCTTTCATTTCTTCAACATCCGTTTTCATATTATCAATAATGTTTTTAATTTCTTCTATTGGTTTAGGATGTTCCATATATATAATATATTACATTTTTAATTTTATATTATTAAAAAAATAAATTATCTTATATATATATAATTAAATATGTTAAAGGAATTAACGGCAGATCAATTTGGAACACTCCTAACCCTTGGGGCAGCGGCCGTTGGTTCTTTATTGGTTATTATTGTTAATTGTATTCATGGATCTAAATGTAAGCATATTAAATGTTGTGGTATGGAATGTGATAGACAAGTACCAGAAGATGAAGAAGACCCCACAGACCCCACAGAACCGATTATCCCCACAAATACAGAAATTCCAAATCAGTAAATAAATGAAATCACTAAACTTTTTGAATAAATCACTAAACTATTTTTTTAGTGACTTTTTAAAATATAACGATTTTGATTTTGATTATAAGAATTCATTATACTATTATACTATATATATATATATATATATATAAATAGTCACTAGACCACTAAGAACACTAAAATATCTATATTTCATATTTAATAAAATATATAATATAATATATATATAACTCAAAACCTTTAAAATTAGAGTTAGTAGTGGTTTTCCCATTTATGTATAAGGAAGGGCAACGAATATTTTTATGTTTATAATGAAATCGTTATAATCTCTAAAATATTTATGCGTTTAATTATTCAAAATTAAAATATTTTATATATATATATGGATAGAAAAAAAGATATTAAAGATAAAATGATAAATAAATATATAAGTAATAATATTAAAATGTGTGATAATAATAAGTTAATGAAAGTTCGTGATTTCTTCAACCTTATTGAAGCCGAAACAAATAAACCAATATATCGTGTCATAAATATCGAGTATGATAAATTGGGATTGTATGGTGATAAGAATAAGAAATATGCAACTTGTGATATTAACAAAGTAGATCCAAAAACTAATATACCTTATTGTTGTGAAAGAAACAATTGGGATTGTAAGAAAATACAAGAAATGAGAAAAACCCCAGATTGGTTGGAAAACTTATGTCAAAAAGGTAATTCATTAAGTCTATATGTAAAACACATTCCAGATTTATATGTTGTTGATTATGATGTTAAACATCCAGAATGTGAATTCTATGGAATATTAAATGATGATTGTGTAGCCATGACAGATACAACAAAAGGAACTCATCATTATATTAAGATTAAAAATATTCCAAAATTTACAGATCAACAAAAAATTAATATTAATAAAGATGTAGAAATGGATTTAATTAAAACAAATAATATTTGGGAAAAAAAGGATAGAATGGTTAATGGAACAATTAAAGAATATGATTGGAATGATATTAAGAAATATTTTAATGTTGATAAAATGTTTGGTAATGCATCGCCACCAGTATCTCCCCCAGATAGTGAAGATGATAATATTGAATGTAAAATTACACCTATACAAATTAAAAAATGTAATATAGAAGATTTTAAAAAATATATAGAATCATTTAAACCGAGATATGATTATAAATCTTGGTGTGATGTTGGAATGATATGTTTTAATAATTTTAATGGGGGTGACATAGGATTTGATTTTTGGAATGAATATTCTAAAAAAGATGAAGAAAACTATGAGGGGAAGAAGGCATTAAAAAATAAATATTTAACTTTTAATGGAGACGGAGAAAAGAAATTATCATATAAAAGATTTATTGAATGGGCTGAAATTGATTATCCAAGTAAAAATAAATATGAAGGATGGTACAAATTAGGGATGGAAACCTTTATAGAAAATATGAATAATGAATGTATGTATTATACACCAACTGGTGATATATTATATTATTCTAATGATATGTATATTAGAAATAAACCGATTACAGCAAAACAATATTATATTAAGTATTCATTTTTAGTTATTATAGAAGGTGAATATGAAATAGGTAAAGAAAAATATGATAGTAAAAATCCATTTGATATATGGATAAATAATATAGATCGTAAAGATGTAGATAGAATTGTATTTAATCCAAAAAATACACATACAGAAACAGAATTTAATATATGGAAGGGATATAAATATAAAAACACAGCAAAACCAGTATTAGAAAAATTACAATATTTTCTAAATCATATTAAACATATATGGGCTGATGATGATGAAGAGACATATAATTATATATTAAATTGGTTTAGTAAAATTATTCAAACACCATGGAAGAAAAATAATATTTGTTTAGTTCTTCATAGTGTAGAAGGTGTTGGGAAATCATTAATATTAGATATGATAGGAAAAATAATTGGTACTGATTATTATTATTCAACAAGTTCATTAAAACATATATTGGGAGATTTTAATGGAGATGCAGAAGGTCGAATATTAGTTAATTTAAATGAAACGAATTGGGGTGGTGATAAAAAAATGGTTGGAGCATTTAAAGAATTTATTACAGATTCCACGATTGTAATTAATAAAAAGGGTCTCCAATCATATACAATTAATAATTATTCTAATACTATTATAACAACAAATGAAGATTGGATTGTATCAATCAACGGACAAGATAGAAGATTTAATTTAAGAGAATGCAAAAATGTAAAATATGATAAAAATTATTATAAAGATATTGCCGATACAGATATTCAAGAAATAGCAAACTTTTTTTATAATAGAGATATAACAGAATATGATAGTAGAGAATTCGAGAAAAGTGAACTCCACGATTTACAAGTTGAGAAGAATATGAATAGTGTGGAATCATTTTGGAATAATTATATTGAAGGTGAAATATTAGACCCTTATTATGGATTTTATAATGAAGAAGAAGAAGATATAATTACACCCAAAGATCATTTATTTAAATTATATACGGAAGATACAACAGCAACTCATTCACATAAATATAATAGAACTCATTTTTGGAGAAATATTAGAAAATTATGTCCCAGTATTATTATTACAAAAGCACGAAAAGATATACCACCCAGTTATTCAATTCCAAAATTAGAAATAGCACAAACCGAATACAAAAATTATTGTGGTGGCGATAATTAATTATTTCTTTTTTTTCTTTTTAACATTAACATTAACATTAACTTTTTTCTTTTGAGTTAAAATTTTTGTTCTTCCCTCAAAAATTTTATTAGGTTCAATTTTCTTTTCATTTTTAATTGATCCAAAAACATCATGGGGTTCATTTGGTTTAAAGTGTTTATGTTTAGGCATACTATATATATATTATTAATATATATAAAAAAACTTTATAAAATTTTTTTTTATAATTTTATATTAATATATATTATATAAATATATAATATATAATGTCGTTGATAATTACCTCAAATGTTTCTCTTAATGATAGACCAGACACCTCGAATGTTTTTAAACCTTATTCATACAGAAATAATTTATTAAATACATTAAAAATTCCAGCAAATTCACAAATCGCATTACAATCAGCAAAATTTAATAAAACTGGTTTATTTGAATTAAATGCCGACAATACAAATGTATTTCAATATTTCGGTGAGACCCCAGCGGCTGGTGAAACAACCCTTGATTCGGTTTGTTCTCACCCTTCATTTGGTCGTATTGCCCCCTTAACTGGCGCAACTGGTGAAGTATTAACCCGAAGCCCTATGGATATGGCGGTTGATATAGAAGCTGGATTAATTAAATCAATTTATCATCCAGTTTTTCATCATAATAGCGTTGATGTATCATTAAAAAGAGAAAGTGCGGAATTATTTGATGGATATGATATTCAATATACACAAAAAACATTAAATGGAGATGTAACAATAAATCAAAATTTTAGAAATTTAAATATTGATGGAAATACCGATTTTATAGATAATGGAGCTGGTGAAGTTACAGCTGGGGGTAGAAGATATGACATTCAATTCACCAAGCAACCAGTTAGTCCATGTGCGGGAACTTGTGAATTTGACATAGGAGAACAAGTCCAAGGTGCGAATAAACCCTTTTATGTTGGATTATCTCGTTATTGTCTTCAACAGCCGGGCGGTGGTTTATATGCTCCCGAATATTTTAATCACACAAGGGGAGCGAGTAATCGTGTAGGACAAGAATGCTTCGGTGATATAATGGTTTATAGGACGGGAACAGAATTAAGAATTTGTCAATCAGTTATGAATTCTGCTGGTGCTGGTGATGACGACGATCTTGTTTTACAAGATATAGTTTATTACGGATTTACTGGCGCTGCTTATCCCGCAGCGTATGACATGCAAGCTGACGCTGGTGGATTTACTAAAATTAGATTTACTATTAATAATGAAAAAATAGATATTCACGCATTTAGCACATTAGCCGCTGATTATGTTTTATTATCTTCAATATCTCAAAGTCGTAATGTTGGTGTTAATAAAAATAGTGTTCCAGCACCTCTTCATATGGGAAAGTGGCATTTATATCCAATTATGGGTACAAGGGGAACGAGAAATTTAACATTAGACAATTACAAACATCTATCTCACATGGCGGGGAATCTAATTCAAAATAATCCCGATTATGATTGGTGGTGTTATTTACAACAGAGCGGTTTAGAAAGATGGTGTCATAATATAGAACAGAGATCTTGGAATGATATGAACCATATTCCAGCTGGAATAACTGGATTAAAAGGTGGTGGTGATTATTTAGGATATATCCCAGATGCATTACCCACGAATAATGGATATATGGATGGTTATGTAAATAAATTAATAACCGCTCCCTCTATTTTATATGGTAAATATTACACAAGATCAGCAAATACGGCCAACACTCTTGGATTTGTTGGAATGAGTGTAGCACCAGACCCCGCACAAACCCCAGCAGTAGTCCAAACAATTTCGTCTGTATCTATTCCCAAAGTTGTTAATAATGTTTCATTATTTGTAAGGGTTAATAATTTAACACAATCTTCGGTTAATGGAAAACAAGGGACTTCGTCGTCTAAAATTATAGCACACCTTCCAAGATTTGATAATGGTGGAAATGAAGTTGGTGGATTATATTTCGAACCACATGAAAGAGTTTATTTAGATTTAAATAATCCAAATGAATTATTCTTAAATGAAATCGATTTAGATATTGTATATGATAATGAAGTTTTATGTACTTCACTTACTGGAAAAACAATTGTAGTTTTACATATTAGAAAATCTCCATAATATTTTTTATGTTTATATATTTAAAAAATAAAATATATATTATATATATATAAGATAATAAAAATGGAATTAAGCCAAGAACAAATTGACATTATTATTAATAATTACAAAAAGAAAAGAAATCGTGAAAAAGAATATTACCATAAAGTAAAAAAAATAGATGAAGATTTTATTTTAAAAAATAGAGAAAGGGCAAAAAATCATTATGAAAATAACAAAGAACAAAAAAGTATATTATATCAAAATAATAAAGATTTTTTAAGTTCAAGACAATTATTTTATTATTATAAAAAAAAAGATAATATAAAAACATTTGAAACAAAACATCCATTAAAATATCAAATCATGGTAAATAAAGGATATATCAAAACTGAAACCAATTAATATTAATTTTTAAGTTTTAATTTATTATATATTATATAATAATATAATATAATATGAGCGAATACACGGATATTCAATTAATCAATTGTAATCGCTCGGCATCTATTGAAGGTAGGGCAGATTTAGAAACCAATACTGGTTTATTTACAAATCCATTAAATCAAAGTGTTATATTAGATGTGGGTGATATGGTTAGTGTAGAACACGCATTTATTAATGAAGTTGGAGCGGGACAATCTCAACCCATAGAATTCCAAGGGTCTAAAAGATTACAAGATAAATGGAATGTTGATCCAGCAAAACCAAATGAAATAACATATACTAAAATTACACCTTCTAAAAAAATAACAGATATGACAAATGATGAATATAGAATGGGATATTATCGAGCATTTCAAACAGAAGAAACACAATTTAAATATGTTCCAAAAGATAATGAAGCAAATATAACTATTGGATATTATATAACATCAAGCGACCATCCAGAATATATGAATCTTCCAAGAAGGTTCGCATCGTTGGAGACAAACACGGGTTCTCAAAGTGGAGAACCACTCGCTCCACGAAACGCACAAGGCACAGATCCAGATTATTTAACATGTGGAACAGATTTTATGGCTTCAACCCGACAAATTCCAAGTGACACTAATGGATTAACCATAGAGCAAGAAGTGTTTGAAGACAACTATTGTGGAGCAGATTGGATTAAATATGCAGAAGACGCACCGGGTCATACGCCACCATTTACTGGGACGAATAGATTTAGAATGAGAATAGATAATTCACGATTTACTTTATATTCAAAAGATTATGTTGATTATTCTTTGGGTGGGAGTGTTGTAACAGATTTAAATTTACTATGGATTGAACCGAAATATTATAGATATAGAGAATTAAAAACATTAAATGTGGGTGAAGGATTTAATACACCAGAATCAATCGCAAAACAATTAACAAGTCAGTTAAACGAACAAAAATCAAATGATGATTTCCGTATTTTAGATACTCCAACAGATGATGCGGGGACACCAACCATTCATTTAAAAGATAGATTTGAAAGAAGTTTAGTGAGAACGATAGATTCCACAACTTTTAAACCTTTTAATTGTGCGAATTACTATGAAACTGGAAAATTGGCTTACGATGAAGCAAAATCTGGAACATATAATGTATTAACTAATAAATATCAAGCATCTATAACTCAATTTATAGCAGTTAAACGACCCGAGATATGGGAAGCGGGACGAGATATGTTTAATAGTGTATTAATTCCATCAATCGCACCAACAACAGCCCCGACTGTTTTTATCGGCCAAAATAAAATATATGATGGAATTGGAATTTATAATGATATTCAATTAGCAGCAACAAATTTTCGTCCAATTGTTCTTCAATTAGAATATACACAAGATAATTTAATAAAATTATCTAATTTTTTTAAATCACAAAAATTATATCCCGAAATGTGGGAAGGGTTACATTTACAAGGCGATTTTTCAAGTGATACAACAAATTTTACACCAGAAAACACAAGATTTCTTCACATGAATAGATACATGAATACTTTGGCTGGTGGATTAAGGCCAGTAGATACTCCAACTTATTTCCCAGTTGAAGATCCAACCAAGCATTATGTAGCAAGTTTTGGAAGTGGTTGTATGACTTATCACGCGAGTCCATCAGCATTCGACAAAGAGAATATAGGGTCTGGCGCTGTGTTTTTTGAATATGATGAAACCACAGAAGATACATATTATGAACCAACTGATGTGAAATATGTTAATACATTACGGAAATTATCTATGGGTTTCGCCCAAGCAGTAAGAAGCGATGACACGGAATTTGCCCCTTGGGGGCCGGGGGGAAATTATCAACCAGATACTCCCATGTGGTTAATATGTATTAGAACCGATTATTTAGAAGGTATTGGAGCATCATTTTTTACAGATTTATCACCAGATGGAATGATAATAAATAATATAGTATTAGCAAAGGATACACCAGTTATAAGGGTTGGGCGAAGGTGTGGATTTGATTTTAATTTATCAGCATTTTCAACTTCTGTAATATGTCCGTATTCTGGAACAGCTCCATATTCTATGAGTGTTGATGTTGGTGATAATACAACTGATGGAACATTACCCGCAGACCCTTTAATTATAAAGGATATACCTATGCCTATATGGACGAATGCCCTTGTTAATACGAGAAGCGATGGGGTTGTTGAATATGAGACCTCACACACAGCGACACAACCAAAAATGAAACAAAGATTAACCCCAACTATTCAATTTTCAACACAAGTTTATATGGGTGCAAATTCACCAGTTATTAATTATGATTCATTATCAAATCGGTTTAGTTTTTCAAGATTCCATACAGCAAACAATCGTGGGAATGACAATTTTTTAACTGGAATGACTCAAAGCAATAGTGTTGGTGGTAATATTGATTTAGATGAAGAAGATGTAGTTTATAAGATAAATCCCACTCAAAATAGTTTTGGGTTTTCTCCCGTTTTTATGCCTTATAGCCAGAACAAAGCAGAGATACATTTACCCATTACAACAAATGTAATAACGGGAGTTACTCAATCGGGCGATGGAGCAACACCACAAAATGATTTTAAATATACGCCAGCAACACTAATACAAAATCCAATTGAAGGATTAGATAAAAATAAAATATTTGATAGTCATGGGGGAATATATATTGATAGTTTTGGAATTAAAGAAACAGATTGGAAAGGTTGTATATGGGATACGATGGGATTTACATACGAACAATTAAATTCAGTTCCAACTCCAACAAATACATTAAATAATAGAATTACAAATAATAACAAAGGAAATATATATAGACTTACAACAAATGCCGATATTGAACCTAATGATATTAAAAATTGGACTATTAATCCATTTGGAGCTGGATTTTTTAATAATTCTATTCAATTTCCACAAACATTATATAAATACGCTTGGGGAAGAAGTGCTACGGGGCCGGGTTACCAAAAAGCATGGGAAACTAAACCAAATCCGGGGAGTACTAACCCAACTGTGATTAATGCTTTCGCCCAAGCACCTATGGGACATGTAACACAATACCCTCAAATAATAGAGAAAACAGAATCAATTATTATATCGGCGGTTAATCTTCCAAAATCTATGACTAAACCTTATTATTCAATTCATTCAAGTTTAATATCCAATATAAATGGAATTGGTGGTGGTCGTGATAGTGTGGGGACACAATTACCAATTATGAGTATATGTTCCAAGTTTGATAGTAATAATGATTATTTCTTTACAGAATCATCATTAGAATTTACAATTACAAAAAAATCTATTTTAAGTGATGTAAGAACTGAAATAAGAAATCCAGACGGAACAATAGCAAATGTAGATCAAGGGTCTTCCGTTATATATAAAATATTAAGAAATCAAAAACCACCAGAAGATATAATTAAAGAATTAATTAAAAAATAATTTGAAATATTAAAATATTATATATTATTATAATATATAATAAGAATGACTTTTCTTGGACTCGATACAGAAGAAAAAGAATTAGAATATATAGCATGGTTAAAAAAACTTGGAATTAGTGGTAGTGAATTAGATGCGAGTATTCATAGCATATTTTATAATATATTGGGTGGTGATCTAAAAAAAGCGAATGAATGTACCGAAAAATGTTTAGGAGCAACCGAAGAACAATATGAAGGAATAGTATTATTAATGCAAAGTGGAGCAACCTTTGATACAGCTTATAAATCTATTATGGAAGTTTAAAATAAAAATATTATATATATATATATATATAATGATTATGGATATTGAAGAACTTATAAGTATCCACGCGAAAAATGGAAATAAAGAAATCGTTGATAAATTAAGAGATATACAATCAAGGGGAATTGATATAATTAAATTAAATGATAAAGGTTTTATAGATAGTGATAGTGATTATGAAAGTGAAAGTGATATAAGTGATTTAGAAAGTGAGAGTAGTGAAGAAGAATATGAAGTTGTTAAAGAAAATATAAAGGTTACCTTAAATAAAGATGGGTTTTATGAATTAATTTAAGTTTTTACATATATTTTTTATTATTATTGGTTATATATCGTTATAATCTAATGTTTTACCTATTATATCGTTATAATATGGTTATTTATTCGTTATAATCCGTTATTTTACCCCTTTTAACACTTAAAGAAACATTAATTTTAAAATTAATTAGTCTTTAAACCCCTTTATATGTATAATAATAGATTATAATGATTAAATAACCATAAATAACCATATTTTATTAATATTATATGTATAATTATAGATTATAAAGGTTTATTTAATGAAATTAATATATATGTTATATTATAAGATGGCTGGGTTTCACACAAAAACATTTTTAAAGCATGATGATTATATGACACCAAAATATGCGTGGGAAAATATACAACAATATATTCCAAAGGATAAAATAATATGGGAAGCGTTTATG
>Ga0209634_1001797_pt1 | contig 15406 bp, 19 predicted proteins | sample LinPmetageLP40_FD_184043 | JGI IMG/M metagenome (GOLD analysis project Ga0209634, IMG submission 184043) | Marine viral communities from the Pacific Ocean - LP-40 (SPAdes) (version 2) | ecosystem: Environmental > Aquatic > Marine > Oceanic | place: Pacific Ocean | collected 2010-08-26
AAGTTCAACAAGAAGTTCAACAAGAAGTTCAACAAGAAGTTCAACAAGAAGTTCAACAAGAAGTTCAACAAGAAGTTCAACAAGAAGTTCAACAAGAAGACCAACACACAATTCAAGACAAAGGAGATTAAATACTATGTTTTATTTTCAAAACACAAATTTTACCAAAATCAATTGTTTTATACATATAAGTATTTAAATTTAATTCTGTATAAAATTTTGATAGTTCTTTAACAATTAAAATATTATCATTAAAAATTATTTTATCTAAATATATTTTTGATCCTCCATTATTATATGGATTAGATTGTGTATATTGGTTTAGTTCATTAATTATATCAATTACTTTTTCTTCAGGTTTTGCTACTGTTGTAAAAATAAAAGCAATATTTGAATAATCATAGTTTAAAACTTTAAATCTTCCTTTTTTTATTAAAGGTAAGTCGTTTGTACCTCTCAAATGAAATTTAAGTAAATACATAATATTTTATTTCTATTTTATATTAGATTTTTTTTTACAAATTATCTACTGCTCTGATAAAAAATGTTTGAAATAATCTAGAATTTTTAACATTATCTCCATAAGAATTTAAACCACAATGAAATAAAGCTGAATTAAATAAAACTAAACGATTATATACACTTGGACAATTATAATACATTTTAAATTTTTTGGATTCTTGTGTTTCATTAGCATCATTTTTAATATAAGATAAAAGTTCCTCTAACTTTTCATTTTTTAATGTTAACAAATATTTGTCTTCAGGTCTTTTTTTTAAACCTGTTGCTAAATGTTCATAAAATCCAGTTCCACTATTTTCATTATCTGTAAAAAATACAACACCTCCCCAATTAGTCTTTAAACTTTCCATATTATCCGAATGAATTAATGGTTTTAAATCACTTTTGTTAAACTGTATCCAACCATTGCTAAAATCATCAACTCCTAAATTCCATTCATCTTGATAAATTTTTTTACATAAAACTTTTTCGAAAAAGTTTATTAATTCTGGAGAATTATTAAAATAAAATTTTGGATTAAATACTTTATTTCTGTAAATACTCTCATGAGTTTCAAAATTATTTTCATTTTCATATGCAAATTTTACTATTTCTTCAGGATTTTTATAAAAATTATCAATAATTATAATATCTTCATTAATAATTTGTTTTTTAAAATTACTGTTTATCATTAATTTTAAAACACAAAATAATTTTAAATATAAATTAAATATTTTTCAATTTATGTTTTTCATCAGTTATTATCTTAGTATACAACTCAAATATTAGTTTGTCATTTTCTTCACTATTACTCATGATAATTTCATCAATATGATTAAGCAAAATATTATTAATATATTTATAGGAACAACCAATATGATCTAAATTTCGTGCTCCTGTAATTATAATATTTCCTTTTTCAAAAATAAAAATACTAATTTCTTTTTCTTCTTCATTATTTATTTCTGGTACATATTTAACAATAACACATGCTCTAATTGTTTTTTCATATGAACATTTTATTTTTTTCATTATCAATAATTTATATAATGCTGCTCTATTTATATGATATTGAATTTTATAATTAGAATTTATCATATATATATTAAAGTTTGATATACTTAATTCATCGTCAATGTCTTCAATAAATTTAATTTCAGTGATATTCTCGTTTTCTTTTATAGCTTTTGATTGTTTTAATCGTAAAAGTAATTTGTTAATAGCTCTATTACAGTATTTTACATTTTTCAGTCCTGAAATTTGAATAGTACCATTCTTAAATAACTTTAAGTTTATTTTTTTTTCTTGAGCTAAATCTTCATATTCCCCCTCTTTAATCCTAACTACTACAGTAATTTGATTATAAAATGGATTACTTGTTGTTTTTACTACTGTATTTTTTTTAGTTCTTCTTTTTTTAATTTTAGGTTTAATTAATGTCCTCATTCTATCATTTGATACTTTAACTGAAATAATGTCATTTTTATTTAAAGGTAAATAATGTTCAATATTCGTAATATTAAACTTGGTATTTAATTTACAATTACCACACATTGTTGAAATATTAACACCGGGTGGTAAATTTTTCACTTCATTATCCTCACAATTTAAATAATCGACGAATGTAAACTTTTTCCAATCAATATCGTTCATTTTATATACTTAAAGAATGCTTCTTTAAATATATAATTTTCAATTATTTTCTAAGTATTATAAATAATAAATGGATATTCCATATTCTCCTACAAATTCTTCTAATAATAATCAAAGAATTATTTTAGTTAAAAAAAAATATGTTATAAAAGGTGTAAGGATAATAAAAAAATATAAATAAAATTATTTATGTATAAAATACACATCTGTTCTATTATTCTGGTATTTTTTAAATTCACTATGTAAAGAGTTACCTGATATTATGTTTTGATTATATATTTTATAAATTACATAATTAAAAACAATCATATTAAGATTTTTTGTTTTTATTTCACTATTAAAATTATCAAAAATATTAATCATATTTTTAAGAAATTTTATAATATCTTTTCTATTACCACCTAAAATACCAGCATTATATACAGTATTAGTTGGATTTTTATGATAATTAAATTTGTTTTTTATATTAGAATTAAATAAACTTATTTTTTCTTTTAAACATTTATTTTTAAACCCTTTTGATCTTTCACTACCTACACATAATTTTTTAAATGTATTAAATGGATTTTTAACAACAGTTACATCACTTCCATCTGTCATAAAAATATTTTTTATGTTTTCGTTTTTAATTATATAATCAAAGTAAACATAATATCTTAAATCATTAATAGAAATATCATAAGAATTTGAATTAGCATAAATAAATTTTATTTTATCAGTTTCATATTTTTTTATAAATTCATCATATAATCCATCGTGAAATATTATTCCATTTAATTCAAGATTTTTAACAGAATAATACCAAGGTTTTATATATGTAATGTCATTACATGCTACAAAATTATCTTTTTGTGGATTTTTTTTTTTACAAAAATATGTTGTCATAATTACATTATTCATATAATATATAATATTTTTTAAATTAAGAATTTAATTCTAAATAATGTTTTCTACATACACAAATAAATTGATTCTCTGCACCTACTAAAACTTGTTGGTTATTATCAGCAAGTCTATGAGAAAAAATTCCAGGTGTGCCGTCTAAACATATTTTACACAAAGCATTAATTTTAATTATATTATCACAATGTGGTATTAGTTCATGTAGTTCTCCAAAAAGATTTCTATTTGAGTCTCCATTTAAACCACATAGAACAACATTAATATTAAATTTGTCTACTAGTTCTATAATAGGCTTTTTTATATCTGTAAAAAATTGTGCTTCATCAATAAATATAGTATCTATATTATTAAGAGGATAAGCTACAATTTCATTTATATTATTAAAATTTGTACATTTTTCTTTTTCCAAATTATGCGATACTATATGTTCATTTGAATATCTACTATCGATAAATGGTTTAGCTACTAAATATTGTTTATTTAGAACTTTTAGTAATCTAATTCTTCTCATCAGTTCACTAGATTTTCCAGCAAACATTGGACCAATAATCAAATCTAATTTAGCCATATTTTACAATAATGCTAAATTAGATTTTAAATCAATTTTTATAATCTTCATATGACTTTACTTCTTCTATTACCGAATTTGTTAACTTATTTATTTGTTTCTTGATATTTGCTCTAATATCATTGTTAAAATAAACATTTCTTGCTATAGAAATAAATTCTTGATCAAATTCTTGTTTTTTTTCTTTAATGCGTATACTATCTTCAATATCCCAAAGTTTATTATTTATTTCTTTTAATTTTTTATATTGACTATTTATTTCATATTTACTAAATAATACTTGAATAAATTCTTTCAATAATTTAATTTCATTATTAACATTAGTAAGTTTATTTAGATCATTTATTTTTTCTTTTTTAATTTCTAAGATTGTATATTTATCAACTAATTCCCCGTTTGATACCGGTATATTAAACATTTAAATATATTATATGAAGACAATTTTTTTTACTTTTAAACCATTTGATGGTAGTTTTGGTGGTGGTATGTTTTTTATTAAAAATTTAATAAATTATTTAAAATTAAATAATTTTAAAATTACTTTTAAACTAGAAGAAAATATAGATATAATTTTTATCAGTGATCCAAGAAAAGGAAAACATAAAAAATATAGTATTGACGATATCATTAAATATAAACAAAAACATCCAAATGTTAAAATTGTTCATAGAGTTAACGATTGTGATATGAAAAGAGAAAAAAATATTTTAGATAGTTTAATTTTAAAAACTTTTAAAATTGCTGATAAAATAATATTCATTAGTGAATGGTTAAAAGAATATTATTTTAAAAAATATAATCTATCTTTTGATTGTAAAATAATTTTAAATGGTGCTAATCCAGAATATTTTTTTCCTAAAAAAGACAAAAAATTAAATGATCAACTAAGGATAGTAACACATCATTGGTCTGACAATATAATGAAAGGATTCAAATATTACGATATGATTGATAAATATTTGGAAAAAAATGATGATTTTAAATTTACATTTATTGGAAATTACAATAAAAATTTTAAACCAAAAAATATTACTATTATTAAACCTACATGTGATAATGATCTTGGAGATTTAATAAGAGAACAAGATATTTATATTACGGCAACAGAATTTGAACCATGTGGGATGCATCATATAGAAGGAATGTCATGTGGCTTACCATTAATATATTATAAAAATGGTGGTGCTATTAAAGAAGCAGCCAGTAATTGTAGTGAAGAATTTGAAGATTTTGATGAACTATTAATTAAAATTAGTAAAATAAAAAATAATTACAATAATTATAGAAATAATATAAATTATACTTTTTTAAGTTCTAATAGATGTAGTAAACATTATTATAATGAAATTTTAGAATTAATTAATAATTCTAGAAATTAAATTTTATAATATTCTTTTAATTTATTTACAGCATCTTTATATTCATGTGAGTTCCACTTTAAATCACTTGATAAAGATTTATTACTGGATATTAATCTATATAATCCATCTTTTTCATGCCATTTTGTACCAAGTGGTTTAATTTCTCCAGACTTTTGATATTTACTATCTACAACAACAATCTTAATTTTATTTTTTTTTAAAATAGCATTCCACCAAACTTCGTCTTTTTCAGGTGTTATTGATAAATATTTATCAGAATTAAATAATTCTTCATCTTGAATTAAATTAGATTTAAACATTACACCGTAGCCATTATTTGTCCATAAATCTAATCTAGGTTCATTTGGATTGTAAAATGTCTTATCTTTAAAATTAATTTTATTTTTTTTATTTTTTTTATTTCTCTTTTCTTCAAAATTTATATAACCATTACTATCATAAGATATTTTAGGAGCATTCATTGATATAAAATTATTTTGAAAATTTTTAAAAGTTTCAAACATTTTTTCAATTAACATCTTAGGATAAATCCAATCATCATCAAAAAATGTCAAAATAATATCTTCATTTTTGAATTTTTGTAATATAGGAATAAATTTTCTGTAGGGACCATGATTTTTTACATATTCTATAATTAAAAAATTATTATCAATATATTTTTGTAAATTATTCGGAACAGTAGTTATACCTTCATCTAATAAAAAGGATTCTTTTGATATAAATAAATAAACTTTATCTATTTTCATTGTTTGATTATATAAACTTTCAATTACTTGATAAATATAATTTATTCTACATGATATTGTAGTTAAACTTCCTATAATCATTATATATTTATTTCAGAATATTTTTATAGTTAATAAACTAAATTATTTTTCTTAAATTAAATATAATAATGATAATTTCAACAAATATCGGTGGATTATCAAATCGAATAAAATCTCTTGTTTGTGCATTTAGAATAGCAGATATTAAACAGAAAGAATATGGAGTAATTTGGGAAATATTAAATACTATAAAAAAAAAAAATCATATTTTAAATTGTTCTTTTGATAAATTATTTCAAAATGATATTTTATTAAAAAATATTGAAAATTACGACGAAATTGAAAAGTATAACAGTCATAGTTTGTATGTGGATAATAATGATAATATTCCAAAAAATTTTAATAATTTTAATTCTAATTGTAAAAAAAAATTTAAAAGTATATACAAATCAATGAGTATAGATTACATGTTTAATAAAATTCCATTAGAACTAAAAAATAAGTATATTGTTTATTTTAAAATATTAAAACCATTAGATAATTTACAAAAAGAAATTGATTCTTTTTCAAAAAAATTTAACGAAAAAACAATATCAATACATATTAGATCATGGAATAGAATAAACGAAAGCGGAAGAAAAAACTTATTTAATTTAGATAATTTTGAAAAGGAAATTGAAAAATATGATGAAACATATAATTTTTATTTAGCTAGTGATTGTCAAGAAGTTAAGGATAAATTAAATAAAAAATATGGTAATAGAATATTAATATATCCAAGAAAAACAAATTTAGATAATAGTAGAAATTTTTCTGAAGCTATACAAGAAGATCTAATTGAGTTATACTTATTATCAAAAAATAAAATAATAATTGGAAGTCATTTTAGCACTTACACAGAAGTAGCATGGTGGTTAGGTGGATGTACAACAAATATTACTATTTTATAATTTTTTTATATAATATTATATATATGACAAATGATATTTTTAAGTTAAAAGATAATGATAATAATAATGTTTTACATTTATTGGTAAATGATATGAATGAAAAAAAATTAAAAAAACTTTTAGAAAAATCTAAAAAATTTGATGGTAGGGATAATTTTTTAAATCAATTAAATAATGAGGGAAATACACCATTACATTTAGCAGTGGAAGGAAAAAATAAAAGTATTATTGGATTATTATTAAATTATGGTGCTAATACAAATATTATTAATGGATTAGGTAAAAAAATAAATATAGAACCATTACAAAAAGGCGGAGGATCAATAAATAAATATGTTTATAAAGGTAAACGTTATTTATAAATTAAATATAGTTTTTTATAATAATGAAAAATTATTATAAAATAACATTAGCAATAATTTTCATATTTTTAGGAATGTATTTTGAACATATTAATTACAATAATAATTCCCCACTACATACGGTTCCATTAGAAATTATAAATATATTATTTCCTTTATTAATTTACTTAAATTTGTATAAAAATAATTATAAAGTATATTATAATATCTTACTCTCTATTGCTTTTTTACATTTATATAGATTTATTGATAAATTTAATTTAATAAAAAAGACTAATCTAAAATATAATTTATTTGGATTAATATCTGTATTACTTTTATTTAATAGCAAAAGTTTTGTAATTAGTCCTTTTATTACAATATATTGTTTATATAAAATGTATAATAGAAGTGGGTTTAATTTTTTAAATGATATAATTATTACAACTTTATTATTATATTATATTTTATCAAAAAAAAATAATTATATACAACACGACTATTTAAAAAATTTTATTTATGCTGATACAATTTATCACATTTTAGAAATAGTATGTCATTTTATAATAAAAAGATAAATATAATTAATTATAATGTCAATATTACTACTAGATAGAAGAGATAGATTAGGATGTAATTTTTTGAATAAGCTTTGTTTATTTATATCGGCTAAAAAGAATAATTATGATGTCTATCATGAAAAAAATTTTAAATATTATGATAATATATTTATGATCCCATTTATTAAATTTTCAATTGAATTAGATAAAAATATTATGAATGAAATAAAATTTATAAATAAAAAAAGTGATATACATCATCTATGTATAAATACAGTTAATGCTATTAAACAAGATATTCCTTCATATTTTGAAGAAAATCTAAAAGAAAGTTTTTTTTCATTAATAAATAATAAATTTTGTGAATATAATTTTAAAAAACCATGGGAAGATAATAAAGTAATTTGTATACATCTTAGATGTGATGATGTATATAATTATGAAGGTAGGAACACAAATAAACATTTTGATTATATATCAGATATTATTAATAAAGGTGTAGAAATTGAAGTTAATAAATTTAGAAATAAAATGAGAAATGATTATGGTTTTTCTTATCAAAGTTGTTTATCTATTCTTGAATTAAAAAATCTTGTAGATAATTTAAGAAAAACATATAGTAATTATGAAATTTATGTTATATATAAAAATCCTATAAGAGAAGAATACCTTGAATTTTTTAAAAAACATAATTTAAAAACTATAAAACCGATTTCTAAAGATCCAAATATAAATATGAATTATGATTTATTTTTACTAATTCATAGTGATATTTTAGTAATTACAAAAAGTATATATGGTTTATTAGCTTCTTTTTTTCATCAAGGGAGTAAAACATATTATCCAAGGTGGTGTTATTTTGGAGCAATAGGTCTTGGGTCAAAATATAATAAATCAAAATATATAATATATTAATATGGCCTTATCAAATATTGATAAAAAACATTTAGAATCTTTAATTTTATCATTAAATGATAAAAATTTAAATACAATTGAATCTGTAAAATCAAATCATGTAAATTATGCAAAGTTAAAAATGCTAGCAAAACAAATGCATGCTTTAAAACAAGAAGCACTAGAAATTGTAAATGATTCTGTTTTACAAAAAGAATTACATGATTTAACAACACCATTTAAATTAACAAGTGGTAATTATTACTATTTATATGAAAATAAATCTAAAAAATATTTTTCATTAATAGGACCTACTGAATGGAATAATAATGATATTTTTTTAGGAAAATATTATTATGATTATGATAAACAATTTATTTTTGATAATTAGTTAATACTTAAATAAAAATATATAAAAATATATAATGTTAGAATATTTTATTTCTGCTGAAATTTTTATTAAAAAAATAAGTAACTTTGATGAAAATACAAAAAAAAAAGCATTATATTTAGCAATAAATAAAACTCAAGAAAATCATTTTGATTCATTAAAATTTATTTTATTGTTAAATAATTTAAAGATTAAAGAAAATTTAGAAAATTTAGAAAATAAATTAAAAAATTATTGGATTAATCTTTCTAGTGTTGAAAGAATTAACTTACAACCTTATTTAAGATTAGTATTGAATAAATTCTTAGAAAAAAATTGATATAAAGAATAAATAAGTCTTTATATTAATTAATGGATAACGATTTAAATGATAATCAATATTTAAATATGGATGATTGTGATATTGATAATCTTCTTTTTGGAATAGATATCAATGATACATCAAAATCGGAAAATAAAAATAAATGTGTAGCATGTCAAAGTGATAATTTAGTTATTGATGATTCAAATGGACATACTATTTGTGCTGATTGCGGAGTTGTACATGATGAGTTTTTAAATAAACAACCTGATTTTAGTAAAGAAGAATCCTCTTCTAGTTATGGTTGTCCAACTAATCATTTCTTTCCAAAATCAGCATTAGGTACAAAAATTAAAATGAAAGGATGGAATAAAATTACTTCATTACAGAGACAAGGGCAAATGCCATATAAAGAGAAAAGTCTTATGGATGTTTTAAATAATATTCAATCAAAATGTAAAAAATACAGTATTACACAAAGTATTATTGATTCTGCGAAAATTTTGTATAAAAAAGTAAATGATAGTAAACATACTAAAGGAACTCGTGCAGGAAAAGCAAGAATTATGAGATGTATTAATAGAAGATCAATGATTGCCGCATGTGTTTTTTATGCATGTAAGATTCAAAATGAACCGAGAAGTCCAAAAGAAATTGCTGATATTTATGATTTAGAAATTAAGAACGTAAATCGTGGTTGTAGAAAATTTTTAGATTATATCGATTTAGAACACTTTATAGACAAATTTTCAAGCTCACAAGCTTCAGATTTTATTGAAAGGTTTGCTAAAAAATTATTAATTGATAAAAAATATATTGATAATGCTATTGATATTTCTAAAAATATAAAAAATTTAGATTTGGCATCAACACACGAGCCACCTTCTGTAGCAGCTGGTTGTATTCTACTTGTATCAAATACAAATAATTTAGGATTAAATAAAAAAGAAATTTCCAATATTTTTAATATATCAGATGTAACGATTTCAAAAACTTATCGAAGAATATTTCCTTACCATAAGATTATAATGTCAAATGAAATTACAAATAAACTTGTAATTGCTAAGAAAAATGAAAGCAAAAGTAAAAATAAAAAAGTAATTACTGAAGATAATTTTGTTGTAATTTAAATTGGTATGTTTTCTGGTTTAAAATTTTTAATTATTGAATAAAAATTTTCATCTAACAAATTTTTTTCTTTTAAATATTTTATTAATAGTGCTAAACTTATTTGAGTATTATTTGGTTTAAAATAATAATATAATCTTATTCCTAGAAAAACAAAAATAATTCCTTGAATAATTTGGCTTTTGTAATATTTTTTTTGTTTATTATTTAAATGTTCTTGTACCTCTTCTATATTTTCAACTTTAATTCTTTTTTTTAATATTGTATATTTAAAAAAGAAAAATAATGCTGGTAAAATAAATAGTAATGATTTACCAAATTGAATTATTCCCTCAAATTTATTTTCACTTATACCTCTTAAATCAATTAAATTTGTATAATTATCTTTTAAATTAAATACAAATTTTTGTACATTATCCATATATATATATTTATAATATAAAATAATTTGCTTTATTTAGTAAAAAAACTTCACCAGGGTTTTTAGTTTTTTTAATATTTTTAATTTGTAAATAAATTATTTTTAAATTTTTGTTATCTTTATATTTTGAATTTGATTTAACAATATTTCCTCCAAATTTAATTAAATCATCAGAAATATTACTACTTTCTAAAACACAATGACATGAAGGTAAGTTATCTAAATGAAACCACCAATCATTTGGATCTGAATTATCTACAAGTAGATGATTTTCTTTTGCATTTTCACCCATAATAAAACTATATTCTATATTATCAATAATAATTTTAAAGTTTTTCATTAAGTATAATTAATATTTTCCTTTTAATTAAAGGATAAAAGAAACATAAATAATACAATAAATGAAATCAAAAATATAAGAATAATTTTTTTATTATCTGTAAAATTTTCTTGTATTTCATTGATATTACTATTTTCTTTATAAAAACTAGAATTTATATATAACTTTGGTTTTAGTTGTTCTTTACTATTTATTTTATCAATAAGATTTTTTCTTTTTATTTTAAGTAGATTGCATTCTTTTTTATATTCAAAATCTTTATGATTGTTATAATTCTTATATTTTTTTGGATGAATACCACCACCTCTAACTTCTTTTATTCCTCTTAAATATTCTTCTGATTGTGATCTATAATGATTATTTTGTATAAATTTATTATGACAACTTTTAAACTTATACATTTTTGGATTATTTTTTGTACTAACTCTATGAGCTTTTAATATATCAACATACTTAGGCCTAATTAAATATTTATAACCATGTGATGGACTTGAAATATCTTTTGTATTATCGTGTGTTAAGACATTATCATTAATAATTGATTTTGGTTGGTAGTAATTTGTATGTTTAAACATTTTCCAGGGTACTTCTATGTAATCATAATTAAATAATTTATTTTCTAACAAATCTTTTATATTATATTTTTCTTTAACAGCAAACATAAATTCATCCATATCACACACTAAAACCCAATCGTAATCATTTTTTATTTTATTGAATACTAAATTTGTTGATTTTTCTTGTCCTAAATTAGAAGAACTTATATTTACTTTTTTTTGTTCTATTAATGTTTGTAACCAATCTTTATTTTCACTAAAATAATTATCATCAGAATTATTATCGATTAAGTATAATGTATCAAAACCTTCTTCTAAGTAATGATGAACAAATTCATATAATATATGTCTCTCATTTTTAAATCTACATATTAAGCATATTTTTATCATTATAATTAATTTAGATTTAAATTTATATTAGAATATTATCAATAACTTCACTAATATTTGATACTAGTATAATTTTTAAACCTTTAGTAAATATTTTTTTATATTTAAGTTTAATTTTTTCAAAATCTTCTTTATTTTCTTGTGGAATATAAATTAGATTAACACCCGCATTTTTAGCACCCTGAATTTTAAATTCTAACCCACCTATTTTTGTTATATTACCCATAAGATCTATTTCTCCGGTCATACCAACTTTATTATTTATTTTTTTCCCTAATATTCTAGATATAAAAGCACATGTAAATGCACATCCAGCACTAGGGCCATCTTTAGGTGTTGATGTAGAAGGAGTATGAATATGAAATCCATTTTTAAAGTTAGTTTTTAGATATTCATTAAAATTACCTAATTTATATTTATCTTTATTTTTTTCTAAATATTCTATAGCACATGTTAAAGAACATTGAACACTTTCTTTCATTACACTACCTTGATTTCCAGTTAACTTTATTTCATACATATTTTCACCACCGTGTAAATTTTTATGAATTTGAATATTTATTATACCACCATAACCATTAGTTGTAGCATATAAACCATTAATTACACCAATCGAAGATTCATTTATAATTTTTTCATTATGAATATCTGGTTTTTTTAATATATCTTGAATTAATTTAGTTGTAATATTTATCTTATTATAAGATTTCTTAAATAATTTATTTTGATATAAAATATCAAGGTTAATATTTAAAAATATTTCTTCTATTTTTCTTTTAATTCCTCTAACACCCGCTTCTAATGTATAATTATTTATTAAATATTCTAGTATGTTATTTGAAAAACTTAATTTACTTTTAACTTTTATATTTGTTTCGATTTCTGGAATAATATAATTTTTACATATTAATAATTTATCCTCTAAATTGTAGGGTGCTATTTTAATTTCTTTAATTCTATCTAAAAGAATTGGATCTATTAATGAACTATCATTATATGAAAAAATAAAAATTACTTTATCCAAAGGAAAATCTACCCCTTGAAAAAACCTGTCTTGAAAGTTTTTATTCATATTTGGATCAGTCAAATGAATTAAAATACTTGTTATTTCATTTATATTTCCGTGTTTACTACAAGCTTTATCTAATTCATCAAAATATAATATACATCGTGATTTTCCCATGTCTACCATTTTTTTTACTATTAGTCCAGGTTGAGAACCTGAATAGGTATATCCATGACCGTGTAATAATTCTCCATCATTTTGTCCACCTAATGTTATTTCAGCAAATGGTATATCTAATGCTTTACTTAAACTTTTTGCTAATAAAGTTTTACCAACACCAGGTGGTCCTACAAAACCAAACGACATACCGTGACTTGTAGGGTTACTTATCCATTTACCAATTATTTGTAATATTGATTTTTTTGATTCCTCGTGACCATAACATGTTTGTTTTAATTTGTTATCAATCGTTTTAATATAATTTGTTGTTTTCTTTTCATCTTTAGATAAATTTTTAAAAAATATATCATCTTTTTTAGATGGCCAAGGATAATTAATTATTGTTTTGACATAAGTTTGTTGTTTGTAATATTCATTATTAAAACTTTTCATTTCTTCAATTTTCTCTAAAACTAAGTTTTTTATATTATCGGGAATATTTTTATTTATAACTAATTGTTTTTTATAATCAACATCATTTAATGAAATATTTTTTATTTTATTAATTTTATTTTTAATTGAAGATGAAGATCTTTTTAATTTCAAAATTAAATAATAATTTAAATTATTTAGGATAAATTCATATATATTTAATTTATTAATTATATTTTTTTCTTTTACTAATCCTAATAAAAGACCCGCGATATCTATTTTTTCATCATCACCTAGTAATAATAAAAATATCAAATTAAATGTATCATAAAATTCTTTTTCTTTTGAGATAAAATTTTTCATTAAATTTATAAAATTAGAATTTGAAAGTTCTAAAAAATTATTATATTGTTTCTCCATATATAAAATATATTCATCTAAATTATAACTATAAATATTACCCAAGTAATCTTGTTTTATAAATAAATTTATGAATTTTTTATCAAAGTTTTTATTTAAACATTCATCTAAGATATTAACTTTTTTGTTATATAAGTTTGTACGATTTAATTGACATGTTCTAACATTATATGAAAAAAAATCAACTTTGAAAACTAATTTAATTTTCATGTATTTATTATTTTCATATTTAATCCATAATTCTCTTACTTTTTTTAGATAATCTTTTTCATCAAAATTATTTGGGTGTCTCCAATAAAATTCTCTTTTTTCATTATTAACATTAAAGTAATCAATAGATATAGGTATAACTAAATCATTAATTTCATTAATTAATTCTTCTACATTATCTTCCATACTAAATTTTAAAAATTTAAAATATTGTATAAGATTACTATATCCATAATTTTTAATAATTTTTGTAATATTTTCATTAAATTTTTTAAATAGACTATTTTCAACAGGAATATTATTTAAAATATTATTTAAAATATTATTTTTTTCATTATTGTAAGTGTAGTTAGAAAGTAAATTATCAATTATTGAATTATTATTATTAAGATATTCCATCATTTCATTGTTGTAAATTTTATTTAAATTTTTAATAAATTCATAAGAAGATATTTTTAGATTGTTTAATTCAGTATTACTAAAAATCATTAATCTTTCTAAATTTAAAATATGATTATCTAAATTTGATAAAATAAAAGAAATTTTATTATAATATTTTTTTAAAATATCTATTTTAAATTTATTAATATTACTAATATTATTTATCATAATATATTATTATTATATTATTTTGAATTTTAAAAAACTTACTTTTTAGATTTATAATAATTGTTTATAATGTTATAACTGATAATGGTTTAAAAGATTGGTTTATAATATTATTAATGCCAAGTAAGAAAATGCAAAGCAAAGCTAAACCCAAAGGTAAGAAAAACCTTTCAGCTGCCAAAAAAACAGTTGCTACTCCTTCTGAACCAACTGTTGTTGAAGAAGTTGTACAACATACACAACCAGAACCAGTTGTTGAACAAACAGCTACTCCAACCTTAACAGGTGGCGGAAAAGCTAAAAAAGTAAAGAAAGCTAAAGTTTCAAAAGCTAAAACAACACACCAAGTCGCACCGGAAACCACAGTTCAAGAAACTTCTGCTGTTGAAACGGCTGTTGAAACAACTGAAACAACACAACAAACCGGTAGTGGAAAGAGAGTAAGATCATTCAAGGTTAGATTACCAGGAACAGAATCATATGAAGGTAGATTTACTGGGTTAACTCCATATCAAGCTGCAAA
>Ga0209634_1001798_pt1 | contig 15404 bp, 10 predicted proteins | sample LinPmetageLP40_FD_184043 | JGI IMG/M metagenome (GOLD analysis project Ga0209634, IMG submission 184043) | Marine viral communities from the Pacific Ocean - LP-40 (SPAdes) (version 2) | ecosystem: Environmental > Aquatic > Marine > Oceanic | place: Pacific Ocean | collected 2010-08-26
CACTTGTTTGGGGTCGGGTCACTGTAGTATTTTTACTACAAATATGATTTGCTCGAGTCTGACCTGTACCTGAACCTGAAAGATCCATATCATTTGGATGATATAAATTTATATTAGATAGATTGCTATTCTGTGTTAATCCTAATTCTGATAACGCACTATTTGGAACCGTGTAAATACGGTCTCTAGAAGGCATTGGAGCACTTGTGGTATTTGGATGTTCGGAGCTTGGAGGCTTATTTGCGGATATATCTTTATTAGGTCTCATATCTACCACATAACCTAGAGCAGTATAACCAGTGGGTGCTATAGGCTTCCAAATATTAATGGTTTCATATCCTTTATTAATTCCCTCCTTTTTATTTATACTTCCCATAAATGTGTAAGATATTGGAGGCTTTAAATCGGGTCCTGAAACTAACATAGTGTAAACATGTCCACTTCCCTGTAATGCGGTAGCCGCCTCTCCATCAACTTTGTTAGAATCTATAAGCCCAGATTTAGCTCCAACACCAGTAACAGCATCGAATAATGGTCCCTCGTACAATAGATCATTGTCATTTGGTCTACAGTTCTGTATATTAGCACGTGGACCAACTTCGATATCATTATTGTTAAACAATACGTCACCTAATGGTTTATATTCACTAAACATAGGATCTTCATTAGGGTCAGTAAAGTGGTTGACAGAGAATATAGATGAATTATTGTCTATTCCATGATCAGGCACATTAGAAGTTAAACCTCTAAAAGGCTTTCCGCTATCATCATTGTCAAATATACTTGTATTTACTAGTAATTTATAGCTATTTGTTATTCTTACCCGTATTCCCATTTTTGAATCCGAATTAGTATTTGTTGAACAAAGTGATGAATTACTACATATTTCACATATTGTACTTGGCTCAGCTAAATTAAACGTAATATTAGGTTGTGAAGCTGGATCGCTACCCCAATACCACGATTTATATTTTTTAATCTCATCAAATGGTGTTTCTAAACCACCACCAGGAACTCGTCCAACAAGTTCTATAAAGTCCATATTTATACATCCTCCACCGGGATCTGAATTTGCGGCTGAATCTAAGCATTTAAAAGAGTAATCACCGTTTGTATTTCTACGAACCATATCTAGATATTCAATCAATTCTTTCACCCTTTCATCAACACTTAAAGCAGGACCTGATGCGGGCTGCACACTTGGATATTCGTCGTATAAAAACATATCTTGCCATGATTTAATTTCAGTATTTGCTCCATCAGTATCATTTTTCTTCAATCTAGAAATGTGTATTGAATTTGATACATTATTAGGCAAATCAGACACAGTATAAAATGGAAATTCAGAATTATCAGTAATCGTAACAACTGGTGTCCCATTAGATCTCAATTTAGCAGTGTCTCCTACTTGAAAAGCATCTTCTTTTTCAACCAAACCATTAAAGTCTCGTTCATTTAATCCCTCGCTCTCTAAAAAGAACATGCCATTTTTGTATCTTAAAATAATTAATATCCATATAGACCACATTTTAAACATATAATCGTATGCTCCACATTTTTTTTTACAATCAGCATCTCCAGCAGTAGTACATATAGTATCAGGGCATGGCATATCTACATTTGTGTTATCATTATTTGAACCATATTTGTTTAGTAATTCTTTGAATTCATTTGAAGAACAATGTTTTTTCACTTTATCCTTTATAAATTCATTAGGAATTATATAATTTTGTTCTAAAAGTTCCATGTTATTATTTTGTCTCCAGAAATTTATAGTTTTAGTAATATTATAAAGCAGTTTTTTATAACATAGATCATCACCACAAGTAGAACACGCGGCATCTTTACCTAGTTTACCTCGATTTCCACGTAGACCTCGATCGCCACGAGGAGGTGTTTTCAGCTTAACTTTATTTTCAATAATCATTCTCGCAGAGGGTATCGCAAAAGTTAAATAGGTGGCTATGATTACCAGAGATAAAACTAATTTAATATTAAACATTGATAATTTTATTGATGTTGTAAATTTAGAGTAATCTCCATGATGAATTACAATAAATCCTACAACTAACACTCCTGTAAGCATTGTAAGATAGCCATAATTCAGATATTTATTTCTAAATATATCGTCCATTAATATAAGAAAATATAAAAATCAAAAAAAAAATTTAAAATATAAATTACCTAAAATCACAGGTATTGTCATCTTCTGAAACCGGTATACAGTTCTGCGTCTTATACCCGTCGGGAGTTCCCCATTTCCACATCGTACTACTATGTATTTTATAAAATGGATTATATGGATTTACTGCTTTTACATTATTATTTAACCAGTATTTATCATTTTCAAAATGTGATTGTAAAAATCGTCTTCCGATAGCATTATTTAATCTTAACAACGAGTCAGTATTTGCGATTTTATTAATAGGTACATACTTATTGAATTTTAACCTTTCTCTTAGTTTGCGATCATCTTCACAATTATTACTTAATATAAGATTGATCCACCCTTTTACTTCAGTAACTATATCACTAACTTTTGTGTTAGTTTTAATATCCAGTGAATCTAAGGCAACATGACCCATATTTCCACAATTTGTATCTTGAATACATACTGGATTTGTTCTATAATTAGTTGACTCATCTTGATTATAACCTCCATCGTCGAGCCGTTCTGGTGATAATTGTGGACGACAACGACGATTTAAAACTTCTGTAGTAGGATTAACGAAATTTGTAGGATTAACGAAATTTGTAGGTAATGCCGAGTCATCAATATCAACAATATCTACTGAATCCGCATTTCCAATACAATCCCATTTTGCTACATAATTACCATCCGATTCTTCCTCTCTATCCCATACTAATCCACATCTCATAACTCCATCTTGAGTAATTGAGGTTCCATCACCTCGATCACCTGATCCAGATTTTAATATATTTGTATATATGTTATCATTTCTAATATAAACTTGATGACCTATATCGCCATCTGTTTCACCACAAAACCATTTAGCTTCATATTGTGTATCATGTATGCTCGCATGTGTTAAACTATCTGGTAAAACAATTTGATCACCATAACCTAAAACACATATTTCACCATCAGAGTCGATCATCTTTATTTTATCGTTTTCAATATATACTGGATGTCTTTCACTATCGCATTTCCAAATAGCATTTCTTTGTTGAGTACCTGATATGGTGCTACTGGCACCTAACTTACACACTGAATTTCTAGATATCTGAGCCCGTATTTCTTTCATATCATGTGTATAAACCATTTGCGAAGGTAATTGGATACCATTAACATCAAATGAACATTCATAAACATTTGGATCATGTGATTGCATTATTAAACAGATAAATTGTTGTGAATTTGTGATTCGGCTTATAGCTTCTTTAAGATACATATTATTAAATTGATACTCATTTTTATCGTACTCTACATCATTTTTATCAAGAATTTCACGAAAATACTTTTCTATTTCTTGAACCACATGAACGTACACTCTATCTCCAGCCGGTTCGATAAAAAACGATTTTCCACGTGTCCCAGTATCTCCTCGGGGACCAGAATCTCCTCTAGGTGGTTCAGAATTAAATGCGATAAGCATCATTTTTTTAGATATGACTAGTAGGGTTATAGTGATCATAAATATTCCAAAGAGTATCCAAAAATACATTCTCATTTCTTTTTCAACAAAAAAATCGACAGTTACTTCTTTGTAAATATATATTATTAGAACTAGTATGCTAATAACCAACGCCGAACCAAAGTATAGGTATAATTTTAAATTTGCCAATAATGATAAAATTGCGAATATCCCCCAGAATATGTAGTTTAAATTAATTAATTCATCATTACTGGTAAAAATACCAATCTGACGACCCAAAAAATAAGCAATAGAAGTATATATAACTATTTCAATTGACGTAAATAAATATATATTCATTAATAATAACAGACAAATTATTTTAATCTTTTGTAAATTTAGGTCGTAAAGTTGGAATAAAACTATTAAACATCCATCTACCTGTACCATTAGTTGGGACGTCTACTTCAAATTGTCCTTGTGAATTGGAATCATAATAATGTTTGAGAGCCTTATTTGCTCCTTTTATGTAATGACCATAAGATAATATAGTCATATTTTTATATAACTGTTGATCTGTTCCATTGACACTAAGATAATTAGTGTTTATACTTGTTGTGACCACCCATCTATGATATTTATTATTTTTACTAACATTCTCAGTGACCTCTATTTCACCTTGTTTATTACAAGTTATGTAGTTTGAAAAATCATTTTTCTCTGGATTAAAAGTCGCCAAAAAATAAGTGTCGCAACTACGCTTAGTCGTTCCCTTTTTCCTTGGATAATTATCATCTAATAAGTATATTCTTATAGGTTTATTTTCATAATTATAAATACTTTTATTAGCATCACGATTGTCTTCTGTATTAGTTAGTATACCCGAACCAGGTTTTTTATCAAAATATTCAGAAGTTTTATATTGATTCTTTCCCTGGTCGATTTTATCAAGCAGTTCGGATATGCTAATTTCTGGATGTTTTGGTTCTTTTCCGCCACCTATACGCAAGCATTTATTTTTAATTTTGTATGCTTTCTCATCCCTAGGCTTTCTAAAACCTCTACTGTATCTAAATAAATTGTAACCACCATCGTCTTCAAATTCCATACCATAATTATTTTTCTGCTCTTCGGCAGACCCCTGCGCATCTATTCCAGCTGTCCAGAAAGAAGCCGAAAGCTGGGCATCCGATGATCTGGGTGTTTTTGCGACATACTTTTCATAACTATCATATTTATCATGGGAAATATTTTTATTATTCCAGAAGTTTGTTCTTAGTGGCATTTCTTCTAGACAATCTTCAGGTAAACATCTGATTTTTTCACGATGTTCATCTAAATCAGTCTTATTTTTTAAATCAATTGTTGCTTCTGTAACATAGTCACCTAAACATTTATAACCTTCTTCTGGTATAGGTCTATAAACATAAAGGCTATTTGTTTGACAACTATCACAACCATCTTTATTATACCAAAGACGTTCAAAAGTCTTGGGCTTAGTTACATCACCTGAAACTAAGACAGTTTGTTTTTCGGGTCCTTGATTAGAAACACCTGAATTTCCATCAAGTCCATGACCAAGACCACAACTATTTTTTGAAAATGGATATATTGTAGCTCCATCAGGTTTTTCTTTTTTTTCTGTTCCACTCCATACACTACCTAAAGGAAAAAACTGTTGATTATTTTTATTTTGATATGATTTAACTTTATATAAACTTACTTCTTTATCTTTTAAATATACGTCTGTTTTCCAAGTATTAGAATAATCCTTAAGATAATTATCATTTAAAAAAACACACTTACTAAGATTGTGTGGATTTGTACGATCTGCTCCCATTTCACCATATTCGCATCTAGAATCATCCCATAAGTCTTTATGAGCATTTGTATTCCAAACATAATCATAATTATTTGATTTTTCAACATAAAGCCGTGCCTGATCTGGTATTGGCTTTTCTATATCATTAATTTGAATTTGTTTATTTAAAGGTGTGATTACCAATCCTTGACTCCAATTCCAAATATCATACTTTTTAATTTCATCAAATGGATTCTTTGGGTCTGTAGATGCTGAAACACTAAAATTCAGTTGTGGAATAGTCCAGTCTCTTTCAAGTAAAAATCTTACTCCGATATTAGCCTCTTCAAGATACATTTTAGTAGCGTCATCAATTAAGTCTTCGCGTATACCACCATTCCGATTTTCATCAATTAAAATTTTTACCCATTCACCTACAATACTTTCCAAATAATCTATAAGTTTTTTTTCACTTGGTTTGCTTGGATGTTTTCCTAACATAATAGACTGATACTGTTCACTTTTACAGATACTATTTAATGTTTGGATAAAAAATGTGTTCTTTATCATAATATCCTTTTTAGGTATTTTAGTTACTATATTAAGTTCTTTGTCATTAGGAGACTTTTTTGTCGTTATATATAATGTGTTTAACAATTTTGCTACCTCTTCTTTAAACACTTCATTTGCCTTATCAATTAAATTAACATAACATACCTGTTGTCCACATTTTTCCTTACACTTTCCTGCTTTTCCCAACTTTCCTTGATTCCCTTTGATGCCTCGATCACCTGGCAATCCAGCTATATTTATTGTTTTTCGATAAGAAAATATAGCGATAATAATATTCGCAAAAGTCGCAATCATAACCAAAAATAACAATATAGCATAAACATGGTAATAAGGTGATTTGTAACCATCAGTATCAAATACTATATTCAATAGATTAAATAAAAGATAAACAAATAAGATTATTCCAGCAATGAGATAAATTACGAAATACATTAATATTATATTAGAAAAAATAAGAAATAATAGTTTTATATTAGTCCGATATAGTTATCAGTTCATTATAATGTATACTATTTACAATTACGATAATCATTTAGCCTTTTTAAGCAAATATCAGCTTAAATTTTTGATTAGGTTTTGGAGTCAACGAACCAGTGTCAGCATTCTTTTCCATATTCCACCAAACAACCCGTCCATCTCCATAATTGTCCAAAGACCAATAGTTACCATCAACATTTACATAAATACTTATTGATTCTACAACAACATCTTTGTTCAAGTGTTCTTTAAAGTGAAGAGTATATGTTTCATTACTATTATCTGATTTTAGAAATGATTGATTACCTTTCTTTATATCTCCATATGACTTGTACAATTCGTCATATTTAGCATCCATATTTGGAAGAATTTCATAACTAACACGCATATTTGCTACAGAAACATGCTGATTGAGATAAAACAGTGTAGCATCTTGACGATCAACCATCGAAAGTGTATTATCTTCATTTAAAGACATATATTGCCCATCATTTTCAAGATATACCCGAAGTACCGTATGTGTACCCGCGCTGTATTCTTCCCAAGAGGTCATTTTGTAACTTTGAATATTTATAAGTGTGATCATTTTTTAGAAAAATCATTTATTTCAATTTTATAATCTTAAGGATTTAAATCATTTATAGTAGTATCTATTATTTTTCTAAATTCATCTACAACAGATTGTTCGCTATTTGCGTTAGATTTTTCATATATTTCGCATTGTGGAATAAGTATGTCAATATAACTATTAATTTGCTGATTTTGTTTTTTCTCTAATGGATTTAATTCTTCACTCTTCGCAAGTTTTTTACGAATAATAACATACTCTGGAAATTTCTTTTTGAGTTCATCAACAATAAGTTTACGACAACTAGCAATACCACAACTCTTCGCCATAGCACAAACACCATCGGTTCCATCTTGTCCAAAATCACCTGGATCTCCTCGATCTCCTCTAATTCCTGGTTCATTGCGAATTTTGATGTAATATTTAATAGAAAAGTATACATTGTAAATCGAAACATAAAGCAAAAATAGTATCATTAAGAAAACTAATCGTAAATTTTCATCAATGAATAGCTGAGCTATAGTGACCGCTGCAAAAACGTAAAATATTGAAAACCATGTCCAAAAATTCATTATAATATATAATATAAAAATATAATAATGAACAAAGTTATCGAAATATCGTTAATTGAAAATCGAGAGAAAAAGAAGAAGGTTGAGGATAACACTCAAACGTTGGAAGATTATAAAACTAAAATAATTAATGATTTAGAGGACATGATTACACTTAAATTTTTTGATAATTCTAACAATCCAGAGATCCGAAATTCCGATAAATTTATAGATATACGAAATAGCTTTGTCATTTTTTATAACACCTATATTGAAATAAATAAATGGCTCATAGGTAAGAATAGCGAATCAAAGATAGTAAAAGAAATATTAGACAATTTAATTGAAAATGTAATCGAAAGATTTGAAAAAACAAACAAAGATAAAAAAGTAATTGAATCTTTAAAAGAAGTAGAATTAATTGGAAATTTAATTAAGAAACATTCTGAAGATGTCATTTCGGTTTCAATGATCGATGATTGATTGTCCTTCGGAAATTAATTGGAAATAGCTAATTTGTTAATTTTTTCAATAGATGATAGATAACTATCATTACTTACATCTGCTTTTGTTATTGGTTCCCACATATGTTGTTTAGTATTAAATTTACAGTATACATATACCGATGAAGATCCAGCCAAATATTTCTTTACCATACGACTATTTTTTAGCCCGTGAATGTACGCTGGACGTGGAAGTTTTTTAATATCGTGTTGATCTTTGTAAAACAGATTATAAATTTCGGGTGTTGTAGTAGTTTGAAGACGAAGTAGCACTTGGTTACTAGTGTCAGTTATTGAAGAATTTGAATCTGATTGTATTGATTGACTTGAACTATCGGTTGCCTGCTGAACCGCCGCCTTCATATTCTTATAACCAGTTTTGTTTCGTGAATTTCTCTTATCATCTGGAAAGATAAATAGCTGATTCGCATGTTTGGTATTAAGAGTATTAAAGTAAAGACCTTTGGTTTTATAAGTCAAACTTGGAATAAATTGTGTAATAAGATAGTCATAGTCGCTATATTTAAATAGCTTTTTAACTACTAAAGGACAAATGTCAAAATCGCGATCAATAGTATACTGTTCGCTAAGAACCTTGTAAAGAAGATTAAATCTAGAGATAATATTGGTTTCAAGTCTCTTTCCATTATATACCAACATATCAGTGATCAAAAACATCCATTGATTGTCGCTGTTTTTAACCAACTCTCCATCTAGTAGAGTATCATTAAAAACTTCATCAGAAAATCCATACTTTGAAGAGATAATTCTGGGGACTGTGTACCCAGGAGAAATCTTTCTATCAATGTAAAAGCAATAATTTGTATTATTGATTCGTGTTAAAAAGAGCAGATAATTTGTGCCAGAAGATTTAATAGAGATAATGTGCTGTGTTTTTTCTAGAAAATACACACTTTTTTCATTTAAAATATACGCTCGGTTATCGTTGATTCCAATATTATACTTTGATTTGATTTGATTTAAAATGTATTCTTTAGCATCTTTATTGACAACATTGTGGGCAACTTCGCCACAAAATGATAGATCCATTGTTTTTATTTCGCAATCCATCTTAGCTGGTTATGTTATAATAAGATTTTAATCTTTGCTTTTAAATCAATTTTAAAATAAAATAAATTATGTTTAACTTTCAAATATTAATAGAGTCTAATTGTTTTAGTTGTAATTCTTAAATAATTTTTTGAAATATTATCTATCTTGATAAAGGTATTATCTCTTTACCAGTATATCTAAAAGTGCTTTTAAATTTAGATAATTAGACTTTATGATTAATTTGTATTATACCAATATTAAGTGAATATTATTGTTTTTGTATAGCGAACATAAGTTTTTGATTATAAACTATATAAATTTTATTTATCTCAATATAGTTAGAGATATGATAGTGTTAATTTCCTTAGGAAGCGTCTTCTGTTTGTGGATATATACCTGCAGGAGCAGCAGTAGCAGCAGCAGCGTCTTGTTGCTGTCTTGTCAAGTATGTCGTACTGCCTTTCACAGCTTGCTTCGGTCTGCTTGTTCTTTTGGACGGATCTGGCTGCGCAGCGTGAAGGCCAGGCACCTTGCCGCGATCGTATAGGCCCATTTGCGCAGTGGATGGGGTCGCGTACGCTGCGTCGCCGTTTCCTGTTACGGACACATCTGGCTTTGTCAGATGTGATTGTTGTTTTATTTCCTTCAGTCTTTTAAGATCTGTATCAAAATATGTAAATATATTAGACTGAGCAAGTTCAGGTATTAATTTTTCAATTTCTCCTGTTATAAGAATTGTATCGCTCCACTCGCGGCTTTGATTTATACTATCATTTAATATGGCAAATTTACTAGTCAAAAAATCATTTAGTTCTTTTTTTAAACGTGAAGTTTCAGGTATAAATATACCTGGGTCGTCTAAAATGTTGTCTCTAAATTCTTGTATCTTTTGCAAAGATTTAGTCATAGCTTCTTTTTCTTGATTTAATGTATTAATATTTCTATAATAATCTGTAAGATTTGCTTTTTTGTATTGCGGATACGGTTGTTTATATTGAGGAAAGAAAAATAGTTCATCAAAAATACAAAATAAACTCCAATAATCAGAGAATACAGAATTTGTTCCTTCAATAAGTCTTCTTGGATCGCACCATTTTATAGCCGGTCCTGCCGTATCCTTTATTTGATCATGAGGTTCAGACTCTTGACTTAATCCAAAATCTGCCAAAAGACAATTTACATAATAATAATTTTCATCAGCAGATTGTAATTTATTAAATGTAATTGGTCTACTCACCACCCTCTCTTTTAAAGCATTTGGGTCAATATTACATAAAATATTCCGTGTTGCTATATCTAAATGTCTTATATTTAGTTTTCTTAAATAATTTAGTCCATTTTGAATTTGAAGTGACGCATAAAAAAAATTTTCAAAAATATTTCCTTGTGCCCCGAATCCTTTTGTTTTTTCGATAGATTGTTCTAGTAATTTAGAATATATCATTTGTTGTGATTTTTCTATATTATGGAAAATTAATAATTCAGTAGATGGTATGTCTGTATGTAACACACTAGGTATATCTATTATTAATTCATAAATTTTAGAATTACCTTGATCGAGTTTTTGATGAAGAGAGACTGAGCCACCACTATTTAATATATGAAAATTATCGCTTTTACTTTGCTTTACAAATACTAAAAAATTCTCAAATAAATTAGGCGGTTCGACCGACCGTGGTTTCTTTCTTATATCCCTAGAACCACTAGATGTTCTTTTTTGTGTTTCTTCTATTTCTTCTATTTTTTTTTTTATTTTGTATCTTAACAGATCTATATTAATACCCATATATGTTAAATCTTCATCTTTAATATCAAAACTAATTTTGGTGCTTACGGATGAGTACGGCTTTGGCGTTATCATTCCAAGATTTAAACTGCTATATTGAAAAAGTTTCATTCTTAGCTCTTCTAGAGATCCAAGATTACATATTTCCATACCAAATGCAATATTACCATTAAATTGTACTAAACTTGTTATAGAAAGAATGTTATTTCTTCTTAAACAATCTATTGGATTTGTTGTTGTATCTACATTTGAACATTTACTCTTTGTTTTAATCATAATATTTATTTCTTTTTTAAACTCTTCAATAGCAGTAGTTCGTTTATTTGTATTTGTATCAGTAATGGTTTTTACAGCATGGTATACTGGTTTACTAGAATCAGTGTTGATTTCTATTGCTGAATATACTGTGCCAAAATTACCATTACCAAGCTCTTTATCAATTATCAAATTATTACCATCATTAGAATCAAGAGAATTGTCGGATGTAACTAAGTCATAAATGTTTAGTTTACTGTCACTTTTTATTTTAATTAATTCAGCATGAGTTAGTTTAGTTTTTATAAAATCTTTGTATTCTGTATCATTATGTTCCATAAATCTTTTTTGAATATTGATACACGCATGAAATAACAGAAATTGAAATAAAGGTACATCTAATAAACACGGGGGATGAGTGTCTACATTTTCTGTTTGTAAAACCAATTTTGTTAATATATCTGGTAGATATTCTAAATTCACATTGCGGGGGATTTTGTATTCACTTAAATATGTATCGTAATTTTTATAAAAGATTGAATCTTGGCCCTTTAATTGAATACCAGTTGAAACAATACTTGAGTATAATTTTATTAAACTGAAAAAAATTTTTCTAAATTTACTTAGAAAATTTTTTAGTTGTTGGTCTGTAGTTATTGATGTTGTCAATGCTTTAATATAGTTTTCGCAAACAATTCTAAACTTATCTTTTATTTGCTCTTTTAATCTTGTTACTATCTCAGAAGGCATACGACTATCCCCAGCCTTTGTGCTGCCAAAGGCAGAAAATCTTTTTCTAGCCACTTTCTCAATAAAATCTTCTTCTGTTCCTATCGGAAAAATTCTGCCATCATTTTTCATTATTTTTAATAATGGGTTTGTGCCCTTTTTAAGGTAAATAGAAGTCATTAAATCTACAACATCACTCCGTAAATTTAAACTTTTTTCATCAAATATTTCTAAAATTAAAATTTCAATATTATTTGTTAAGTCATCAATGCCAGTAGTAAGTGTATCGTCGGTCATTTCATATATATCAGCTTCATAAGCATTGCTGGACACATCTAAAAAGACATCAAATGGTGTTTTTAACTGCTTATTTTGTTGTAATAATTTAGTAAACGAGCGTTGAGGTTGATCATGTGTAGTTTCAATTCTGACAGATTGGGATAATACTTCGTCGTCGAGTTCTTCACCAACAACAGATATAGCGTTACTCTGAAATCCATATACCTCTTCCTCGTGTCCTGCGGAAGCTGAATGGACACCAGATTTCCCTAAATTGTAAGTCTCCCCTGGGGTCCAGCCCTTCTCCAATTTTAGTCTTAGAGCTCTTTGCGCTGCTGATTCTGTACCTCCTCTCATCATGAACTTATTTCGTTTTATAGATCTTCTAGCTTTATTGTTTTTAGCTCTCAGTCTACGTGTTTGTTTTCTCCTACGTTTTTGTTTTTTTTTTGTAAGATTATAAAAATTATTCCCATTGTTTTTCTGATAATTCAACCTTTTTTTATTGGAAGTATTTCTTTTATATAATTTATTTTTCCTTTTTCTAGAAAAATTTCTAGCCTTACGGGTTGTCATATATAATAAAAAAATATATTTATTTAAAATAATTTAAATCTTTTGATAATATTTATCTCAAAATTTTACTGTTGCTAGACGATTTTCAGGTGCGATATATTCCTTTCCCAATAGAGTAAATATTTCTTCTTCAGAACTCACTGGTAAACTTTTACCCTTTGAACCATCAGCTTTTAATTTAAATACACCATATTCATTAATTGTATAACCTTTGCGGTTCGCAAATGATCTCATGTTCTTATTGAATTCTCCACTACCGGTAAAGTACAACAAAGCACATGGAAACGATTCACGATCGATACACCTCATATCAATCCGTCTGGCAAATTTGGTCTTTGTTAACTTACAGAATCCCATATATTTAGTAGTAATCTTCTTATCAGTTAAACTATCTTTTATAAAACCAAGAGTTTTGAATCTTCCCAGTAATTTACCTAGAAAGTGTTCATCAAGACCCGATTGTTTTGAATTGTAAAATAGAATATCTATATCACCACTGGTTTCTTTCTTTCTCCGATATGAACCACAGATCTGGAATTGATATTCATTTTCTGTATAATATTTTTTATTAATCCATTCAAGTCGTTTTGCGATATATTTTTCAATCTCTTGAATCTCAGCATAAGGAATCCTATTTTCTAGATCAGTATAGTATTTAATTCCTAACCGTTGATGATGTGTTAGAACGGATTCAAGAGAATTTGGATCTTCCGCAAATCTAGCACGCAACTTCTCAAGTGTCCAGCCAGATTCGATGAGTTTTTTGGCTTTTACGGCACCAATCCCAGTAACCGATTCCAAGTCATTTGATGTTTTATAATTATTAGATTGTTGATTAGATGTTAGATCCAATCCATCTAACTGACCTTTTTCTAAAATTGTATTTATTTTTTCAATTGTTTTAGCTCCGATCCCAGGTATACCGGCAACATCATTTGAACTGATAATCTCTTTTTTAAGTTCAGCTATAATTTTTACTACCTTCTGATAAGACCTAATCCGGAATGTATTAGGTGATGTTGCCTGTTTCTCTTTGGAGATGAGAGCAGTGAAATTTTGAATGAATTTTTCATTAACCATTTTGAATTTAAATGATAGTTTAAAAATTAACCATAATATTTTTTTAATTCAATTTTTTAATATTCTATTATAATAGATACTATGCCAGAAATGACTATTGGTGATAGATTATTAGAATCGTGTCAAGAACTTTATAATAACGGTGTTATAGAGCGAAATCAATACAAACAATGTATAGATTCTATGGATAGTGGAGAATATTTCAAAAAAATACAGATATCAGAACGAAATATTTTTTCCAGTTCCCGTGAGGAAAAAGAAAAAAAATATAATAATTTTATAAAAAGTGTGGGTCAAGTAATCGACGCAGCTTATGAAAAATTAAAAACATTAGCTAAAAATTCAGCTAAACTCTCAACTCAAGAACAAAAACAACAAATTGAAAAATATAATCGGGTTGTTGTACAAGTAGTAATTTTAATACAAAATGTGATTCAATGGATACAATCATTAAGTGTAAAAAGGCATCAAAATTCTGAACAACAACACTATGATCAACTTCTTTACTATTACAATAAAATAGATGAACAACGCAAAGAATTAGATAAAATAAAAAAACAATTTAATACTTTGGAAAAAAAATCGGAACATCAAGATTATAAAACAAAAGGAGGAAAATCATCGTATTCAACAAGTATTAATATAATGATATCTTTAATAGTTCTTGTAATTATTTGTTTAGTAATAATTTTCTTACTCTATTTTATATGAGTTACAGCTGTAAATTTGGTGGTTTAACACATTCAAATATGGATTCGATTATTAGTGATGGTATTGTTCCGACCTTTCCAGTTGAGGGGTGTGAAATAGATACCGCTGGTGAAACAAAGGTTTATCATACAAACACTAATTTTAGAAAGTTACGCGAAGCAAATAAAGCTTCACTTACAGCAAAATTTAACGACTTAATTACTGATGGTGGAGGTGATAAACATGCTAAAATTGCTTGTTTACTTGGGTATATGTTAAATAATATTAAGGAGGCAAATACTATGTTTAATACTAATACCAGTACTTTAGAGCGAAAGCGGGCATTACTACAAACCCAAAAAAACGATTTACAAAAACAAGAGAATTCTATAAGAAGTAATGAAAATTCAGGATTAGTTACAGATTACAGAAACGAGGAAACTGAAAAAGTCACAAAAAAACTAAACACCTATTTTATCTTATATGTGACATTTATTGTTGTATTTTTAGTGGTTGAAGGAATTTTATTTTTTGTTTAAATTTTTATAGATAAATTATATTATATAATATTAATATAATGTCAACGGTTACTCAATTATTCGCTGAACCAATTAATCCAGCAGCACCGCAAGGTAATTATACAATAAAGTTGAAATTAAGTAAAGCTTTGGACATTCCTCCAGCAAAACTTACGATAACATTAGAAGATTCAACTATTTCAACTATAGATTTGAATAAGTTTAGTTCCGATTCTACTCATACTAAATATCTAACTCATTCTGTAAGCACCGACTCAGGTGGATCAGCTATAATAACTCTTGAAGGCACACCATTAAATGATATTGAAAATAAAGTTGTAGCATCTGTGTCGTATACATCAAGTACGC
>Ga0209634_1001799_pt1 | contig 15395 bp, 11 predicted proteins | sample LinPmetageLP40_FD_184043 | JGI IMG/M metagenome (GOLD analysis project Ga0209634, IMG submission 184043) | Marine viral communities from the Pacific Ocean - LP-40 (SPAdes) (version 2) | ecosystem: Environmental > Aquatic > Marine > Oceanic | place: Pacific Ocean | collected 2010-08-26
CTCGCCTTTTTACTATCTGCGGGCTTTTTAGTAAAAGCCCTAAACGTTTGCCTAAGCTTACGCTGACAAGACAGCCTGTACTGCTGGCATTAACTGGCTCTTGCGAGACATTAAACCCGGTAGGTACATCAGTTGGTCTTCCGTGGTGGCACCATAGGCTTTAGCAGCCAGTTCCGCTTCGGCGTCTGAGTAAACCACTAGGTGTGCGTTTTTGGTTTTGGTGTCGACGATGGCAAAGAAGATGAAATCCAGACCTTGTTTTGCTTTTTCGCCGGTCATTTCTTCTAGCAAGTCCGCTTTACGGTCTAGTAGCTGCTGTGGCAGTAAGGTTTCCGCCACGCCAAAGCCTACTTTTTTACCGTTGATTTCGTAGTGCTTGAAGTCACCTTTTAATACATCGTAAGTAGAAACGTCAGCAAGGTCTGATTTGGCTTCCATCATTTTTAGGCCGAAGTCGTATAGGTCTTCGATGCCGGCAATTTTAGCCAGTTTCTCAGCAAATGGTTTATCCACAGGGCAAGTGGTTGGTGATTCAAAAATCAGGGTGTCAGAAAGAATGCCGGCCAGCAGCATGCACGCTGTGGTTGGGGTCATCTCTTTGCCCATTTTTTCAAAACGATCCGCAAGGATAGTCGCCGCGCTGCCCCAAGGACGAATATCAACCGATACCGGTGTATTGAAGGTAATAGGCTGATCTTGAATGGCGTGGTGGTCGATGATAGCAACGATGTCGTTGGTATCTACATCTTTGTGTAGCTGAGTCTTTTGGTTGAAATCCACCAAACCCACTTTTTGGCCTTCTACTTTTGTGATCATTTTAGGCAGTTCAACACCGCAATAATCCACAACAAAGGCGGTTTCTTTGTTGAGTTCGCCAGCACGACGTGGCTCACCACCAAATAACTCAGCTGCGCCAATGGCAGAACCAATGGTGTCGCTGTCTGGGCTTAGGTGGCCTAACCATACTAGGTTGTCTGTTTCGTTGTTTTCTGGGGTTTCTAAATCAAAAAAAGCCATTCGAATTCCTATAAAAGCATCTATAAATGGGCGGTACAAAAAAATTGGGCGCATTATAACCATAAAGCACCCTGGGTATAAATAATTTAGCGCTATATCCTTGTATCACTAAAGGTCCAAGCAAAGCGTCTAATGCCCGGCTAGTGAGAGGGGAAGCGTTTAGATCTTTCCCTCTATTCACTATACACTCGTGGATTTTTGGCTTTATTGATGTGGGTCGATTTGTCTGCCTTAAGTCCAAACCCTCAGATACCACCGCCCAGCAAGAGACGTTGAATATGATGCAAGCGGCCCATACCGTTTTACAAAATGTATTTGGTTATGGTGAATTTCGCCCGCCACAAGACCAGGTGATCGAAGCCTTAATAAACGGCGAAGACGTGTTTGTGCTCATGCCTACAGGTGGCGGTAAGTCATTGTGCTACCAAATACCGGCGCTAGTACGAGAGGGTGTGGGTATTGTGATTTCACCCTTAATTGCGTTGATGCAAGACCAAGTGAGCGCTCTGACGCAAGCAGGTGTGCGTGCCGCGTGTATGAACTCCGCCATGGGCAGTGAGCATAATTACCAAGTGGAGCAACAAGCCTTAAGAGGCGAGTTGGATATGATTTACATCGCCCCCGAGCGCCTGGCATTACAGCGCACCCTTGACTGGCTGAGCCAGTGTCATGTGTCTTTGTTTGCTATTGATGAAGCCCATTGCGTGAGCCAATGGGGACATGACTTTCGCAGTGATTATTTACAGCTCAGTGTTTTGCAGCAACGTTTTGCGCACGTTCCGCGTATTGCATTAACCGCCACCGCCGATGCCAAAACCCGTGAGGAAATTATTGCCCGTTTAGGCTTAGAAGGTGCTCGCGTGTTTGTATCGGGCTTTGATCGCCCAAATATTCAATATCGCATTACACAAAAAAATAACCCGAAAAAACAGCTGCTCTCATTTTTACAAACCGAACATTCAGGCCACGCAGGTGTGGTGTATTGTTTGTCCCGTAATAAAGTCGAAGCCACGGCCAAATGGTTAAGTGAGCAAGGTGTGAATGCTTTGCCGTACCATGCCGGTTTAGATAAAACCATTCGTCAACAAAACCAAGAGCGCTTTTTGCGGGAAGACGGCATCGTGATGGTGGCTACGATTGCCTTTGGTATGGGCATCGATAAACCGGACGTGCGTTTTGTGGCGCACTTAGATTTGCCTAAAAGTATTGAAGCCTATTACCAAGAAACCGGCCGGGCAGGGCGGGATGGACAACCGTCCACTGCGTGGATGGCCTACGGTTTAGAAGATGTGATTAAGCTCAAGCAAATGATGGCCGGCAGTGATGCCAATGAACACTTTAAGCGCATCGAGCAACAAAAACTAAATGGCATGCTGGGTTTGGCTGAATTAACCACGTGTCGGCGTCAAACGTTAATCGGTTACTTTGGTGATACGCTTGCTGAGCCCTGTGGCAATTGTGATAACTGTTTAACCCCCGTGCAAACCTGGGATGGCACTGAGGCCGCACGCAAAGCATTAAGTTGTGTGTACCGCACGGATCAGCGTTTTGGTGTGGTGCATTTAATCAATGTATTGCGTGGCAAACTGACCGATAAAATCACCCAGTTTGATCATCATAAGGTATCGACCTTTGGTATTGGCCAAGACTTAAGCGAAGCCCAGTGGCGCTCTGTGTTTCGCCAGCTCGTGGCGCGCGGCTATTTAAATGTGAATTTCGATTATGGTCAGTTATTTTTAAGTGATACCAGTCGCGCCATTTTACGCGGTGAAGAATCCCTTATGCTGCGAGTGGATACCATGCAAACCAAAAGTAGCATGGGTGGCGGTAATAAAAAATCCAAGTCCCTGGATATTGATGAACACGATCTGGCGTTGTGGGAAGCGCTGCGCGCATGTCGTAAAAACCTTGCCTCTGAGCAAGGTATCCCGCCGTTTATGATTTTTCATGATGCGACTTTAAAAGAGTTACTGGATAACAAACCGAGCACACTGGCAGAACTTTCTAATATCAGTGGTATAGGGCAGAAAAAATTAGATAAATACGGAACCGAATTTTTATCGGTGTTGAATGAGATTTAACAAAAACCGAGTTTTATCTTAGTGGTTTTCAGGCGACCTTAAGTCTTGCTTTTGTTATTATGTTAAATGATATGATCAATAGGCAACCAATCCGTGGCAGGCTTTCAACTTAGAGATTACCAACAAGAAGCAGTTGCTGCGACGCTAACGCATTTTCGTAAAACCAATGAGTCGGCGGTGATTGTGCTGCCAACTGGTTCAGGTAAAAGTTTGGTGATTGCCGAGCTTGCCCGTTTGGCCAAGCGTAAAATCCTAGTGCTCACCCATGTGAAGGAGTTGGTCGAACAAAACCATTTAAAGTATGAAAGCCTAGGGCTCAGCGCAGGGATTTACTCTGCGGGCTTAAAGCTCAAACAAACACACCACCAAGTGACGTTTGCCAGTATTCAATCAGCAGCCCGTAACCTTGATGATTTTAACGACGCTTTTTCCTTAATCATTATTGACGAATGTCATCGAGTCAACTTACCCAGTGATATGCAAAGCGCAACAATTGATGAACAAGCTGAGTCATCGAGCAATCAATACCAACAAATTATTGAAAAAATAACCCAGATTAATCCCGAGGTAAAATTGCTTGGCCTGACGGCTACGCCGTATCGTTTAGGCATGGGCTGGATTTATCGCAAACACTATCGTGGTTTTGTTCGCAGCGAACAAACACGACCCTTTGAACATTGTATCTATGAGTTACCGCTTCGTTATTTGATCAAACGTAAATACTTAACTGAGCCTAAGCTGGTGGATGCTACCATTGAGCACTATGATTTTAGTAGCCTGAAAGAAAATGCGTCAGGTGAGTACAATGCCACGCAAGTGAATCATCTTTTAAGTCAACACCACAGGGTGACCAAAGGCATTATTGAACAAGTGTTGCAACTTGGAGAAAATCGCCAAGGCATTATGATTTTTGCCGCCACCGTGGACCACGCAAAAGAAATCTTCAGTTATTTACCAACAGACCAAAGTGCACTCATTACTGGTGCCACTAATAGCACGGAACGCGATCAATTTATCACGGCGTTTAAACAAAAAAAGATAAAATACTTAGTCAATATCTCAGTACTCACCACCGGCTTTGACGCTCCCCATGTGGATATGATCGCCATATTGCGCCCCACGCAATCGGTAAGCTTATATCAGCAAATTATTGGGAGGGGCTTACGTTTAAGCGAAAATAAACACGATTGTTTAGTGATTGACTACACCGGTAATGATTTTGATTTGTACGCACCTGAAGTGGGTGAAAAAAAGCCTAATTCGCACAGTCAGCCTGTGCAGGTGAGTTGCCCCAGTTGTGAATTCCCCAATATATTTTGGGGTGTCTGTGATGGCGACTTGATTGAACATTATGGTCGACGTTGCCAAGGTCTGATCAAGGATGCGCATGGTGAGCATCAATGTGATTTTCGATTTGTGTTTAAAGAGTGCCCGCACTGTGGTGGGGAAAACGATATTGCCGCGCGTACTTGTATTGAATGCAAAGAGGTACTGGTTGACCCTGATGATATGTTAAAAAAAGCCCTGCAACTTAAAGATTCAAAAGTAATCCGTTGCTCGGGGGTCAGTTTAGATGTGGTTGAAAAAACAGGTGTAGATACCAGCCAGCTGAAAATTATTTACCATGATGAGCATGGCAGTGAACTGAGTGAAACCTTTGATTTTTCTAAAACGAATCAGGTAAAGGCATTTAATCAAATTTTTGCAAAACGTATCAGTGTGAATATTGCCGAAAAATTAGGTGTGGCGGATACTTTTGAAGTGACGACCTTAGAGCAAGCGTTAAAATTATCCGCGCTCTTTCCCTGCCCTGACTTTGTGGTTGCCAGAAAACAGAAATTTTATTGGCGTATCCAGCATCGTATATTTGATTATCAAGGCCCGTATCGAAAGGCCAATGCACTCTAGAATGATCATGTGGGATCACACTGGCCTAGTGCATTCAGGCCAGTGTGATCTGATAGAATTAAACTAACGCCATTAAATCTTCTTTGGTAAAGGCTTTTAGTTCATCGGCTTGATCTTGTTGTACCTTGTTTACCCAGTCTGGGTTGGTAATTAACGCACGCCCCACGGCCACAAGGTCAAACTCTTGTTTGTCCATGCGATCCAGTAATTGCTCAAGGCTCGCCGTTTCCGCTTCACGGAAGGTGCTTTCGCCAGGCTTAGGCATGAAGTCTGCGTTTAGGCCAACACTGCCAACAGTAATGGCAGGCTTGCCGGTAATTTTTTGTGTCCAGCCAGCTAGGTTTAAATCACTGCCTTCAAACTCTGGCTCCCAGAAGCGGCGCTGTGAGCAATGGAAAATATCCACACCCGCTTCGCTTAATGGTAACAAGAAGGCTTCAAGGGCTTCCGGGGTTTCTACTAAGCGGGCGGTGTAGTCTTGTTGTTTCCACTGTGACCAACGCAAAATAATTGGGAAATCTGGGCCCACGGCTTCACGGCACGCCTTGATAATTTCGATAGCAAAACGGCTGCGGTTTTCCATGGAACCGCCGTATTCGTCTTCACGCTGATTGGTGCCTTCCCAAAAAAATTGATCAATTAAATAACCGTGGGCACCGTGTAGTTCAATGGCATCAAAACCAATGGCTTTTGCATCCGCAGCACCTTTTGCAAAACCATCAATCACGTCTTGAATATCTTGTTTGCCCATCTCGTGACGATTCTTCTTGCCCGCCACAAACATTCCGGAAGGGGTATAACCGGGTACATCGCCCTCAGGCATAACACCGGCTTTACGTGCGCCGCCCACGTGCCATAACTGAGGGGCAATTTTGCCACCGGCTGCGTGCACCGCTTCAATGACTTTTTTCCAACCTGCTAGGCGTGCTTCGCCATGCATGTAAGGCACATTGGGATAGCCACTTGCGCCAATGTGATCAATGCAGGTGCCTTCAGTAACAATTAAACCCACACCACCTTCGGCACGGCGACGATAGTAATCTATGCTGTTTTGCCCAGGGACATTGCCCGGTGAAAAGTTACGGGTCATGGGGGCCATGACGATGCGATTCTTTAATTCTAATTTATCGCTTTTAAATGGTTTAAATAGGCTGTTAGTGCTCATGATGGATCTCACTGTTATTGTTTACGAATGAATGATTTTTAGTTTGATTTTTGTGCACATGCACAAAGCATTTAAATCATTCACGATTAATCACTTTTAATTGATGAGTGGTCACATGTTAGTAGATAAACCGCCGGGTATATAAGAGCGAATTTAGATAAGGATTGTTCCAGTAAAAGCATTAACCCATGATAGACACTGTAGTGTGAATGCTTTAACGATTCGATGATTATTATGCTAAAAACCATGGTTTTTTTTGCAGTATTCACAAGGTTAATAATAAGGCATGAATAGTGTGAATATAGAGCTGTTTGTGCGTCTAAATAAGCGTAAAAATTAGGTCATGCAGAGTAATGAAAGGCCACTAAAAAGCATGTTTGCCTTTTGGGTGTTTCTCGCTAGCTTAGTTTACTCGATATGTTTTCATGAAACAGGCCCCATAAATTTAAAAGGCCAATATTTACATATCTTTCATGCTCTATTGCGGCGCGATTGGTCAGGAAGCATAGGCCTCATACCTTGACGCTATGACCTTGTTAGTCAGAATAAATTAGCCAAATAGCCGCTTAATGACTAAAACTATATACACACAATAGATACTTCATATAAGTGAGGCTCACATGGCAGAACAAGGTAAATGTCCGTTTAATCACACCGCAGGTGATGGCCAACGTAACACCGATTGGTGGCCTAATCAGTTGAACTTAAAAATTCTGCATCAACACTCTGCTAAATCCGATCCCATGGATGCAGATTTTGACTACAAAACCGCTTTCAATAGCCTAGATCTGGATGCTTTACGCAAAGATCTTCATACCCTAATGACCGACTCCCAAGGTTGGTGGCCCGCTGATTACGGCCATTATGGTCCGTTTTTTATTCGCATGGCATGGCACAGTGCAGGCACATACCGCACAGCGGATGGCCGTGGTGGCGCCGGCGCCGGCATGCAGCGTTTTGCACCACTTAATAGCTGGCCGGATAACGGTAATCTAGATAAAGCCCGTCGTCTGCTTTGGCCCATTAAGCAAAAATACGGCAGCAAGATTTCTTGGGCAGATTTGATGATCTTAACGGGTAACGTAGCCCTTGAGTCTATGGGCTTCAAAACCTTCGGATTTGCCGGTGGCCGTGCTGATGTTTGGGAGCCAGAAGAAGACGTTTACTGGGGGGCAGAAGACGAGTGGCTAGCCACCAGTGATAAAGACAACAGCCGTTATTCAGGCCAGCGTGACCTTGAGAATCCTTTAGCGGCTGTACAAATGGGTCTAATTTATGTGAACCCTGAAGGACCAGACGGCAATCCAGATCCACTGGCCTCAGCAAAAGACATTCGTGAAACCTTTGCGCGTATGGCCATGAACGATTATGAAACCGTGGCACTTACCGCAGGTGGTCATACCTTTGGTAAAGCACACGGCGCAGGGGATGCGGCTCATGTTGGCCCAGAGCCAGAAGCAGCGGGCATGGCGGAGCAAGGCTTCGGCTGGATGAGCACTCATGGCAGTGGTAAAGGCAGTGATACCATCACCAGTGGTATTGAAGGGGCGTGGACAGCCAACCCAACTAAATGGGATATGGGCTACTTTGATGTGTTGTTTGGTTATGACTGGGAATTAACCAAAAGCCCAGCTGGTGCGAACCAATGGCAAGCAAAAGGTCTGGCCGACAAAGATCACGCGCCGGACGCAGAAGATGACGCCAAAAAAGTGGGCATCATGATGACCACAGCTGACATGGCCATGCGTGAAGATCCTGAGTACCGCAAAATCTCAGAACACTTTCATAAAAACCCAGAAGAGTTTGCCGACGCCTTTGCTCGTGCTTGGTATAAGTTAACGCACCGAGACATGGGTCCAATAGAGCGCTACCTTGGCCCACTAGTGCCTAAAGAAGAATTACTATGGCAAGACCCATTACCCAAAGCCAGTAACAAGGTATTGGATGCAAACGATATTGCTGGGTTAAAAGCTAAAATTGCAGATTCAGGTTTGACGGTTTCGCAGATGGTATCAACGGCTTGGGCATCAGCCTCAACCTACCGTGGCTCCGATATGCGCGGTGGTGCTAATGGTGCCCATATTCGTCTTGCGCCTATGAAAGATTGGGAAGTGAACCAACCTAAACAGCTAGCCAGTGTGTTGGCGGTACTTGAAGGTATACAAAAAGGTTTTGGGGATGTCTCCATGGCTGACCTCATTGTATTAGCCGGTTGTGTGGGCATTGAAATGGCGGCGAAAAAAGCCGGACATGATCTGACGGTACCGTTTACCCCAGGACGTGTGGATGCCACGGACAAGCAAGTAGACGTTGAATCGTTTGCGGTACTTGAACCTGAAGCGGATGGCTTCCGTAATTATCTTAAAACTCAGTTTACGGTGCCTTCGGAACACTTGTTTGTAGACCGTGCTCAGTTATTAACGCTCACCGCCCCTGAGATGACGGTGTTAACCGGTGGTTTACGCGTCTTGAATACCAACGTTGGCCAAACCCAGCATGGTGTCTTCACAGATAAGCCTGAAGCATTAACCAATGACTTCTTTGTGAATCTTTTGGATATGGAAACCGCTTGGAAAGCCACGTCTAAAGATGAGCAAACCTTTGAAGGGGTGGACCGCAACACGGGTAAAACCAAGTGGACGGGTACACGAGCTGACCTTGTCTTTGGTTCAAACTCACAACTACGTGCCATTGCAGAAGTGTATGCCAGTAGTGATGCGCAAACTCGTTTTATCAGCGACTTTGTTAAAGCTTGGGATAAGGTGATGAACCTAGATCGCTTTGATCTTGCATAGGCACATGAGCTGCTAGAAACTAAAAACCATGGCGAGTGATCGTCATGGTTTTTTTGTATAAAAAATAGCCATATTCAACTATGACAAAACGTTATAAATTAATTCTTGCGAAAAATCATTCATGTGTTTAAATACTGGTTATATTTACAGTAATTTAAAAATCTGCCTCGCAGACCTAAATCGGATAAAGATAATAAGGTGAAGAAAAACATGGATCAGAATCGCCAGAAAGCCCTAGACGCAGCCCTTGGTCAAATTGAACGCCAGTTCGGTAAAGGCGCCATCATGAAAATGGGTGACCAACCACGTGAAGCCATTCCTGCGGTTTCTACTGGTTCATTATCCTTGGATATCGCGTTAGGCATAGGCGGTTTGCCTTACGGTCGTATTGTTGAGATCTATGGTCCTGAATCTTCAGGTAAAACCACCATGTGTCTATCCACCATGGCGCAGGCGCAAAAACAAGGTAAAACCGTTGCTATTGTTGATGCTGAGCACGCACTTGATCCGTTATATGCCGAGAAATTAGGCATCGACCTAGACAGCCTACTTGTGTCACAGCCAGATACCGGTGAACAAGCCCTAGAGATTGTCGACAGCCTAGTTCGCTCAGGTGCCGTTGACCTAATCGTAGTTGACTCCGTAGCGGCATTGACGCCAAAAGCGGAAATCGAAGGTGACATGGGTGACCACCACGTGGGTCTACAAGCCCGTTTAATGTCTCAAGCACTGCGTAAGCTGACAGCCAATGTGAAAAACGCTAACTGCATGGTGATCTTCATTAACCAAATTCGTATGAAAATTGGTGTGATGTTCGGTAACCCAGAAACCACAACTGGTGGTAACGCCCTTAAGTTTTACTCTTCAGTTCGTTTGGATATCCGTCGCACGGGTTCTGTGAAAAACGGCGATGAAGTAACCGGTAACGAAACACGTGTAAAAGTGGTGAAGAACAAGGTTGCACCACCATTCAAGCAAGCTGAATTCCAAATTATGTACAACCAGGGGATAAACCGCGGTGCTGAAATCATCGACCTAGGTGTGAAACTGGGCCTAGTGGATAAAGCGGGCGCTTGGTATGCCTATAAAGGGGATAAAATCGGCCAAGGTAAAGCAAACGCATGTGTTTACCTTCAGGAAAATCCTGCCGTGCAAGAAGAGATTGAGACGCAAATTCGCGATCAATTGCTGGTGGTTGCCGATACTAAAAAGTCAGACGAAAAAGAAGCAAAAGAGCCTAAAGCGGGTAAAGAAAGTAAAGCCGCTGCAGCGAAACCAGAAGAAGCCTAATACTGGGTTCTTCTTATCACCAAAAGGTCAGCTATGCTGGCCTTTTGTGTTTTTGCTCAATAGATATTAAAACGGAACCGCCATGTTTCAGCGCTCACAAAAAAAAGCCGCACAGCTGCTCGACGAAAAAGGGCTGCGTCATAAAGTGATTGAGTTACTGGCAAGACGAGAATACAGCTACGGCGAGCTTGAACAGAAATTACAACCATTAACCGAAGACGAAGCCGCCATGTATCGAGCTTTAGACTGGGTGGTGGAAATGGGGTTGCAAAGCGATACTCGCTTTACGGAAATGTTTATTCGCAGTAAGGCCGTATCGGGTTATGGGCCGGTACGTATTCGCATGGAATTAAGGCAAAAGCACATAGGTGCAGACCTTATTGAGCTTGGCTTTGAAAACATTGAAGATGAAATTAACTGGTCCGAAGAAGTGGACCGATTAATTGAAAAGAAAGCCAATGCCTTAGATTTGAGCGACATGAAAAGTAAAAACAAAGTCATGGGCTTTTTACAGCGACGTGGCTTTAACCTTGATCAAATTTATGCAGGCTTTGATCGCCTTAAGTCATCAGGTGCTTAATACCCACTTTGGGCATTTAAAAAACTAGGTGTGGATATTAATATCAAAGACCCTTCGAGTTTTTATAAATATTTGCGCATTGGTTCAAAAAAACAGTGAAACCAAATAAAAAGGCATAGCTTTCGCTATGCCTTTTTTTATTAATGTAGCTTGAGTCGAGGGCGAATAATTTTATTAATGCGCCCGGATAAACTCATTAACGCAGTTTTAAAGTAACCGTGTAATGCCACTTGGTGCAAGCGGTAAAGGGATACATATACAATACGAGCAATACGACCTTCTACCATCATGCTGCCGCCCCTAAGGTTACCCATTAAGCTTCCTACAGTGCTATAGCGGCTTAAGTTAACCAGCGAGCCTTTATCTTTATACACATAATCAAGTGGCGTACGAGCTTCACTAATGCGTACTAAATTTTTATACACATGATAGGCCTGTTGGTGTGCCGCTTGCGCACGAGGCGGTACGGGGCTGCCGTCTTTTTGTAACAAGAAAGAGCAATCACCGATGGCAAAAATGGAGTCATCCCGAGTAGTTTGAAGGGAGGGTTTCACCACAATCTGATTGACGCGATTGGTTTCAAGGCCGGATAATTCGTTCATCCAGTTGGGCGCTTTCACCCCTGCGGCCCAGATCTTAAGCTCAGCTTTAATTAATTGACCATCGTTCGTCAGAAAACCATCTTGAGTGACTTCTTTAATAAAGGTATTGGTTTTTACTTTAATATCCAGCTTCTCTAATTCTCGGTGGGCCGCTGACGATATTCTAGGTGGCAGTGCTGGCAAAATACGATCACCGGCTTCAATGATGCTCACCTGAAGTTGGTCTTTACCCAGAGTGTCTAAGCCGTAAGCCGATAATTCCGAAGCGGTGTTGTGCAATTCGGCGGCTAATTCAACCCCTGTGGCACCCGCACCAACAATGGCAATGTTCAGTTTGTAGTTGCCTTTTTCTGTGGCGGTATTGTTGGCCTTAAGATAAGTATTTAATAATTTTTGATGGAACTTATCCGCTTGCTCACGGCTGTCTAAAAACGAGCAAAACTGCTTGGCGCCCTTAGTACCAAAATCATTGGTCTGACTGCCAATGGCTAATACCAGTGTGTCATATTGTAGGCGCCGCTCAGGCAAAACCGTTAAACCATTTTCATCATGAATGGCTTCAAGAATAATTTCCTTGCGGTCACGATCGAGGTTGTTCATACGACCGATGTGAAATTTAAAATTGTGATTATAAGCTTGTGCGCGATAGCTTAATTCATCTATGCCGCTGTCCAGAGAGCCGGTAGCCACTTCATGCAATAGAGGTTTCCATAGGTGAGTGTTGTTAGCATCCACTAGGTGCACTTCTGCGCTGGCACGTTTGCCAAAGGTATCGCCTAATTTTGTTGCGAGTTCTAAGCCGCCTGCGCCGCCACCGACGATTACAATGTTTTTCATGGGAGAGTCCAATTAAAATAGTTCTAGAATGCGTCCAGCGTTAGACCCATTCTAGAAGTATCTTTGATGGCTAAATTGTAGTTCATTTTAAAGCGGTGTTATTAATAATGCGTAATTGTTGCGATGTTAACGTTAAAACACCTTTAATCCATAAATTGAAAGCCAATGTAGGCAATGACAATTGCCAGTACTAAGCTAAGCCATATCGGGTTATTCCGTTGAAAGACGGGTGTATTTTCTTGGGATAAACGCATGGTTTCGAGCTTGTGTAATTCATCAGCGGGAATCAGCGCTTGGCAATAACGATCTTGTGTGAAGTTGATTTTGACACGAGCGGGCTGCTGATTGTTGCCCGTTTCTTCAATGTCATAGCTGATCAATTCACTTGGCCCAATGCGAAACTCATCGTGTCGATTAAAGTGCTGAACATTTGCCAAAATGGTAATCTCATTAACTTCTTTAAAGCACCATGTGCCACTGCCTAAATGTCCTGCAGTCACTTGAATCATGCAAACACACCGATGATCCATAAGCTACAAAACGCACTGATACCACAAGCGATCACCTTGATGAGTGTCTGTATGCCCGCGGGTAATTTTTTGAAGCGCACATGCCATTGAAAAAACGGCTCGTTAGCAAACGGCCCAACACCAAAAGCGATCATTAAACATATGATGGCAAAAATAAGTATGACGCAGAATAAGGCGTTCATGGTTACATATCCGTCGGGATGGCGAGTTGAACTTCGGCGCCAATAATTTTGTCTTTTTCATCGGTAAAGATTTGGCCCTTTACCGATGTGCCGGATTTTTCTTTTGGATCAAATAAGTTGGGTAGAAGGGCGTCAGGCGCAACGCTGACAGGTTGGCCTTGTGCAACGTCAATCGTTTCATCGAGGTTTGGCTCGTAACGTAGGTTGATATCGTCACTTGGTAACAAGCTTTCTAACTTTTCATCGATCTCTTCAACATCTTTAGAGACCTCAGATGGCAAAGAAGAAAAAAACTGAGCGGTATCTTTGAATAACTGAGCACTTTGTTTAGCCCAATCATCAATATTTTGTTCTTGGTCATCACGATTCGCAATGGCAAGGATAATGAATGAAATACCGGCGACAAAAACAAGAGCAAGGAATACCTTCACAAACACCCACAATAGATAATGACTATATCTCTATTATGGGTGTTGAAATGGACTGTTTCAATAGCCTAAGTGTCAAGGTGTGTAAGTGATCACGGGGCTTTTTAGTTAAATGCAGCCCCTGGATTTACACCAATCGCCTTTAAAATTTTTGCTAAAGGACAAAAGCCTGTAAAAGCGGCTTGAAACATATTTACCCCTACAAAAGCCGTAAACCACAGCCAATTTTCATGGTGCACTTGAGACAAGATCAGGCTCAATAAAATGAAAATTCCGGCAATAGCGAATACTAAACGATCAATGGACATGGGTTTATCTCCTTTATCTGTTTTATCTAATTTAGTTTTATCTAATATAAAAGGCAAGTAAAATTATGTTACCGCTTAAATGGGTCGGCATAATTGTATGACTAGTCCACGCAAGACTCGTGTGCCGTGCGGTTTGTCGCTATACTAGCGCCCTTTAAATCTGACAATAATGCGTGCCCAGCCACATCACTGGGGCCGCTCGATGGACGAAGTATGAAAACCGCAGAAATAAGACAGGCATTTCTAGACTACTTTGCAAGCAAGCAACATGAAGTTGTAGCCAGCAGCTCTTTAATCCCAGGTAATGACCCGACCTTGATGTTCACCAATGCGGGCATGAACCAGTTTAAAGATGTTTTCTTGGGTCAAGATCAACGCTCCTACACCCGAGCCACCAGTTCACAGCGCTGTGTGCGCGCCGGTGGTAAGCACAATGACCTTGAAAACGTGGGTTATACTGCTCGCCACCATACCTTTTTCGAGATGCTGGGTAACTTCAGTTTTGGCGATTATTTTAAACAAGACGCCATTAAATTTGCTTGGGAGTTTTTAACCAGCAAGCAATACCTGGGTCTACCTGAAGACAAACTTTTGGTCACGGTTTACGCCGACGATGATGAAGCCTTTGATATCTGGCACAAAGAAATGGGCCTAGCGGCTGATAAGATTATTCGCATCGGTGACAACAAGGGCGAGAAGTACGCTTCGGATAACTTCTGGCAAATGGGCGATACAGGTCCGTGCGGCCCGTGTACTGAAATTTTTTACGATCACGGCGAACACATCTGGGGTGGTAAACCTGGTACCCCAGAAGAAGACGGCGATCGCTTCATTGAAATCTGGAACAACGTATTCATGCAGTACAACCGTCAAGCGGACGGTACCATGGAGCCGTTACCTAAACCTTCGGTTGATACCGGTATGGGCCTTGAGCGTATCTCTGCCATTATGCAGGGCGTGCACGCCAACTACGAAATCGATTTATTTCAAGGCTTGATTAAAGCGGCTGCCGAGGTGACTGGCACTCAAGATTTAGACAGCAAGTCATTGCTGGTGATTGCGGACCACATTCGCTCTTGTAGCTTTTTGATCAGTGATGGTGTGATGCCATCCAACGAAGGTCGTGGTTATGTGTTGCGCCGAATTATTCGTCGTGCGTTACGCCATGGTCATATTTTAGGTGCCACCGATTTATTCTTTTATAAATTGGTATCCGCTTTGGTTAAAGAAATGGGCGAAGCCTATCCTGAACTTGCCAAGAACCAGCCGCACATTGAAAAAATTCTTAAGTTAGAAGAAGAGCAGTTTGCAAAAACCCTTGATAACGGAATGAAGCTACTAGAAAGCGCCATTGCTGAATTAAAAGGCGATACCATCCCAGGTGAAACCGTATTTAAGCTATACGACACCTATGGTTTTCCAGTGGACTTAACCGCAGACATCGCCCGTGAAAAAGATTTAAAAGTCGATGAAGCGGGTTTTGATGTGTGTATGGAAGCGCAAAAAAATAAAGCCCGTGCCGCGTCTAACTTCAAAGTGGACTACACCGATACCCTAAACCTTGATGGCAGCACAGACTTCACTGGTTACGACAGCTTGCTTAATCAAGGCAAAATTATTGCCTTATTTAAAGATGGCGCTCAAGTTGATGCCTTGAATGCAGGCGACGAAG
>Ga0209634_1001802_pt1 | contig 15391 bp, 16 predicted proteins | sample LinPmetageLP40_FD_184043 | JGI IMG/M metagenome (GOLD analysis project Ga0209634, IMG submission 184043) | Marine viral communities from the Pacific Ocean - LP-40 (SPAdes) (version 2) | ecosystem: Environmental > Aquatic > Marine > Oceanic | place: Pacific Ocean | collected 2010-08-26
ACCCAATCAACTCAATTAACTTAATTGAGTCTCAGCAAATGACAATAAAAACAAATAGAGCAATCCACACTAAATTCGTGGTAGAACCGAAATAACTATACAACAGAGGAGGGTGATTTCTCGAACTATCGAAAGTCGTTGAGTAAATCATCTGCCGCATTGGCTGGAGATACGGTCATGTTTTCTACATCCTTTGAGATTTGGTCTATTTTTGTCCTCACCTTATCATTGCCATAAAAACTCCTTTTCAGTTGTTCTTCAATGATTTGATGCATCCATTCAATGTTTTGTTTCTTTCTCAGCGAAGTAAAAACTCCTTTTTCTTGGTGGAAGTTATGATGATCAGTTATCATTTTCCATACATTGTCAAGTCCAGTCTGATCTACTGCTGAACAGGTGAGTATTTTAGGAATCCACCCAGTGGTTGTAGCAGGGAACAGGTGTAGTGCATTTTGATAGGCTACTTTGGCACTTTTTGCCGCATTGATATTGTCTTTATCAGCCTTAGTAATGGCAATTCCATCTGCCATTTCCATAATGCCCTTTTTGATCCCTTGCAATTCATCTCCAGCTCCAGCAAGCATCAAGAGCAAGAAAAAGTCTACCATGCCATTCACTGCTACCTCAGATTGACCTACTCCTACGGTTTCGATAAAAATAACTTCGAAGCCTGCTGCTTCACATAATAACATTGCTTCACGCGTTTTATTAGCAACACCACCCAGTGTATCTCCAGAAGCTGAAGGTCGAATGTATGCCATTTGGTCATTGGATAATACATCCATGCGCGTTTTATCGCCCATGATACTTCCCCCAGTGCGTTGACTACTAGGATCTATCGCAAGTACTGCTAACTTTTTATTTTGTGAAGTGATTTGTTGTCCTATAGCCTCAATGAAAGTGCTTTTTCCAACTCCTGGGACACCAGTGATGCCCACTCTGATGCTATTACCAGTATTCGGCAATATTTGTTCGATGACTTGCTGTGCCAATAAATTATCTTCGACAAGACTGCTTTCTACAAGTGTAATGGCTCTGCTGAGTATGACCATGTCACCAGATAGTATTCCCTGTACATATTCCTCAACAGTAAGTCGATTCTTTCTTTTGCTCATTGCTCGGCTAAAATACTAAGACAATAACTAACAATGTAATCCTTGATGGAGTTTTGATTATTTTATTAACTTGAATGCACATCGAATCAAAAACCCTATCAAATGAAAGACGAGCATGGTAAAAAGGTAAATATATGGGCAGATAGTGTGTTTGCCTCCATTTTTGTTTTACTCTTCATGGCTGGATTACAAAAGACTTTCGAAATTGTAGATTTGGAGGGCTTTGATGCTATTGGACAAGCTTTGAATGATATGGAGATCACTGACCATGTTTTCTCCAATCTACGTGATACCGTACCGATAGATGATAACATAGTTCTGGTCAATTTTGGGCCTCTTACAAGAGGTGGCATAGCCGAGCAGGTCAGAATCATAGATAAGTACAAGCCAAAAGTGATTGGGATGGATAGTTTTTTCAAAGGTTTTGGTGAGGATACATTGGCGAGCTATAGTCTGGCAAGCGCGCTCGCAAATGCACAAGCTGAAGTAGTAATGGTAGCTAAGGTGGATCAGTCAGACTCTTTACTTGCAATGGCTGAAGGAGAGGAGATCTATGATTTATTGTACGAATCTGATTCTATGTTTACCCAGAATACTCATCTGGCAATAGCGAATCTGGATACAGATGCTAAATTTCAAGATGATGTAAAAATATGTAGAAAATTTCCACCACAAAGAACCGTTATCAATGGAGGAAGCACTCATATTGCTTTCGGAGCGAAGATGGCGCAATTATTTGACTCCACGAAAATTGATAAACTTATAGAAAGAGGGAAAGATTTTGAATTAGTAAATTTCAGAGGAGATATATTTTTAAGGCCTTTTTTCTTTAACAAGTCAGTAGGAACTTTTGAGATGCGGGATCAGGAAGATAAATATACCCGATTTCAAGCATTAGATTGGAATCATGTAATAGACGAGGATTTTGCTCCTGAGATGATCGAAGGTAAAATAGTTTTGTTTGGATATATGGGAGAGGAACTTGGTGCGATCCAATGGGAGGATAAATTCTTTACTCCGCTCAATACCAAAATAGCAGGTAGAGCCAATCCAGATATGTTTGGTCCAGTGATTCATGCCAATATTGCCTCTATGATACTAAATGAGGACTACATAGGAGGCTTTAGTGAAGCCACTGAAACAGTTCTCGGCATCCTTCTTTTATTTATTAATGTATTTTTATTCTCTATCATATATCATCGAATGGGTGCCTGGTATGATGGCATTACCAAACTTATCCAGGTATTAGAAATAATAGCACTCACACTGCTGGTAATTTATATCTTTAGCTACTACAATTTTAAGATGGAATTGGCCATTGCATTTTTTGGCATAGCTTTGGTAGGTGACTTGCTAGAAATCTACTACGGGGTAATAAAAAATGTTTTCAGCAAAAAAAATATGAAAAAACTGCTTACCTTGGGTATGAAATCTGGATAAAGGTGTAAAACACAGGGATTTATAATTAAAAAAACAACAAAAAGGCTATGAAATCATTAGTTTCAACATTAACACTTTCTTTACTACTAGTTGGCACTGCGGTATTTGGACAAGGTTATACATTTAAGGTATTGGCAAACAAAGGAGCCAATGAAGTGAAGTCTGGCGATGAATGGAAGCCATTGAAAACGGGGGCTTCTTTGAAAGAAGGAGATGAACTTAAAATATCTGCTAATGCATATTTGGGTTTAGTTCATAATTCAGGAAAGACATTAGAATTGAAGAGCGCGGGGAATCACAATGTAAATGATCTCGCCTCAAAAATAAACACTGGAGGATCAAATGTAGCAAGTAAATATGCCGACTTTGTATTGAGCAAGATGTCTGCCGAAGGAAAGTCTAGTAGATTGAGTGCCACAGGAGCAGTTCACAGAGCAGCTGTTAATGCAGGGATCAACATTTACATGCCAAATTCGGTGGAGGTATATAACGATGAAGCTTTGGTAGAATGGGGAGCATTAGAAGGTGACAGGATATATGAAGTGACTGTAGTGAACATGTTTGGTGACGAACTACTTAAAACCGAAACGTCTGACCCTAACTTTAAGCTTAACTTAAAAGATGAGAAATTGGTAAACGAAGCAGCGCTACTTGTGACTATTGGAGTTCAAGGCGAAGAGGATATGAAGTCCGAAGAAGTAGCTATCAAAAGACTTCCTGATGATAAAGCGGCTTTGGTAGCGCAGAATCTGGCAGAACTTATGGGTTCAGTGGATACCGAAAGTGCTTTGAGTAACTATATTTTGGCAGGTTTTTATGAAGAAAACAGATTGTTGCTTGATGCATTATTTTACTATGAAGAAGCAAAAAGACTTGCTCCTGGAGTAGAAAGCTACGATGAGGCATACGAGGAGTTCTTATTTAGAAATGGACTTAACTAAATAATATTTATTACACATGAAGAAAGGGGCTTTAAGCCCCTTTTTTTATGTCCTAATTATCTTATTTGAAGACTTACATTTAGCATTGCACACTTTTTACAATATTTGGTGTGAATATTAATCATCGATCTTATGTCTGATTTTTTATGGGTTGACAAGTAGCCAAAAGGAGTGCCTAACCAAAATCAAGAAAGTGAATACCATCCATTGTACTCCGCAAGAGAAATGGAGCATCAATTCAATGACGCAGAGGTTAAGACTATCGTTGTTATCACAAATTTTGCTTCGTGCCTAGCGTCAATCCTTCATAAGACTAAAATAGAACATGTCATTCCCCTACACTGGTTTTTTTTAAACTCTCGTCTCACGATGACAATCTCACTATTCAAACAAAAACTCATTATAGGCATTCTGCAATTCTCGAAGTGCCAATGATTCGTTTTGACTTTGTGCTAAGGCAATTCCTTTTTTGAATGTTAATTCTGCTTCTTCACTTTTCCCTAGGTCTGCATAAAGAATAGCTGCGTGATAATAGGTGGCGAGATAGTCGACATGTTGGCTTAGCAATATTTCATAATACACTAAGGCTTTATCTGGATTGGAAGTGTTGTATTCTGTAGCGATTGCATAGATCGTGAAAGCATCATTTGGGTCGTCTTTGAGGAAATCTAACAATTGATCAAGCCGCTCAGAATTCATACGTATTTCGGTTTTATATTTGTGCTATTATTCCCTATCTTCACGCCAAATTTAACACCATTTCTATTATAAAAGATGAAGATATTAGTTTGTATAACACACGTTCCTGATACAACTTCAAAGATAGCCTTTACAGACGGAGATACGAAGTTTGATGCGACAGGAGTACAGTTCATTATTGGGCCATATGATGATTATGCTTTGGCAAGAGCAGTAGAGTTGAAAGAGCAATTGGGCGGAACAATCACCGCTTTGAATGTAGGAGGTCCAGAAACGGAACCTACGATTCGCAAGGCATTGGCCATCGGAGCCGATGATGCAGTACGTGTCAATGTCGAGCCGATTGATTCATTGTTTGTAGCACAGCAAATCGCAGCCGTGGCCAAAGATGGGGCATATGATATGATCTTGATGGGTAGAGAATCAATCGATTTCAATGGCGGAATGGTGCATGGAATGGTCGGTGAGCTACTGGGCATTTCTTCAGTATCACCAGTGATGACTTTGGAAGTAGAAGGAAATATAGCTAAAATGACCAGGGAGATTGAAGGCGGTAAAGAGTTTATAGAGCTACCGTTGCCATTCGTAGCTGGATGTCAAGAGCCTATAGCAGAATGGAAGATACCTAACATGAGAGGAATCATGTCTGCAAGATCAAAACCATTGAATGTAGTAGAGCCTGTGGATACAGCACAAGGAGCCACGCTTTCCAAATATGAACTACCTGCTGCTAAAGGTGGTGTGAAAATGATCGATGCCGACAATGTCCAAGAGTTGGTAGACTTGCTTAAGAATGAAGCAAAGGTGATCTAATCTTAGTAATACAAGTAAATCAAAAATCGAGAATCTAAAATCTAAAATAGATATGTCAATATTAGTTTTTGTAGAGATAGCGGAAGGCAAAGTCAAGAAGACTTCATTAGAAGCCGTGGCTTATGCCAACGGTATGGGAGGTGAAGTGACTGCCATCGCAATGGGAGAAGTAGATAGTGCGGAATTGTCAGGAATGGGTAATTATGGAGCTGGTAAAGTGCTTCATGCCAACAATGCACAACTTAATGATCGCGTAAGTGCAGCATATGCCAGCGTATTGGTCGGTGCGATGGATCACATTGGGGCAAATACTTTGGTATTGGCCAACTCATCGTTAGGTGGATCAGTATCTGCGAAAGTGGCCATCAGAAAAGATGCAAGTTTGGTATCCAATGTAGTTGAGTTGCCAGATACTTCAGCAGGATTTCATGTGAAGCGCAGCATCTATACAGGTAAAGCATTTGCCACTGTGTCGATGGATAAGGACAATAAAGTGCTCGCAATCAAAAAGAATGCAGCTGAAGTCAAAGAGACTGGTGGAAGTGCAAGTGTAGAAGTATTTGACGTCACTTTGAGTGATGATGACTTCAAAGTGAAAATCATCTCGACAGACAAGACAACAGGAGTAATATTGTTACCAGAAGCGGAATTGGTCGTATCAGGCGGAAGAGGACTCAAAGGTCCAGAAAACTGGGGAATGATCGAAGATTTAGCGAAAGCATTGGGAGCTGCTACTGGATGTAGCAAACCAGTGTCTGATATGGACTGGAGACCTCATCATGAGCACGTTGGACAAACTGGGGTAAAAGTAAGCCCTAACTTATACATTGCAGTTGGTATTTCTGGAGCTATTCAGCATTTAGCAGGAGTCAATTCCTCTAAATATATAGTAGTCATCAACAAAGATGAGGAGGCACCATTCTTTAAAGCAGCCGACTATGGGATTGTAGGAGATGCGTTTGAGATAGTACCAAAACTAACTGAAGCTATTAAGGCTGCTAACAGCTAATCAGTATCTGTGGATAAAATTAAGCTTGAAATATTAGGACTTTCTTCTAGTCAGTCTCAGTCTGGTTCTTTCGCATTGGTGTTGGGAGAAACTGAAGGCAATAGAAGACTTCCAATTATTATTGGCATGTTTGAGGCGCAAGCCATTGCCATTGAGATCGAGAAGATAGTTCCCAATCGCCCGATGACGCATGATTTATTTAAGTCATTTGCGCATGGTTACGAATTTAAAGTGACCGAGATTATTATTTCTGACTTGAAGGAAGGAGTTTTCTTTGCTAAGCTTATCTGTGAAGGCAGCAATGGAACCGTAGAGATTGATGCTCGCCCTTCTGATGCTATTGCCATTGGACTGAGATTTGATGCGGAGATTTATTCTTACGAAACTATTCTGTCAGAAGCAGGAATTGTTCTTTCTGACGAAATTGAAGAGGACATCACTGAGATCAAAAGCGAGATCAAGGTGGAAAAGGATGAGTCAGTTTCAGTACCTGACTCATTAAAGGATGATACTGTCGATAAGCTAAATGAATTGCTCAATGAGGCGATTGAGAATGAAGACTACGAAAGAGCTGCTCAAATCAGAGATGAATTGAGCAGAAGGAATTAACATAACTAGAGGCTTCCTCAAAAGCCCAAACGGATGTCATCGGTAGCGAAGATTGGAACCTCTTCTTAATTCTGAGTTAGAATTTGAAGATTCTTCATTGCACCTGCCTGTCGGCAGACAGGTTCTGAATGACAAGTCAGCTTTTGAGGAGGTTTTTTTATTTTCATACTATGGAATATTTGAGAGGAGCATTCGGGCTGGCTTTTTTGATAGGCTTGGCATATTTAGTATCGAGCAATAAGAAGGCTATTGATTGGCGACTTGTAGGGATAGGAATCCTACTACAAATTATCTTTGGTTTATTGATTACCAAAGTCGGTTTTGTCGCTGATAGCTTTGATTGGGTGAGTGCTAAATTTGTGAAATTCTTGAGTTTTTCGACTGACGGAGCGAAGTTCTTATTTGGAGATTTAGCCACTAACAAACTTGGATTTATATTCGCCTTTCAAGTACTACCTACGGTAGTCTTTTTCTCAACAGTCACCACTGGTCTATATTACTTAGGAGTTCTTCAAAAAGTGGTCTATGGCATAGCGTGGATTATGGCAAAAACCATGCGCCTATCTGGTGCTGAAAGTTTATCCGCTGCTGGTAATATATTTTTAGGGCAGACTGAGGCACCACTATTGGTAAGACCATTCGTGAAGACCATGACCAAGTCAGAGCTTATGTGTTTGATGACAGGGGGTATGGCAACTATCGCTGGTGGAGTCCTCGCAGGATATGTTGCTTTTTTGGGTGGTGATGATCCTGTAGAGCGCACCAAGTACGCTGCGTACCTTCTTAGTGCATCCATTATGAATGCGCCTGCAGCCATCGTACTTTCAAAGATCTTAATTCCAGAAACTAATAAAGAAGCCATAGATTCAGACTTGAAGGTAAGCAAAGAAAGTATGGGTGTTAACCTTATTGATGCACTCTCTACTGGCGCTGCTGAGGGACTTAAACTAGCCCTTAATATCGGTGGAATGCTTCTGGCTTTCATCGCAGTAATATATGCTGTCAACTGGATTTTAGTTGATATGGTTGGTGCAATAACAGGACTCAATGGGTTTGTAATCCGTACTACCGATGGAGCATTTCAAGGATTTTCGCTAGAGTACATATTAGGTCAGATATTTAGAGTTTTTGCTTTTGCGATGGGAGTAGACTGGTCGGAGACACTTCAAGTAGGTAGCTTATTAGGACAGAAGACTGTCATTAATGAATTTGTTGCTTATCTAAGTCTTTCGGAAATAAAAATGGCTGGAGGATTGAGTGAAAAAGCAATAGTGATTTCAACTTATGCACTTTGTGGATTTGCTAACTTTAGTTCGATTGCTATCCAAGTGGGAGGTATAGGAGGTATGGCACCTAGTCGCCAAGGAGATTTGTCAAAGCTAGGGATGAAGGCATTATTTGCAGCCACGCTGGCAACCATGATGACCGGCACTATTGCCGGTGCGTTGTTTGGGTAAGTTTGTGAATGTCATTCCGTAGAGCAACCGAGGAATCTTTGCCATAAATTGGTGTTGAGGTAAAGATCCCTATTGGGATGACTTCGAGATGGGATTGAAACCATTATTCACCCCTATGATGCGTAATAAACCGGTTTAGTGATTCTTCAACATCTGCTCGATTATTCCAGTACTCTCGACTGAATATGCCCTTGAACTTCCAGTGTTTATCATCAAGTGAAAAGCGCGAATAAACATGAGCATCTTTCATAGATGGATTTTGATAATAAAGGTCATCATCAGTGAGAATTACCCCTAAATAGTTATTGCCTTCTTTGAGTGTAATATCACCGAAGGGTAGCTCGTTAGAAAAATCGACACCTTCAAATGAGCTGTTCTGAAGAATCTGTTTCTTCAAATACCAATGCTTACTGGACGAAAGATCTGGAACGATAGAAGGTCTGTATCTGCCTTCTGAAACTTCCAAGGCATAGTTGAGGTATTCTTTGAGCAATTTGGGACCGAGGTTCTTGGTCTGTTCCACTTTCAACTGTTGCGGACTGATACTGCTCACTATGATCACTTGTTGACGAGCTCTTGTAATAGCTACGTTTAGACGATTTTCGCCATTTTCCATATTGAGGCTGCCAAACTGCATAGTCAGTCTTCCAGAGGTGTCAGGTGCGTAAGCAGTCGAAAATATGATAATATCCTTTTCATCCCCCTGTACATTTTCAATATTCTTGATAAAGATGTTCTTTGGGATGGCAAGCTTTCTTTCAATTAGGGCTTCTTCAAAAACATCACTTATTAATTCTTGCTGCTTAGCATTGAAAGTCACTACACCAATCTCTTTTCCTGGTTCTTCATTTAGGATTTTTAGAATCAGATCAGACACAATTTGAGCTTCTACCATGTTTGAGTTCTTTTCCCAAACACCGTCTACTTTGAGGTATTTTATTGCTGGAACATGCTTGTTAATATCTTCCCTGTCAGGCAGTAGCTTTAGTTGATGATTGTAGAAATGTTGGTTAGAAAAGTCTATCAATTCTAGCGAATTGCTGCGATAATGCCCGAGCAGTTTGACTTGCATAAGATAGTTCTCGGCTAACTCAAGTAGGGATTCTACCTCTAAGTCAATCCCTTCATCAGAATCTTCTTCGTATCGTGGGCGATAGAGGTCATTAGGTCGCAATTGTTTGCTATCTCCCGTAATCACTACTTGCTTGCCGCGGCACATTGCGGGAAGTCCTTTTTCGGTAAAGCATTGGGAAGCTTCATCGAAGATTACAATATCAAACATCTCCTTCATCGGAAATATTGTGGAAACAGATTCAGGAGATGCCATCCAGCAGGGTATTAGCTGGAACAGCTCATCACTGTGATTCGCTACTAGTTTTCTAATTGGCCAAATCCTCCTTTTTTTATTTACCTGATGTGCCAAATCTCGATAGGTAACTAAGTTGTTCAGTCGATTATATTCGACATGTTCGTAGGTCCTCTCACGGGCTTTTTGAAGCAAGATGTCATTACTTGCATACGTTTTATCACGAACAGCTTCTTGTAACTCCTGTTCTATTTGGTGTATTTTCTGTGAACTAACCGTACGCAGTACGGGATGCTTTTTTTCAATGTGTTCTATCCAAGCTAGTCTGATGCTGTTTTGAAATAAAGCAATTATTTCTTCCTCGGTATCGAAACCTTCATGGTCTATTAATTTTTCCACAACAGCTGATTCGGGAAGTGAAAAAGTGTCTAGAAGTTTGTCGAATTCACAAAGCGCATCAAAGTCTTTTTGAAGCGAGCGAGTTATTTTATTAAGGAAATCGGGATTTTGGAGAATGTGTTTGATTTGATTCTCTGTGTAATATTTCACCCACTGAGATTTCAATTCGGGGATAGATTTGATCTCTTTGTATATTTTATCAAACGAGCTTTCAATAGTTTCGTATGTTAGGCTCTGAATATTGAAATGCTCATGAATCCCTCGCAGTGATTTGTAAATAAGTTTGGCTTTCAAAGCCAATCGCTGTGCGTGGAACCAGTTCTGAATTTGTCCTTTTTCTAAAGTCTCTGGCATCTCACCTAACCATAGTTGTTGTTTAAGCTTGGTGAGGTTGTGAACGAGATTGAGTCGGTTATCAATCATCGTTACCATAGTAGCAAAACCTTCCTTGTTACTTTTAAGGCTATTGGCAACTAATACTCGTTTGATAAGGTATTTGTCTTTAGAAAATAGCTCCCATTTTATGAGTTTGATCAATCCTTTTCTGGATTGAATACTTCTTTGCAAGACTTCTTGAAACTTACCCAATTCATCTGTTTTGAGGCTGAGCTCAGGTCCTATTCCCTTGTAACATTCCATTAGCACTCGCTCAGTATTGGAAAGCCAGAGCATATCTGTTTCGCTGTCTTTATACTGCACTATGTGCTGAAAATAAGCGTAGACTTCCGGGTTTTTTAGAATCCCCAGCATCTCCTTTATCTGCTCTGATTTGTTTAGGATATTCTCGAGGTCATCCAAGGAGAGTTTCGCATTGGTTATTTCCTCAACTCTGGTCTCTAGCGTCTGCTGATGCTCAGGAATTTCTTTCAACAAGTCCTGCATTCGCTTGAGATCAGACAACACAAAATTTTTAAAACTGTTGCGATTGTAGAATGGATGATCGTATTGATTGAATTTCTGTGCGTAGCCTATGTAGAACTTTAATTTTTGCAGGAACTCTGAAAGTTGATCAAGTCTAAATGGTCGGTATTCTTGAATGAGACTGATATTTGGTTCACCAAGGTTTGAAGTGAGGTAGAGTTCCTTGACGGAGATACCGCATTCTGTTTCATCATATAGAGCGGATTTGAACTCCTCCAGTTCCTCGGTCATTTGGTCAATTTTTCGACTATTTTGAAGAAAGGAGCGCTCAATCTGAATAGCGTCTAACGTACTGTTTTTAAGTTTATAGTCATGAAGTTTTTCGACCTGCCCAGCAATTTTTTCATACACCTCTTTACGATCATTTTTAAAGTCATGAACAAGGCCAAGAAAGTTGCCCAGCCCTTTCTCTTCTAGACGATTATAAACGACATCTAAGGCAGCCTTTTTCTGACAAACCATCAGTATCTTTTTTCCAGCGGCTATACTATCACAAATGATATTTGAAATTAGTTGAGACTTACCTGTTCCTGGGGGTCCTTGGATGACCACAGAATTCCCAAGTTTTACCGCTTTGAGTGCATTCTCTTGATACGCATCCATTTTGAATGGTGTGAAGATGCGTTCTTCCTTGACTTGATTCAGAAAAGCAAAATGATTGATTCCTGAAATCTCAGTCGTAGCATCCACCACTTTCTGTTCAAAGAATGCTTCCATCGAATCAAAGGAGTTTTCCTCGATCAATTGATTGTAATCAGGCACTAGGTGTGAACCCGATTGTGGAAAAATGCCTAGTACAGCTTCCGGAAATAGTTTTAGTTCTCCAGTTCGCTGTAAATCCTCAAAATCTTTCTTCTTATAAGTGTCGAATGAATGCAGTTGGTCTCCAAAATTTTCTTGATTGAAATTGATTTCAATATTACTCTCTTTGAGTTCTTGATAGAGAGACGTGCGAAATACTGTGCTGTCTGTGTCAAATTCTTCAATGACTTTTTCTAATAAGTCATCACTGATGGAAACATTATTGAAATGTCCGTAGGCGAGGAGGAAGGTTTTGTTGAATGTGATGTTGACATCTTTACGTGTAGTAATGAGCCAGTGACCATTGTCCAATGTCAATTCCACAGGGAAGAAAAGTAACGGGCAACGTACAGGTGTGTCGTCCCCAAACTTGCCACTGACAAAAGGCCATCCTACATAAAGATCTTTTGCTCCACGTTCTTCATAAATGAATTTCTCAGTTCGTTGGAGTCGCTTGAGTTGTTTGCTGATAATATTGACATCTTCATCTCTGGGATCTATTTCATCACAAAGTTTGATCTTCGACTTATTAGCAATCAATGCTTCAACGATTGAAAATGAAGTATTGCCACTCAAATGATTAAAATCATGAAGATCAACAAACTGGCCACTGAGCAGCTTCAACAGAAGCAAGGAGCGGTTGTTGCCAGTAAGGTTGGTGAGTCGCTTGAGATATGACTTGAGGGTCTTTTGCATCGAAGGGTAATGATAAACATATTTTACTGAAAATGCTGAAAGCTGTTTTGGAAAAGGAAGAACACAGATTCAGAATCATGTTTTTGATGAAGACTGCATTAAGTATAATTACCTAATTCACCTAGGTAATTATACTCATTTCATTGATGGTCAATAAAAAGCAAAAGTATCGTTTATGAGCTTTTATGGAATATTTTTTGCTGATTTTGCAATTTCCGTATTGCGGTTCACGGTTTTCTGCAAAGCAATTCTTTTCTCAATTCTTTAATTTATATGAAGTATCTATTGAATAATCAGGACTAAAGATATGCAAGAAAAAAGAGAATTGATAAGAAGAATTGATCAGCTTATTAGGATGAAAGTCTCTGGAACTGCTCAAGAATTGGCCAATAGACTAGAAATATCACGAAGTACTTTTTTCAGAGTGTTGGAGGATATGAAGGAAAATTTAAATGCACCAATTGTCTATAATTCAACTTTGAACAGATATGAGTACGAGCAAGAAGGTCAGATCCACATTGGTTTTTTCACCAACCTAGACGAAAATGATTTGATGAGAATTGAGGGAGGTAGTAATATAATGTTGCCGCTAATAAATAAAAATATGGCAATCTCATATTTTGAGACTGTCACTACTTACACTTGTGATAATTTTAGCTATTGACCTCTATAAGGACCAATAAGACAAAACGGACTTACTGTAGAGTTTTTCATTTATTTGAATACATCAGGCTTTATTTAAAGCTCAAAGTCACACAACACCATATATGGCAATTTTCCCCAAAGAAATCCTCGAATTTACTTCTCAACATTACTTAAATAAGGTCAAGGTTAGAAGTAAGGTGATTTATCTATTGCTTACTACTTCATTTTTGATTGCATTACTGTCGTTACCCTACGTATATGTTGACTTGAGTATTAAAAGCCGAGGGATTCTGGCACCACCATCCAGTGAGGTTACTCTATTTGTTCAAAATGCGATGTTGCAATTTCGAAAGGAAGGCAGAACCATGCTGCTCATTGCACATAGATTGAGCACAGTAATACTCGCTGATAAAATCGCAGTACTCGAAAAAGGAAAACTGGTAGAAGAGGGTACACATTCGGAGCTATTAAACAAGCAAGGACATTATCGAGCAATGTGGCAAAAACAAATACCAGAAGGAGTTTCATTTATGTACAATAAAGAACAGTAAATAGTCTAAAGATGGATTTTATAAAACAATTGGATCAATATAAGAGACTACATAAGTTAATAGAACAATCAAAAACAGGTACACCAAAAGAGTTGGCAGATACTTTGAACATTAGCCGCTCGAAACTATATCTATTTTTAGATAATATGAAGAATCTTGATGCACCTATTAAGTACAACAGGGTTTTAAGAACATTCCAATATGATGCCTTTTTTGAGCTAAATATTGAGGTGAATATCGAAACTATTACTCCCAAAGAAGTCAAAACGATTTATGGGGGAAGTTTTTTCAAGAAACCTTGTTCCGTACTTTTTGTTGGACGGAACAAATCTATCTTGACTATGCAAAGTAGTACAGTTTTGCAGGCCAAACTAACAGCCTAAAAAATGTTGGTGAAGAACAAAAAATATAGTATTATGAAAAAATTAAATTTAGAAGCCTGTGGGCTTCAGGAAATGGATCCTCAAAGCTTAGTAGCTATTAACGGTGGCGATGGGCTAGAATGTTGGGTAATTGCTGCTTGGTACGAAATTAAAGAGGCAGCATCTGACTTTGCGGATGGATTCTCAGCGGGATGGATTGATGGAAGAAGTGAAAATGTTTTTTAATTAGCAATTATGAACTTTAAAAATTATAACACTCGTGAGCTTTCTATCGAAGAATGTCAATCAATAGTAGGCGGTGATTTTTGGGGCGACCTTGGATATGGCGTAGGGAAAACTTTTGCTTACTTTGCGAATGCATTTGAAGCGGCAATTGATTTTGTCAAAGAAGTACTCTAATCGATAAGTGGGACTCTGTTAATTCAGAGCCCTTTTTTTTATGTTACCAATAATATACAAATTTGTTTTTCTTGGCGAATACAAAGCTCGGGAGGAAAAGAAAGTTTCCCTTACCTTGAAATTGGTAGGGCTAGGGTTTTTGGTTCATTTTGCTTCTGCAATTATCAAAATGCTCTTAGATAGGTATGATTTGATTGAACCTAAATCTCATCCAGCTGCTGAGCTTATAAGAACGACCACATCGGTTTATAAACTTTCGATTGTGTTTTTATCATCAGTAATTATTACACCATTTATCGAAGAGTTGTCCTTTCGGTTCGTCTTGAAACCCAATCAATTCAATAAGTTCTTAGGCTTTGGGTTTTTAATTGCATTCATTTTTTTACTCTTTTCAAAAGTATATAGGGTAAACTTCATTAATTCCCAAGTAGCATTCTATCTATTGTTTATTGCTATTGGTTTTGGTATAAGCTTTCTGATGAAAATATTGGCTACTAAATACCACATTGACGCTACTAGTCTAATTACAAATCACTTGGCATTTCTAATTTTTGTAACCAGCGCATTGTTTGGTATGATTCACTTTGGTGTAGTGAGTCGACCTAATTCTTTTTGGGTGTATATCCCTCTTTTACTTCCCTATGCTACTATTGGATACTTACATGCTTATGCAAGGTTGAGCATGGGGTTCTTCTATGCTGTTTTATGTCATGTACTGAATAATTTGGTAATGTATATCTTGAACGTAATACTTTATTTTTAAAAAATTACTTATTGCCAACATCAGGCTTGTTTTTTTAATGCTGTCATAATTAGAATTCAGCCATATAGAACAATGATGTTTACTTTTTTTCGATAAATCCGATTCTGTCCTTTTTATCGAATGGAAGGAATCTGATTTTAGGCAGTTAGTTGCTCTTAAATGGGTATTATATAAAAGGAACAATGTTATTTTTTGATGAAACGACCGTAGCAATGGATCGTAATACGCCTGGGTATGTGGTAGGTATACAGTTACTTCATTTTTCAATGCATTTGAAGAAGCTATTTCTATTTAGTTAATTTCAAGTAAGGATATATTTTATAATAGATGCTGTCACTAATCAAATGAATCTTCTTAAGCTGATTCAATTCCGTGAAATTACCATGTTGTCTTTTGTAATTGACTATTGCTTTTGCTAGCTGATAGTTAATATAGGGATGTTGA
>Ga0209634_1001803_pt1 | contig 15372 bp, 15 predicted proteins | sample LinPmetageLP40_FD_184043 | JGI IMG/M metagenome (GOLD analysis project Ga0209634, IMG submission 184043) | Marine viral communities from the Pacific Ocean - LP-40 (SPAdes) (version 2) | ecosystem: Environmental > Aquatic > Marine > Oceanic | place: Pacific Ocean | collected 2010-08-26
CTGGTTTTTTTAAACCCCGCTCTCACAATGACAGGTGATTAAAAAAGCTCGTCAATCAAATTAGAATCCGCAATATTCGGAAGGGTCACTTTTAAATCAGGAGTGCGCTCCATTTCTCGCTTGATTGCAAAGATGGCTTCGTCATTTCTCGCCCAACTTCTTCGAGATATCCCATTGTTGACGTCATAAAGCAGCATGTTCTTGAGCCTCTTATCAGCTTCACTCGTCCCGTCTAGTAGCATACCAAAACCGCCATTGATGACTTCTCCCCAGCCAACACCTCCACCATTGTGTATAGATACCCAGGTTGCGCCTCTGAAGGAGTCCCCAATCACATTATGAATCGCCATATCGGCCGTGAAACGTGAGCCATCATATATATTTGAAGTTTCTCGGTAAGGCGAATCGGTACCTGATACATCGTGATGGTCTCTTCCTAAGACAATTGGCCCTACTTCACCTTTTGCTATAGCTTTATTGAAGGCTTCTGCTATTTTAATCCTTCCTTCGGCATCTGCATATAGAATTCTGGCCTGCGAACCCACTACCATTTTATTTTCACCAGCGGCTTTTATCCATTGAATATTATCAGCCATTTGCTGCTGAATTTCTGTTGGTGAAGCCTTCATGATTTCTTCCAGTACTTCACTAGCTATGCTGTCGGTCTTAGCCAGGTCTTCTGGCTTCCCAGAAGCACATACCCATCTAAAGGGACCGAAGCCATAGTCAAAACACATGGGACCCATAATATCTTGAACGTATGAAGGATATTTGAAATCAAGCCCATTGTCAGCCATGATGTCTGCACCAGCCCGTGAGGCTTCAAGTAAAAATGCATTGCCATAATCAAAGAAGTAGGTTCCTTTGGCAGCATGTCGGTTGACAGCATCGGCATGTTTCCTAAGCGTTTCTTGTACCGCTTCCTTGAATTTGTCAGGCTCATTGGCCATCATCTCATTGGCTTCTTCGAAACTCATACCGACAGGGTAATATCCTCCTGCCCAAGGATTGTGAAGTGAAGTCTGATCACTGCCTAGGTCGATGTATATGTTTTCCTGATCAAATTTTTCCCAGACATCTACCACATTGCCTTGATAGGCAATAGATACTACTTCTTTTGTGGCTTTAGCTGCTCGCACTCTTTCCACAAGGAGGTCGATGTCATCGATTATTTCATCCACCCAACCTTGCTCATGGCGCTTGTTTGCGGCAAAAGGATTTACCTCAGCAGTCACAGAAACACAACCTGCTATATTTCCTGCTTTTGGTTGAGCTCCGCTCATACCTCCCAATCCAGCCGTGACGAATAACTTACCCTCTAAACCTTCCCCATTTTTGGAAACCTTACGACCAGCATTCAGTAAGGTGATCGTTGTGCCATGAACAATGCCTTGGGGACCTATATACATAAATGAACCTGCGGTCATTTGACCATATTGTGTAACGCCTAATGCATTGAATTTTTCCCAATCATCTGGCTGTGAATAGTTAGGTATCATCATGCCATTAGTCACAACAACTCTAGGTGCTTCTTTGCCTGACGGGAAGAGCCCCATTGGATGCCCAGAATACATGTGCAAAGTCTGTTCATCTGTCATATTCGCCAGATATTGCATGGTCAGCAGGTATTGCGCCCAGTTTTGAAACACGGCTCCATTTCCACCATATGTGATTAGCTCATGAGGATGTTGTGCTACTGCATCATCTAGGTTATTTTGCGCCATCATCATGATTGCGGCAGCTTGTTTTGATTGGTGTGGGTATTCTTCTATAGGTCTGGCATGAATTTTATAGTCAGGACGAAAACGATGCATGTACACCCTGCCATATTTTTTGAGTTCTTCTGCAAATTCAGGAGCAAGTACAGGGTGATGTTTCGAGTCGAAATATCTTAGTGCATTATGAATTGCCAACTTCTTCTCTTCTTTGGTGAGAATCTCCTTACGCTTTGGGGCATGATTGCTATTGTGATCAAATGGCTTATGTGGAGGTAGTTCATTAGGAATCCCTACTAGAATTTGCTCTTTGAATGTCATGTTTATTCGTCTAATAATTCCCCAAAAATATCAATATTTTCTTTGGTATAAGTGTATCCTATTTCAAATAATTTGCTGGCTTTCGAAATATCCATCCCACCATATTTACCAAGTAAAGGAGGTTCGATAAAATAGTGACATTTGTTAGTCCTTAATACGGTGTTACCGCTGATCGCCATTAATAGACATCGTTCAATAATGACTTTAGCATTTGTTCCTTGAAAATCATGATCGATTGGATTCGTATGAACGCCAATTATTTTATGATCTGTGTTTACAAATGGTTCAACTGGTAAGTTGTTGAGCATGCCTCCATCTACATATCTAAAGTTATTGATCTCCATGGGCTTGAAGATAGCTGGAATACAAGATGCAGCTAGCATAGGTCTGATCAATTCACCTTTTGAGAAATAGGTAATTTCACCTTTATCTAAGTTAGTCGCATTGATGGTCAACGGAAGTTTTAAGCTTTCGAAACTGTCTTGCAAGTAGTCATGAAATACTTCGCCTAAAGAATCGATTTGCAGTAATCCAGAGGTGCTGAGTGCTGGACGAAGCAATCTAAAAAAGCTAGTCTTTTCAATAATGTCAAGGATAGCACTTGGAGTGAACCCACTTGCATAAAAGGCTCCGATAATCGCCCCTGCACTAGTTCCAGAGATCGCAGATGGTTTTATGTTGTACTCTTCTAGTGCTTGAAGTACGCCTAGATGAGCAATACCTCTGGCACCTCCTCCTGATAGTGCTAGTCCGTAGGTCATTGTGGTTTGCTGGGATTAGTCGTGCCACCACTATTGTCAATTTTTATAGCAGAGGCCGATAGAGCAAAAGCATTTGTTGAGAAGTGGTGGAACGACTTCTTTCTATAATAGTAAATCAACAATTTCATCTTGGATTGTTTTATACGATTCTTTGTAAAATGACGAGATGTCTTCTGGGATATTCAAAAGGTTATAAGCCTCATTTTTATTACACAACGTCCCGTTTCTCATCCCGTAATAATCTTGAAAAGAACTAAACTCCCAGTCTTCCATTTTCCTTACCAACCTTGCTTTCATTGGGTTTTGATGAATATAATGAAAACAAATATGTTCAAAGTTAGTCACAATTTTGAACTTTGAGTTTTGCTGGAATAAAGACCCAGTTCTACCTGTTTGTCTATTAAAGGCTCTTGTATATGAGCTTAGCATTGTTTTGTACGAATTGGAAAATAAGTCCTTTTTGAAATCAGTATGCGTGGTAAGTAATATGTGAAAATGATTTGGCATTAGACAATAACTAAGTATATCAGTAAACGGCAGAATATGTTTTCTGATTTTACTCAAAAAATAGAGGTAGTTGTCTCGGTTATTGAAAATCAATTGCTTGTTATTTCCCCTGTTATAGATATGATAAATACTGTTAACGTCCATAATTGAGCCTGCTGATCATACACTATTGTTCTTGCTAAATTTTGTAGCCTTCTTTAACTTCAAACGTAGATAATTTAGGCTACAAAACATCTGAAAGTGAAAACACCCTATCCAATCTAACTCCCTTTTCGGTGTTTTTCACCGTGCAGCATTCGTTCATACTGTCGTGTTCTAGGTATAGGATATATTCATTGTCAGCCGCTTCTTTCAAGAACTTGCCTTTTTCATCCAGGGTCAAGAGCGGTCTGGTATCGTAACCCATCACATAGGGTAGTGGGATATGGCCTATTGATGGAAGTAGGTCAGCCATAAAGACAATAGTTTGATCTTTATACTTTAGCTTCGGAAGCATTTGTTTCTCAGTGTGACCATCAAAGGTCAAAATATCAAAAGCATCAAAATTGGACTTGTTTTCCAAATCAATGAAATTCAAATGGCCACTTTCCTGCATGGGTAAAATATTCTCAGAGAGAAAACTCGCCTTTTCTCTCTGGTTGGGAACGGTAGCCCACTGCCAATGGTCAGCATTCGACCAATACTTGGCATTTTTGAAAGCCATCTCCAATTTACCTTGTTGGTTGTATCTGACGCCACCACCACAATGATCAAAATGAAGGTGGGTGAGAAACACATCGGTGATATCATCTTCACTGAACCCAGCTGTATTGAGAGACTTTGTCAATGAATCAGTATTGTCCAAATAGAAATGACTAAAAAACTTTTCGTTTTGTTTGCTGCCGATCCCGTTATCAATCAATATTAGCCTATCTCCATCTTCAATCAATAGACATCGCATCGACCAGGTACACATGTTATTCTCATCCGCCTCATTGGTACGAGACCAGAGTGATTTCGGAACCACGCCAAACATGGCACCACCATCAAGCTTGAAATTTCCAGTATTGATTACATGCAGGTTCATAAGATCTCAAGTGTTTGACTTTGTGTGAAAATAGTCTAAAAACAAAAAACCGCAAAACGTATTCACATTTTGCGGTTGTAATTTCTATGTAAGCAAGGTTTAGCCTTCTACTACCACACCCATTTTACAGAATTTATCAATGCGCTTTTCAATACGCTCTTCAGCAGGGATAGCGTCAAGCTCGTTTAATGTTTTTATGATTACTTTTTTAAGTTCTTTGGCAGCTGCTTTCATGTCGTTATGTGCGCCTCCCAATGGCTCTTTGATGATGCCATCTACTATTTTGAGATCTTTCATGTCTTTTGCAGTAGGTCTAAGGGCTTCAGCTGCTTGTTCTTTGTATTCCCAACTTCTCCAAAGAATAGTGGAACAATTTTCTGGAGAAATAACCGAGTACCAAGAATTTTCAAGCATGAGTACTTTATCTCCAATTCCGATACCCAATGCACCCCCAGATGCTCCTTCGCCTATGATAATGCAAATCACAGGAACTTTAAGCATGAACATCTCTTTGAGATTCCTAGCGATAGCCTCACCTTGACCTCTTTCTTCAGCCTCTAGGCCAGGGAATGCTCCTGGAGTATCAATGAGCGTGATGATTGGTTTGTTGAATTTTTCAGCGAGCTTCATCAGTCGAAGAGCCTTACGATAACCTTCGGGGTTGGCCATTCCAAAGTTTCGCATTTGCCGTTGTTTGGTGTTGCGGCCTTTCTGCTGACCAATAATCATCACAGATTGGTCATCAATATTAGCAAACCCTCCAACCATTGCCTTGTCATCTTTGACAGTGCGATCACCATGCAACTCTACGAAATCTTTAGAAATTTCATAAATATAATCTAGCGTATAAGGCCTTTCAGGATGCCTCGATAGCTGTACTCTTTGCCATCTCGTCAAATTTTGAAAAGTATCCTTTTTTAGCGTTTTGATTTTATCTTCCAATGATTTGACAGCCTCTCCCACGTTTACATCATTGTCACTAGCAAGCTTCTTCATGTCTTGTAACTTTGCCTCAAGTTCGGCAATAGGTTTTTCAAAGTCCAATAGCATGTCTATTTTGGTTAAACAAGGTACAAAATTAGAACTATAATTAATTAATAGAACAGGTATCTGATAAATATATCGACTAGGGTACTTTGATAGAAGAATTACCCGATTATTTGTAAAATCACAAATTATTTTCACCCAAGTATTGGATATCAAAATATATGATTTTACATTTGCATCGCCTTTACGGAAAATGAAGGCAATATCAGAAACGGTCTGGTAGTTCAGTTGGTTAGAATGCCTGCCTGTCACGCAGGAGGTCGCGAGTTCGAGTCTCGTCCAGACCGCTACTAAAAGCCTCTTAGATTTATTCTAAGAGGCTTTTTTATTTATTATTCATATCTTGGCATACGATTTATGTTATGATTAATTTGTGATTATCATTTAATCGACTGCTAAGTCAATACATGTTGCAAAATAAATATCTTATAGTGATTGTCGGCCCAACGGCTGTGGGTAAGACGAAGCTTTGTACCGACTTAGCGAAGTCTTTAGATACAGAAATAATTTCTGCAGATTCTAGACAATTTTACAAAGAAATGTTGATTGGAACTGCAAAGCCAACAGCTAATGAAATGGATGGTGTAACGCATCATTTCATTGACAATCTCTCCATCGAGTCTTCATATGATATTGGAAAATATGAAAGGGAGGTACTTGATACTCTTAGCACGATTTTCAAAAATAAGGATGTTGCCATCCTAACTGGAGGTTCGGGACTTTATATAGATGCTGTATGCAAAGGCATAGATGAGATGCCCGAAGTGTCAGCAAAAACCCGAATGAACCTCAATCAACTCTATGAAAAGGAGGGAATAGATTCGCTCTTGAAGAAACTTGAAACAATGGATCCCGAATATTACAATCAGGTAGATCAAAACAATCCGCAGAGAGTCATTCGCGCATTGGAAGTATGTGAGTCCACTGGCAAGCCTTATTCATCATTCAGAAAATCGATTTCGAAGGTAAGACCTTTCAAAATAATCAAAATTGGGTTAGAACGGGATCGAGAGGAACTTTATTCTAGGATTGAAGAACGAATGGATACAATGATTGCTCAAGGTTTATTCGAAGAAGCTAAATCACTTTATCCATTTAGGTCTAAGAATGCCTTGCAAACTGTTGGATACAAAGAAGTGTTTGGGCATTTGGATGGAGCTTATGATAAGCTAGAAGCCATCAGGCTGCTTAAGAGAAATTCCAGGAGATATGCAAAACGACAGATGACCTGGTTCAGAAAAGATGAAGAGATCAAATGGTTTCATCCCGAAGATGATATAACGATTGTCAGGTATTTAAAAGAAATTATCGATTAGTCGATATCTGGAAGGCTAACAATAAACTCACTTCCATCAGTGGAAGTATTTAGCGTAATTTCACCTTTCAGTTTATTAGTAAGCGTTTTGACAATCGCTAGCCCTAGACCATTTGAAGATTCTCCACCAGTCGGACGGGCACTTAGTTTTTTGAATTTTTTATAGAGGTGCTCTTTGTCTTCTTCACTAAATCCAGGTCCTTGATCCTTTACAAATATGTTTACTGACCCCCCTTCTTTTTGAGCTCCTAATGCTACGATAGTATTCTGATCAGAATATTTGATAGCATTTGATAGCAGATTGTCAACAATTCGTGACAAATGCGACTTTTCACTAAGCAGAGTTAGTTTTGGATCAATGGAGCTGATCTTTAACTTAATATTCTTATTTGTTGCTGATTCTGAGAATTCATTAAAAATCTGTACTAGAAAATCGTAGATATTTATTTTGGAAATAATATATGAATCACCATTGATTTCAAACGCGTTTACATCCAAAATATCTCTGGTTAGTCCAGCACCTTTGCTAGCTACATCTTTTAGCAATTCTATGTATTCCTTTTGATCGCTATTCAGCTTGCCTGACAATGATATGAGTTCTCCGATTCCTTTGAGGTTGTTGAATGGAGATCGTAGGTCATGGGCCACAATATTCATCAAATTGTCCTTTTCTCGATTCAATTCTGCTAGTTCAGAATTGCGTTTTTCCAACCCGAGATTCTGTTCATTTATTTTTTTATTTTGAGATTCTATTTGCTCATTTTTTACAGCAAGTTTGTGGCCATGTTTTACTTTCTGACGTGTGTACCTGATTACAAAGAAAATAATAAAGATGACTAAGATGACTGTGGCTAATAGTGCAAGATTTTGATTTTTTTGTCTTTCAAGTTCTATTTGAGATGCTTCCGTTTGTACTTTCAAAAGTTTGTTTTCTTTCTCTACTTCTTGAAATTCAAGCCTTATTTCCATTCGCTCAATAGTTCTGGCGATATCGATACTGTTCAGGGAATCTTTGACACCATTGTATGCTTTTAAATACTCAAGCGCTAACTTATTGTTTTGTGTTGATTCATGTAGTTGGGATAAATAATGGTTAGCATCCCTAATAAGCGTAAGCGCCCCTGCTTCTGCTTTCAAGTTGATCAATTTGATGAGGTACTCTTCCGCTTTCACATAATTCCCAAGGGCAAGATATATTTTGCCAAGCTGAAGATGGACATTGTTGAGCAATGTTTGGTTTCTTATCTTGACATATGGATCTAGTGACCTGAGACCAAATTCTAACGCTTTATTGTATTGTCCTTGATGGTATAGAATATTTGAAATCCCTATATAGGTTTCTACGAGGCTGATATTGTCCTTTGACTCCACCGCAATATTTTGTGCAATATTCAAATACTCTAGTACTTTTTCGTATTGCTTTTGCTGAAGGTGGATATCCGCTATTTCATGATAACTGGAAATTTGGGCTCTTTTGTTTCCCAGTTCTTGTCGTATTTCCAGTGCCTTCATCGACATTAATAATGCCTTTTCCAAATTATTTTGAACTTGATAAAGTTCTGCCAAACTCTTGTAGCAGTAGCCCATTCCTGCTTTATCCTCAAGAATCTCAAAAATGCTTAATGCTGAAAAGAAGTACTCATAGGAATTGATAATATCACCTTGGGAGAAAAGAAGTCTACCAAGACTGTTTTGGGCGTGTGCCAGGTTGCTCGAATCCTGATGCTCAATGGCATTGGTGATAGCATCATTGAAAGACTTAAAAGCGGATGAATACTCTCCTTTGTAACCGTAAGCAATTCCTGAAAAATTTAATGCACTCGAAGCTATTTCATGATTGCCAATCGCCTCAGAAATCTTTATCGCGTGATTGCAAAAATAGAGCGTACTATCTGGATTGTATAAACGATACTCCCATCCAAGTTGATTGGAGATAGTAGCTTTATCAAGTTGTGAAGCACCAATTCTGGCTCCTTTGAGACTATCAATTGCTCTAATATCTTGCCCAGAGGCAATACTTGCTACTAATATGAATGAATATGTCAGTATTCTTTTTAACATAGATGCATTATTGCACTAATCGACATTTAGCATTTTAAACAATTCACCTAAATCTGGAGTGATGATAATATCTGTACGCCTATTTTTTTGACGACTTTCAGCAGACTTATTATCGGCTACAGGAGAGAACGCACCTTTACCAGCAGCAATGATCTGTTGCTTACTTACTCCATTGGCTGCCAATATTTTAACAATCGAAGTTGCTCTCAATACGCTCAGGTCCCAATTATCTTTCATATGCGTTGTAGTTTTGGATATTGGAATATTGTCCGTATGACCTTCTACCATGACGTTGATTTGTTTTTGGGTTTTGAGTGCATCAGCTAGTTGTTTAAGTGCAGCGACTCCTTTCGGGTCAACCGCAACACTTCCTGATTTGAATAGTAACTTTTCTGCTAGAGAAACATATACCTTACCGTTTTTTGTAGTGACTTTCAACTCACTTTCATCGAAACTCAAAAGTGAGTTGGCAATTTTGTTTTTCAATTCCTTAGTAGCGTTAGCTTCATCTTGAAGGACTTTCTCTAGCTCTGCGACCTTTTTTTCGCGTTTGAGAAGGTCTGCATTGAGGACATCATTCATCTGTCTTGTTTTCTCAAGGTTTTCCCTGATTGTCAAAAGTTCTTGCTGTTGTTGATCAATGCTCTTATTGAGTTGACCACTATTGTTTCTAAGATTGTCATAATACTGATTAAGCTCTTTGTGTTGCTGTTTCAGAGAGTTGAGTGATGATTCAGACTGATCAAGTTGCGTTTGAAGAGAAGCGTTTTTGTCTAAGAATTCACCATTCTTAGAGGTTAATTCATTATTCACCTCAGATGCGATAGAAAGGCTGTCTGAACATTGACTTAGGCCAGCTTCTATTCTCACTTTTTCGGCAAGTAAGTTGTCATACTGTTTTTGCATGACACAACTACCCATTGATAGTATCAACAAACTTGATATGAGTGTTTTTTGATAGTACAATTTCATTTGGAAATGATATATTACAAAAGGTGAAGTTTTAGAATTGAAATTTAACAACTTTAATGAAGTTACGGACATATAAACATGAAATAATATGCAAGGAATGCTAAAAGAAGACAGTCTAAAAGGTAAAACCTATATTGTCACAGGAGGAGGCACAGGACTAGGTAAGTCCATGGGGAAATATTTCCTAGAGTTAGGAGCTAATTTGGTGATTACTAGTCGAAAAATGGAAGTGCTCGAACAGACAGCGAAAGAGCTTGAGAAAGAAACTGGCGGAAAAGTATTACCAGTTGCCTGTGATGTTCGAAAATATCAAGAGGTTGAAGAAGTATTAAATAAGACAATAGCACGCTTCGGGAAGGTAGATGGTGTATTGAACAATGCAGCTGGTAATTTTATTAGTCCGACAGAAAGATTGTCACACAAAGCATTTGATGTAATAGTAGACATCGTTTTAAAAGGGACATATAACTTCACACTAGCTACTGGCAAGCATTGGATAAACAACAAACAAAAGGGTGTTTTCCTCAATATTGTGACGACATACTCATGGATGGGTTCGGGCTATGTGGTGCCATCGGCATGTGCTAAGGCAGGAGTGCTTGCACTTACCAGATCACTGGCTGTGGAATGGGCGAAGTATGGGATAAGATCTAACGCTATTGCACCAGGGCCATTTCCAACGGAAGGTGCCTGGAGCAGGTTGCTTCCCGGTGATTTGGTAGAGAAATTTGATCCTGCGATTAATGTCCCATTGAAGCGAGTAGGTGAACATCAAGAGTTGGCAAATCTTGCAGCATACTTAATGTCTGAATTTTCGGGATATGTCAATGGTGAGGTGGTGACTATAGATGGGGGCGAATGGCTATATACTGGAGGTGAATTTAGTCATTTGGACGTGATCCCTGATGAAATGTGGGACCAACTGGAGAAGGTGAGAAAACGGTAGGACTAAAACCTTAATGCTAGTTCGAGGCTAATGTAACGATGGATCTTTGCTCCGACTACTTCTCTGCTAATGGAATATGATGTGAGTGCCAGTGTAGTGAAGTAATGACTATACATAAACCCAATTTTTTGAATATAAACGAGGTGTTTGATATCCTTTGTAATCGGGCTGTTGTCATTGAATAGACTTCCCTGTATGAACGCGTCACTAAAAACGTATTGCGCATTAAATCCATAAAAAAGAAAGAATTCATCTTTTTGAGAATCAGCCTTAGTAAGCTCTGGGGTAGCATTTGACAAACGGCTACTCGCTATGGCTGTATTGTTGAGGGGATTTGGATCTCCCCATCTCACTAACGCAGATTGACCAATCTTATTAGCACCATTACCAAATGTTACATGAGAATCAGTTATGATATCCATTTTATCATAAATCTGGAACGACTGTAGCCTGTTATATTGCAGGTTTAGAATAGCTTGATTGCTTATTTGAGAACGCCACCCTCTAGGTTGTTTTATTCTAAAGGCGTTATGCCACCATTCCTGAAAATTACCGATGCCCGACTGTTCCCCGAGTAACCCAATCGTGATTTTGTAGCTATTCTTAGAGTTAGGAGAAGGGTAGTTATCAGTGGTCAAAGCCGCGTAGTGCCATCCCGCATAAGGTCGATCTATTTTAGAAACTTGCTCAGGTTTAATTTTGATATTGCTGGGAGTGAACATCTTATGCCCATAGCTATACCTAATTATTAACTTGGACGAATCTGATTTTTTGGAGCTAAATTTTCTGTAAAACCATTTTTGTGATTTAACATGACGACTGTACGTAACATGCATCCCAGAAGTGTAGTACTGATCTGACCCAAAGTAGCTATCATTGTCATAACTGAGATTCAGCTCTCGATCCATTCTATGACTTTTGGTTCTGATTTGTGCCAAAGAGTCTGATACTATTATGTTTGTAAGAATGATAAAAAGGATTACACCTAACGATTCCTTGTATAACCTCATGCTTGCGCAGATATTTATTTAATTTAGCGACAATATAGCTATTCTATTCAAATACATTGATGCAAAGTATTCCCGACAAACTCAACAATCTACTTGAAAAAAGAAAACTTGAAAACAGCTTAAGAAGACTTTCTTTGACTTCTGAGATGGTAGACTTTTGCTCTAACGATTATTTAGGTTTTTCTAGCTCAAGTGAACTTTATGATACCATTTCTGAGAAGATGGATCAGTTAACTTCAAAATCAAATGGGGCTACAGGATCTCGTCTGATTTCTGGAAACAGCGATCTTGTTGAAAGACTGGAGAGTCGTGTGTCCAATTTTTTTGAGGGTGAGGCAGCGTTATTTTTCAATTCTGGATACAATGCCAATCAATCCATACTCTCGGCAATCCCGCAAAAAGGAGATACCATTCTTTATGATGAATTGGTTCATGCCAGCATTAAGGATGGACTACGCCTCGGGTTTGCCAATAAAATTTCATTCAAACACAATGATCTGGAAGACTTTGAGCGAAGGTTGAAAAATTCCAAAGGAGATATTTATGTAGTGGTAGAATCCATATATTCAATGGATGGAGATAGATGTCCTTTGAAAAAGCTATTGGGAATATGCAAGAAGTATAATGCTTATTTGATTGTAGACGAAGCACACAGTCTCGGAGTTGTTGGAGATAAAGGACAAGGTATTTGCATAAATGAAAGAGTTCAAGAAGATGTCTTTGCGAGAATTTACACCTTCGGAAAGGCACTAGGTGTTCATGGAGCCTGTGTAGTTGGCAGCCAATTATTGAAACAATACCTGATCAATTTTGCCAGACCATTTATTTACACTACGGCCTTACCTCATCACAGTCTCGTCTCGGTAAGCTGCGCACTTGATTATTTGAACCAGGCTAAAGAACCTAGAAAACGACTCACTGAAAACATCAAATACTTTCAAAACAGTATGGCAAAAGCCAAGGATGAGATGATGTCTGATAATATGAAATTGATTGAGAGTAATACGGCTATTCAAGGAGTTATCATACCCGATAATATTCTTGTTAGAAATAAAGCACTACATCTGCAAGAAAGTGGATTGGATGTTCGGGCAATACTTTCACCTACAGTCAAACCAGGTAGCGAGCGGCTAAGGATTTGTTTGCACTCATTCAATACTTTCGCTGAGATAGATTTACTAATTAGTAGGGTGTTAGAGTAATGAACTATTTCGTAACAGCAATAGGAACCGATAGTGGAAAGACCATAGTGTCAGCCATCTTAATTGAAGCGCTTGGAGGTGACTATTGGAAACCAATTCAAGCTGGATACCCAACTGATACAGACACTGTTAAAAGTCTCTTGAGTAGTCAAGGTGTATGTTTTTTTGAAGAGGCTTATTTACTCAATACTCCTGCCTCACCGCATGCCGCGGCTAAGATTGATAATGTAGAGATCAGTTTGAAATCAATCAAACTACCTAATACGGATAAAGATTTGATCATAGAGGGAGCAGGAGGACTGATGGTGCCGCTCAATCAAGATGAGTTGGTAATTCATATAGCACAGCAGTTTGACTGTGAAGTGATCTTAGTTTGCAACCTTTATTTGGGAAGCATTAATCATAGCCTACTAAGCTTGGACTATCTAAAGACAAACCAATATAAGATTAGAGGAATAATCTTTAATGGGGTGAGCAATCCTGAATCAGAGCAGATAATATTAAATCATGCAAGAGTTCCTTGCCTACTTAGGATTGATCAAGAGGCGGAGATGAACAAAGAGCGAGTAAGTCACTACGCAAAAATTCTAAAACACAATATGATAAATGAGTGAATTATTAAATAAGGATAAAAGAAATATCTGGCATCCATTTACACAACTTGTTAATTCACCTGATCCGTTTGTGGTGACGAAAGGGAAAGGGGCTTATTTATACACTGAGGATGGTCGAAAGATTTTGGATGCAGTATCTTCTTGGTGGGTGAATTTGCACGGACATAGCCACCCTCACATAGCTGCTGCAGTAGCCAAGCAAGCACTGGAGTTAGAGCATGTGATTTTTGCTGGTTTTACGCATGAGCCGGCTATCAGATTATCAGAAAACTTACTATCAATACTGCCTCAGAATCAAAGTAAAGTATTTTTCTCCGATAACGGTAGCACTGCTGTAGAGGTAGCTTTGAAGATGACTTATCAGTATTGGTACAATCAGGGCATAAAGAGAAATAAAACCATCGCTTTCAACGGAGCATATCACGGAGATACTTTTGGAGCAATGTCAGTAGGGGATAGGGGGCCGTTTTCGGCACCTTTCACACCATATTTATTTGATGTTGCGTTTGTAGATTGTCCAGTTTATGGAGAAGAAGAACGGGTGTACTCAGAATTCAAGGGATTGATTGATCAGGGAGATGTCAGTTCCTTTATTTTTGAACCTTTAGTGCTTGGCTCCGCTGGCATGATGATGTATTCAGCAGAAATATTAGACCGAATGATTGCTTATGCTCAGTCGAAGGAGGTCATCTGTATTGCTGATGAGGTATTTACTGGATTTGGTAGAACAGGACAACTATTTGCTGCCGATCATCTGGCACATAAGCCAGATATTTTCGCTTTGTCTAAGGGGTTGACTGGAGGTACAATGGCTCTTGGTGCTACCACGTGTACTGAGAAGATCATTGAGGTTTATCGAGACAACGACTTAATGAAAACCTTTTTTCATGGGCACTCCTTTACGGCTAATCCAATTGCGTGTGCCGCATCAAATGCTAGTTTTGAACTATTGATGGATGACCAATGTCAAGAGGCTATTAAGCAACTTTCATTGTTGCAAGCACAATACAAATTGAAACTTGAAAGCCATCCCAAACTAAGAAATGTTCGACAACTAGGGACCATTCTGGCCATGGAATTTGACACCAAGATGGACACTTCCTATGCCAATGAAGTAAGGCATAAACTCTATCCTTTTTTTCTAGAGAGAAATATTTTACTCAGACCACTTGGCAATATTCTTTATGTCCTTCCACCTTATATTGTCACGCCAAAAGAACTTTCCACAGTTTATACAGCAATTGAAGAATTATTGGAAACGCTGGAGGTGTAGTTGATTATTTCAACTTTTTGAGAATATGTTCGTCCAATGGTTTTGTGACGTATTGCGTCACCAATGGATGCGCTTCAGCTTTGTTTATGTCCCCTTCATAAACAGATGAAGAGAGCATAAATATTTTCAAAGGTTTTACAGATTTGTTATCCAAGGCTGTGTCGAACATGTCTAAAAAATCCCAACCAGTATTGATGGGCATGTTGATATCCAAGAAGAGGATGTCAGGGTATTTTTCGGAGTTTTTCTCTTTTGTCTCAATTAGATAATCTAATCCTTCTTGAGCACTTTTACAAGCGCGCACATCTTTTGAAAAATTGCTCAACTCCATTACTTTTTTACAGAGGAAGTTGTTCACATCATCATCATCAATAATTAATACGTTCATGTTGACTTCTGGATTGTCTAATCTGCCAAATATATAAATTATTCAAATGGTTCTACCACGAATTTAGTGTGGATTGCTCTATTTGTTTTTATTGTCATTTGCTGAGACTCAATTAAGTTAATTGAGTTGATTGGGTTAATTGGGTCTCCAAACAAATGATGAATACTGGCTGTA
>Ga0209634_1001804_pt1 | contig 15352 bp, 13 predicted proteins | sample LinPmetageLP40_FD_184043 | JGI IMG/M metagenome (GOLD analysis project Ga0209634, IMG submission 184043) | Marine viral communities from the Pacific Ocean - LP-40 (SPAdes) (version 2) | ecosystem: Environmental > Aquatic > Marine > Oceanic | place: Pacific Ocean | collected 2010-08-26
TTTATATCAACAAGAGGTTGGTTTTAATGATGATGGATCTCCTATGACTAATGTATTTATAGAAAGTTCAGATTTTGATTTAGGTGATGGAGAACAATTTACTTTTATCAAAAGAATTATTCCTGATTTAAAATTTTTAGAAAATGATAACGCTGGAAATGTAAATATAGTTATAAAAACAAGAAACTTTCCAGGAGAGTCTTTATCTACTAACTCAATTAACGCTATTACAGAAACAACTAAACAAGCTTTTGTAAGAGGTAGAGCAAGACAACTTACCTTGAGGTTTGAGTCAGATGATGACGCAACTGATAACAAAAATTTATCTATAGGGTGGAGGCTAGGAGCAACAAGAATTGACGTTAGACCTGATGGTAAAAGATGAGCAAAATCTTACAGACTCAATTGCCTATAGCTGTAGGTCCTGTTAATTCAGAATTATTTAATAGATTAGTTAGAGTATTAGAAATAAACCTTGCATCTGTTGATGTTGACAATACCAGGCAAGTAAATGATACCGACAAAGAAACTCAAAACTTTATAGCAGGAAGTATTATATGGAATACCACACTAGGTGTGTTACAGGTATATACTGGATTCAAATGGGTTGATATAGGTGAAAGACTAAACAATTTTGGTTTTGAAACACAAGCAACCCTAGGTCAAATAACCGTAACAACTAACGGTAACGTGTCAATTGACATTACCAGTAGTTATGAAGGATATGGTGTAGAAAAATGGTACAGCTAGCAGAAAAACCAGAATACCAATCAAAAAATATTTTACTAAACTATCCCGCTGATTGGTACATTCAAGACAAAACATTTAACGCTGTTAAAGAGTCTTTACCAAAAATTATAGATTTTTACGAAAACAAAGGTAATACATCTCCTAAAAAAAATGAACTAAGTAAGATTATTAAAGAGCCATTTAAAGATGTGTATACGGTTCCTTTCTTTTCTGAAAAGTATTGCAAGATACTTGTAGACGAAATATCACACTTAGAAAATTTTTATGGATTTGAACCTAACCCAGAAGAAGATTCCTTAAGACAAATACCAGAAATAACTTTTCAAGATAATTGCCCAGAGATATATCAATCTTTAATGCAAACGATATATACTATAGGTAATCCTATATTCTTAAATATTTGGAATAGGCACGTTAATGGCGGAGCAATTCAAATAGCTAATTATAATTTAAAGGATAAAAAGCAAGGCGCTTGGCATCATGATGCTAGCGCTGATATTAGTATGGTCGTTCCTTTAAATACTGGTGAGTATCAAGGAGGCGGAACTGAATTTTTAAATCGTGGTACAGTTGAGCCATTACCTACAGGCCACGCTCTAATCTTTCCAAGCTTTACCCACATGCATAGAGGCTTACCGGTAAAGTCAGGAAATAGATACTTACTTGTATTTTGGTTAAAATGTATAGAAGAATAGGGTAGAATTTAAAAATGAATATGATAGATAACTCAGGAAAAGGATTAGCAGCTCTAGGACGCAACGAAGATCGCTTTATGGCGCACGTTGCACAAGGCGAAATGGTGGTTCCACCAGTCATCTCAGACAACACAAGAAACATGATACGCCAAGAAATGGCAGCTGTTGGTTTAAACCCAAATGAATACCAAGTTGGCGAAGGAATGTCTATTAACCCTATTACGGGTCAAGCAGAGTTTGGTTTTCTTAAAAAACTAGCAAAAAGCGTCAAAAAGGTAGTTAAAAAAATAGCACCTATAGCAGCGGTTATACCTGGCCCTTGGCAACCGTTTGCTGCTGTTTATCAAAAAGGAGCTGCCGCACTCAAAATTGCTAAAGGTGAGGGTGGTCTTGGAGACATCATGACCCTAATGGCTGGTGGTAATCAAAGTGTGTTTGGTAAAGATGGTGCGCTTACATCTATTACCTCTGGTGGCTATAAAGATATTGGTGGAGGATTTTTTGATTCTCTTGGTAGTATAGGATCTGTTACTCAAACAGATGCAGCGGGTAATATATTAAAAGACTCAGCTGGAAATGCAATCACTAAATTTAATCCTTTGTCATACGCAGGTAATGTTGCAAAAGGAATGGCTAGCGATCAAAAGCAAGGATACTTTGGAGCTTTTGGTGGTGGAACAGGTGAGTTTAATGTAAATACAGGATTGTTTGAAAATTATGATTTAGTACCTCAACTTGATGCAGCAGGAAAAGTTGTATTAGATGCTAAAGGCAATATTCAATATGCAGATTCTACTCAAGGTTTTAATCCGTTGGCTCCAAAAAGACATGTAGTTCAATCAGGAGATACTTTATTTGATATTGCAAAAGAAAATGGAATGTCTGTTGCAGAATTGCAAGAATTAAATGGCATTACTGGAACTGTTATTCAACCAGGTCAAATTATTAATACTACTGGCGGCAACATATTTAATAAAACAGGAAACCTTATTAGAAGTGCTGGAAGTGGTGCTGGTGATGCTATAAAAAGTTTAGTTAGAGGTGGTGCAGGTGTTCTTGCAGGAGGAACAGCCGCAGGTGGCGCTGGCATAAACCCTCAGATGGCTGCTTTAGCTTTGTTATACGGTAAAGCCGTTAAAGATGCAGCTAGAAAGACTGAAGGTGGTATGACTGATATAAGACAATCTCTTAGACCAGATTTAAACCCACAACCTGTATATTCTGGTTTTGATTTAGGTATACGAGCAGCAGCGACTGGTGGCCCAATTAATAGACAATATTTTGCAGATGGTGGCCCATCAGACAGCGTTAACTCTATTTTAAAAGACACTACTTGGATGAATCAATTGTCTCCAGCTACTAAAGCAAAAATTACTGCAAGTCAAAAAGAAGCTTTTGCCAAAGCATTTAAAAAAGCTCGCGCAAAAGGCGAAGGCACTAAATTTATGCAAGGTGGAAATAATTACGTTGCCGTTACTAAAACAGACTTAAAAAATAAAGGTTATAAAACTAATGAGTTAGCTGCTTACAATAAAAATGGTGGAAAGCCTAAAGGTTTTTTTGAGGGTGGGTTAGCTGCAATAGGCGAGTTAGACATGCGAGATGGTGGTGAGTCAGAAGGACCAGGTACTGGAACTTCAGATGATATACCTGCTATGTTAAGTGATGGTGAGTTTGTTATGACAGCTGCTGCTAACAACGGCGCTGGTGGTTTCCAACTAAATAAAACAAAAAAAGGCCTTGAGTTAATAGCAAGCAGCAAACCTAACAGAAAAAAAGGTGTACAAGTAATGAACAATTTGATGGATATTTTTGAAGAATATAATAATGTTGGGAGAATGGCATAATGACTCCAGAAGAATATTTAGCTACGCTATCTCCAGAACAACAACAACAATTTTTATCTTTAAGTCCAGAAGAACAACAACAAATAACTAGCGGAGGTGCTGGGGTACCAGCGGCACCAAATACAGTAGATCCTGTTCTTCAATCACAAAACATACAAGAATCTATAACAGATCCTCTTATACGCCAGCTTTATTTTGGTACTGAAGACAAGCCTGGATTTTACAATCAAGTACAACAAGCAGGCGCAAACCTAATAGGTAGTGACGTACCTTTACAACAAACAGCTGGATTGTCAGCTCAAGAGCAACAAGCTGCGCAATTAGCCCAACAAGGGTTAGGATCATTTCAACCGTATTTTCAACAACAACAAGATTTAATTAATGAATCTATAGGCAACGCAAGAAGAGCTGAAAGTGTTCAAGATCCTTTTTTAAGAAGAGCAGAAAGTGAATATGACTTAGGTTTACAAGACACTTTATCTGGTATTGACCAGTCAAGAAACTTATTAACAGGAGCTGTAGACAATTTTGGCAACAGACTTTCAAATGTAGAAGGAAGAAGCCAAGCAGCAGTTGATAGATTTGGAAATAGACTCTCAGATGTAGAATCAAGAAGTCAAACAGCAGCTGGTAGATTTGGTCAAGATTTAAGAGGTATTGAATCTGGTGCTGCAAGAGATGTTAACCAATTTGGACAATCTTTGGGTGGAGTTGGCAGACAAGCTATTGGATCCGTTGATGCTTTTGGAAACCGTTTAGGTGAATCTGAAAGCTTGTTAAGAGGTACTTTGGGCGCTTATGACCCTAGCATGACTTCACAATTTTACAATCCATACGAAGATCAAGTAGTTCAACAAACTATTGATGATACTATGAGAGCTGGAGATCAACAGGATATAGCTGCAAGAGCGCAAAATATTTCTGCTGGTGGAGAGTCTGCTTTTGGTTCTAGAGCTAGGCTTGGTGCTGATGAAAGACGAGAAGCATTAGGTAGAGGCTTGGGAGATGCTCTAGCAAATATTAGAGGACGTGGTTTTCAGGCCGCACAACAAACAGGCCTTGGAGAATTTGCTAGACAAAGAGACGCTGAAAGAGCAGCAGCATCTGGGTTATCCGGATTTGCTGGATCTAGGCTTGGAGCAGAGCAACAAATGGGTGGTACTTTAAGAGGACTAAGCGCAGATCAATTAGCAGCTCAACAAGGATTATCTAATAGATTTACTTCTGGCGCACAATCAAGGCTAGCAGCAGATCAAGGTGTTATAGATTTATTGGGTAGAACTGGACAACAACAACTTGCAGCTCAACAAGGAAATATTGACTTGTTAGGGCGAACTGGACAGCAACAGCTAGCAGCGCAACAAGGATTGGCTGGTAACTTACAACAGTACGGCCAAAGCTCCGCAGCTGCACGACAAGGGCTAGCTAGTGGAATGATGGGAATTGGTCAAACAAGAGGAGCAAACGCTGCAAACTTAGGATCTAACTTAGCTGCTTACGGTCAACAAATGTCTGGATTAGGTACAAACTTAGCAAACCTTCAAAGTAATCAAAGAGCTGAATTGGCTAACTATGGTCAAGTTTCTAGAGGCATTAATGATATGGCAAATCAAAGACAGTTCCAGCAACAAACAAGTCAACAAATAAGACCGATGCAAACTCTTCAAGGTATAGGTGCTATGTTACCAGGGTACCAACAAACTCAAACAGGCATTCAATCTGCCTACGGTATGGCTCCTGATCCTACGGCTCAAGGCCTTGGTGCAGCATTCTCAGCTTATGGAGCTTTAGCACCAAGACAAGGTGGAACTACTAGAGTATGAATTTCCTAAATAGACAAATGTTTCAAGATGGTGGTGGTGCTAATCAAGAATATGTGATTCGTACAGATAAAAGTATTCAATATTACGATCCTGCAACCTTTGAACAACAATTAAGATCTCTTTCTGACAGCGAAATATTTGCTTTACAAAATAGTGCTACTAATCAAGAAATATCTTTTACTCCTGGTTTGTCAAACATCCTTGATTCTGTAGTTAAGAAAAAAAGAATGCCTGTATATGCAGAATACAAAGAAATTGATGAATTATTTCCTAACAATAGCATTCGTAATGTTGATCCTAATTATGGAAATGAACTTAGTTATGGCTCTGTTGCTGGAGATTATGCAAGAAGAGCAAAAGGTATTTACGGGCCTGCTTTACGAGGAATTACAAACTCATTAGTTTCAGAAGATACAATAGATAAGTATCCTTTTTTAAAAGGAATCTCAGAATATGATTCTCCTTACTACGGAGAAGGCTCTGGAATAATACAAGATTTTAGATCTGCGGAAGCTAGAGGAGGAAGAACAAAAGAAGAACTTGATGCTATATTAGGCGAAGGTTTGCAAACAATTCCAGGTCAACAAGTACAAGATTTTCAAGCGGATATTGACGGATTTGTTGGCCCAGCTCAACCTGGTGTTGACGTTGTAGATGAAGCGATTGTTACTGAAAGTTCTGGAGTTACTCCTAGGTTTGAAAGCGAAACTTTAAGTTTAGAGGGTGGCCCTTTTGATATGGAAACTAGAAGACTAGAGTATCAAAAAGAAATGATTGGCAGAGATGAATTTGGTAATTTATTGCCCGAAGGAAGGTTAGAACAAGATGACGAAATATCTCAATTACTAGAAGATATAAAACCGGCAGAACAAAAAGTAGATGTAGATAAAACTCAAGCCGATACTTTAGCTGAAATTGACAATAAGTTTGGTGGCTTATCTCAAGATGAGTTTAGAGATGAACTAGATAAAGATTTATTACCTACTATGCCTAGCATTTCAGGAATGCCAGAGTCACAAGATCAGGAGACGCTTACAAAACAAGGCGATCCTATAAGTAGAAAATTAGAACAACCAGGATTCTTTGGGTCTAATAGATTTTTAGACTTTATTAGAAACGTTGGTGGTGAACTTACAAGAACTGGCGATATAGCACAAGGTTTAGGATTTGGAGCAGCTAAAGCGGCTGAAGAAAGAACAGCTAGAGAGTTAATAGAGGGTCAAGAAGAAAGAGACTATCGAATGAAACTAAGGCTTGCTAAAGCTGAAGCTGATCTTGAACTTCGTAACCAAGGGTCAGAAGGAGCTTCAGATAGTATGAAGAAAGAGTTAAGAACTGTAGCTCAAGAAGTAAACGCTGATTACAACGATATTGTAAGTGCTAAAAACACTTTAGAGATTGTAGGTCAAGTTGAAGACATTATTATGAATAAAGATACAACTTCAGTAAAAGCTATTACTGGCGAAATCTTTGAAAAAGTTGGAGCGTTCTTTAATGTAAACGGACAACCCGAGGCAAGTGGAAAAAAATGGGAAGACTTAGAACCTAGAACAAGAGTTAAAGTATTGTTAAATCAAATTAAACAAAAAAATATTAGAGATATTTTAGGTGAGTCTGGTAAAACTATTTCTAACTTAGATAGACAAATTGTTGATGAGTTGGTAGGTAGTTTAAAAATTGGTACAACACCACAAGAAACTCTTAAAGCTTTAGAAATGACAAGAACAAGTATTTTTAATAACTTATCAACCTCTCAAAATAGATTAAAAACTAACTTCTACTTTGCAGAAGCAGAGGGCGGTATGTATTTAATACAAGATAACAGTAATATTATGCAATATTTACAAACAGGAAATTTACCCTCTAGGTTGTACACTAGTAGATACAACGATAATTCTGCTCTTAAAAAAATTACCCTTGAGGGTTAATCATGCAAAGATTTCAAGTAGAAATAGCTGATGGAATTAGCGAAATAGTTGAAGCTGAAAACGAAAACGAAGCAAGAAAAAAAGTTAAAGCAATAATTGCAACAGGCGCAGTATCTCCATTTTACGACAAACTTCATTTTGATTATGAAACAGGCGTTAGAGGTAAGTTTGAAAGAAAAGTTGATGAGGGTACAGAAAAAGAAGGAGGTCTTAGAAACCTTAGAGCGCAATTGGCCAGAGCTGAAACTAATGGAATAATTGGTTTTACAGAACAAGATCAAGTGTTGTCAAATTTTGTTGGATCTTCAGGATTTACTAGAAACACTAGAGGACAAGTTGCCTTAACTCCCGCTGGTTTGGAAGAACTTGGACTACCCGTTCAATATAGAACTCTTTCTGATGGTTCTAAAATGCCGTTAAATACTATTATTGATGAAAATGATTTTGGTTTTAAAACCGGAGACTTGTCAGACTTTGCTGGAATTGCTGGACCTATAGGAGGAGCGATTGCTCTTATGTCACCTCAATTAAGAGTTATTAAAGGCTTGACTGCTTTGTTTGGAGGCAGAGAAAGGATTGCAAGAATGTTTGCAGCTGGTATTGGCTCAGTTACAGGTAAGGCAGCTGAAGAGGCTTTAGACTACCAAGAAGGTTTTCAGTTACAAGAAAGAGATGAGTTAAAGAATTTATTTGGTGGTGAGTTTTTGTTTGGATCTATAGGTCAAGGTGCTGGTGAGCTTTTTGGTATGGGGTTTAACTTATTGTTAGGTAAAACAGCCCCACGAGCAGATTTAAGATTAAATCGTCAACAAGCAAAAGGCAGATCAACAATTGACATATTAAAACTAGATGCAAAATTAGGCAAAGAAGCTACAGACAAACAAATTGCTAAAGCGGTAAAGGAAGGTCAAATAAAACAATTTGATTGGAAAGGGCTAGCCTCTCAAGCAACATTGGGAAGAAAGCTTCCTGGTAGATTGCAAGATATTTCTGAACAAGTTTTAGGCAACACAAGAGATAAAGAAACGGCTGCATATTTAAGAGCAGAAATAGATAACTTATTAGAAAATATTGGTGGAGAAAATGCTTTGCATCAAAAGTCTATTTCAGATGCGGTTAAAGGCAGCCTTGATGAACAGGTTGATGCATCTTTACAAAAATTAAGATTAAAAGAAAAAGATGTAACATTACAATTAAAATCATTAATAGAAAGCGTTGTAGATGATGCAATTGAAGTTGGTAATTACGCAGACGCACCAGGCAGAAGTTTTTTAGGTCGTGAATTAAAAATAAATTTAAGCAAAGCTAGAAAGGAAGTTATTAAAGATTTGGGAGAGAAGTATCGTGAGGTTGATAAAGTATTTAACAGTATGGTCAGTCTTGAAGGAAAAACAGTAGGTTCAGCAGAATATTTAATTGCTGCAAATTTAGATAGGGTAATTAGAAATACTATTAATAAAAATATTGTAGATTCTAAAAACTTAATAAAACAACATAAAGATGCAGATTATTTTTGGAATGTAAACAATAAAGATGAATTAGATGCAGGTATTGTTTCAAAAATAGAAAAAGCTTTAGATACATTTCAAGCAAATGTTGCAAACCCTAATGTTCCAGTTAGCTTATCTCATGTAAGAAACGCATATTCAAAACTTAATACCATATCAAGAGATACACTTGAAGCTAGTACAGAAAGAAAAGTAATCTTAGAAATAATGAGAAAGCTTGACGATTCGATTGTTAAAAATGGTGAAAGAGTTGTTCCGGGAAGGCCAGACAGCATATTAACTCAATTAGAAATTGAAGGTGTAACTGAATTTCAAGAAGCACTTGCAAGAAACGTAGATTTTGGTGATGCTAAAAAAGCATTAGGAGATGTAGGTTTAACTGTTGAAGATAAAGCTGTACAGCAGCTTAACCGTTCTATTGAAGAATTAAGAGCAGCTAACAAACTTGCTGCTGAAAGAATGGCTCCTTTTGATAGTATTGCGTCAAAAAAAATAATCTCTAATGCTCAAACAGGAGCTTATGACGCTAGCGAAGTTTATAAAGTTGCAATCTTAAATGGCGAAGCAAAAACCTTAGATGACATATTTAAAGCTCTTAATCAATATGACAAATATATGGTTCAAGCAGGTAAAACTGGAGCAGCTGAAAAAACTCTTAAAGGACAAATTAAACAAAGATTATTTGCTGACGCTTTTAGATCTTCAACAGATATGGTTGATGAAACAATTGACTTCACAACATTTGCAAAACAAATAAATAAATTTGAAAGAGATTATCCTGGTAAGTTAGATTTATTGTTTACTGATTCAGCAACAGGGAGAAATACAGCAGACCTTGTAAGAAATACAGTTGCTCAAGTTAATAAAATTAATCCAAGACTTAAGCCTAAAGATATGAAAAATTTAGTTAGTGACTTTACAACGTCTAACAAAGGTTTAAGTGCTAGCGATCAGGGCCTTGCATTTGTTCAAGGATTAAAACAACTGGCTAAAGCTTCTGAAAAAAGATTAAAACTAGAATCTAACAGAGCCGTATCAGAGTTGCCGTTAAAAGGTATAGATGAAACGGTTAATATTATTTTTAGACCTCATGCTTATGAAAACATACAAATCTTAAAAAGAACGTTAAAAGATACTCCTGAAATATTTACCGCTATCCAACAGGCAAGCATGCAAAAACTTTTATCTAAGTCTATAGATTTAAATGGCAAAGGAAGAATTACAGATCTGTTTAAATCTGGTAATTTAAAAACAGCTTTAGATTCTTATGGTGATGAAACTTTAAATGCTATGTTTGGCAAAGAGTTAACACAAAATTTAAGAAACTTTCAAAGATCTATTGATGTGTTAACTAAACAAGAAGCAGGCAGAGGGGGAGCGGCTGGTGGACTGGTTGCTGCGGGTATTGGTGCTAGTCTTGCGTTAAATCCTATTGCAGTTTTGCCTACAGTTTTATCTTTGGCTGTTGCTAGAAAATTATTTGCTTCTCCAACATTTGTTGCAGCAGCTTCAAGAACAGACAAAGGATCTATTATGACTGTGCTTGATATGACCGAACAAAGTATTAGACAAGTAGCAGCTCGTGAATTAGGCATGGGGGGAGAACAAGCTTCGCAATTTGCAAGAGATGTAATGAGTGGTGCTATTGATGCATCTGGTGTTGAAGAATTAATTGCCCCAGGAAAAGAATTATTAAAACAAGGCATAAGCCAAGGTGTAGATACTTTTCAAGATATGGAAGATCAAACACAGAGATCATTCCAATCATCTCAAGCAACTTCACCTCAAATTGAAATGCCTAAGATTCAATCTTTTACTCCACCTCAACCAAACGATCCAACTAGAGCAGACTTTGATGAGCAGTTATTTGGCAGGCCTTCCAGAATAGGTTAAAACCCTAACTCATTGCGATCCATTCCTAACGGCTTATCAGACAAACATTCCCATCTATCTAACGGTATGTGTATATAAGGCTCGTTGTCTTCATCATAAATAGGATTGTCGCTTACATTCATTCTTACATCATAAACAAAGTCTTTCTCCCATTTGTGCATATAGATGCCGTCTGTCATAGCATAAACAATAATAAACGGCACTCCGGTTGCTAATGCAAAAGAAGATCCTTTCCGCAGCTTGTTTGTAGATATTATAAAAGTGTCGTATTTATCATGAGCAAAGGTGCGACATTTAACTTCGCACCAATAGTTCTTTTCTTTAGACTCTATCCAATAATCTAATGAATAACTTGTGGGTAACTTATGACAACTAACTCCCCAAAGGCCCTCTAAGAATCCTGCTACACGCTCTTCTCTTTTTTGGTCTTCTCTGCTTTCTAATGATGGTGTTTTCATATCACTCCTCAAAGAAGTTAGGATCTACAGCAACAAACCTTTTGGTTGGTCTGCCCTTGCCCCCAACTTTAATTTCAATTTCCTGGATTTCACCAGCATTTTTTAATCGTTCTATAATCTCTTTGACTTCATAAGACTTCATACTTCTAAATAGTTCATGCCTATCTACCTCTCTTTTAGATATGCCTTCCCCATTTCTAGATCTAATAAAAGACAACACTTGTTTGATACGAGACTCTGTTGCAGAGCTAGCAACTTTATCTCTGCATGACTCTATAAACATCAAATCATAGTATCTAATGTAATCTATAGACCACTTCATAATGTCTGATGTAATCGTCTTAGCGTCTGCATTAGAGGCTAATGTACATAACAAGGCTAACCTCATGGCTTTCTCTTTAGATCTACTGAGCAAAGGCTCTAGGTTATCTTTCTCTAATATGTCCTGTCTTTTGACAATCTCTCTGGCAAAGTCTTGCAACAACTCTTCTGACTGCTTATCAAAATTTAAGATAGTTTGATTTAGATCCATTTCTGAATTATCCCTAGAGGTATCACTAAGACCACCCTTTAGCCTTCTAATGTAATTAACCCAGTTAACTATAGTAAGAGGAGGTTCTGTATATCGTCTTAGATCTCCAACTCTTCTAGGCTCTTTAGATTCAACTACTACAAAACGGTTAAGAAAACCATCTGCAATACGACCACCATTTAATGCTGAATAAAAATTCTTAGGTACAGACAAACCAACTAATGTAATAGCTGGTTTATGTGTAACTCTATTCATCATCTGTTCTTTGTATTGCTCTTGCACTCCCATCAAAGAATAGTTATCTGGTCGCAGAGTCCCATGACAACGACCCCAAGCCTCCATAAGAGTCTGTAGGCCGTCCTCTTTATTGGTATTACCAGCGTTACTGATTGCTTCAAGCCTTTTACCAAACTCATCCATAATAGTAATCTGAGTAGGCCTTATCTTTAAAACAGAATGTACAGCACCACTTGAGGTATAGCCGTCTCCTACTATTAACTTCTCGTGGTCCGAAGCATTAATAACAGCTTCTATAAATGTTTTGATGTTCTCTTTACCCTGACCAGATTTAGCAACGCCCATAAAATACATACTAGAAAAATTGTTCATATTAGTTCTATATAAACGACCACAACTAACACTTGCTAATGCTAATGCACCAACTAAAGATAGTTCTGGTTGTGGCACTTGTGCAATATCCTCACAAAAATCAAACATGTTTTTAATTAAACCAGGTGGTGAAAATAGATCTGCTGGCGGACTAATGCTTTCTGTTGACTGTATAAATAATGGTGCTATTTGATTCTTTCTATCGTGCGTTCTTTTAACATTCTCTGCTACTGAGTCTATTTCCTGTTGAGGTAATGGAGGGTTATTATTCTTATTCCAGTTCTGCAAAAAGACTTTAACAAATTCAAGGTTTACATTTTTAGAAATTAAATACCCAGCTATCCTAGCTGCTCCATCGTTCCTTGATCCTTCAAGCACTCCATCTAATGAGAAGGGAGCTGTTTGTTTGCTGCTTTCAATCTTAGGTATGCCTGTAATTTGTATGTACTCTTTCTCGGTAAAATCTGGTAGATCTGTATGATCATGTATTTTCCAATCAGGAAACATAATAGGCTTGTAAACAGTACCATTAGCATGACGGTTATATGGCGCAATAATTAAGCCACCAACCCCCCGTATGTCTATCAGTCTTTCTATAGGAGTATCGTTAGTCCTTCTTGTAGCGAAGGTGGTGTAGTTTTCTGGGTTGTTATAATAGTAATGCATACCTTTACCAGTTATAACCTTAAAGGGACAAGCAGGTAAATTTCTCTCTACCCAATCCATAGCCTCTGGCGAGTCTGCATCCACAACAACAAATTTGCCGCACACTAATGCTACAACAAGATTGTCTCTATCTTTAAACCAAGATTCAACAAGTTCTCTAGAAGGCCTAGTCTCCTTGTATTGTTCCCAGCTTCCTAAGAATGATGGAGGTTTCTTGTTAGATCTCTGTAAAGGGACAACATTATAACCATCATCAAAATAAGCCAAGGCAATATCTAAGGAAGAATCATCCTCATTAATATTGAGTTGAAACACTCTAGTTCTGTTCTGTCAATATTTCGGATATAGAACCATATATAGATTCAAAATCTAATCTCCCCTCTGTTGCCTGTATTATTTGTTTAGCTTGAGCTATAGACGGTTGCCTATAACCATACCTCCAGGATTTACATGATGCTTCTGAGCATTTAAAGTCTTCCGAAGCTTTCTTATTGCCTAAGAATGCGATATATCCTGATAGGGTATAATCATCTACCTTTCTATCTTTGTGTTTTGGTTGTATGCCCATAGTGCTTAACTCCTTAAGTTTTTTTGTTGCTATTGATTTGGATCTAAAGTAGTAATTAGCCACCCAGGTCATGTCGTTTAATTTACCCATATACTTCTCCTAAATAATATGATTTACATATTGTAGGTTCTTCATGTATAATAATCAAGTTCATTTCAAATAAACCGTAGGAGGGTACAAAATATGAGCTTGAAAGATAAAATAAAAACACCAGACAAACTTGTCAATAAGCAAGGAGCAAAACTTCTTGTGTACGGCCAAGCCGGAGCTGGAAAAACTTATGCAACACAAACTATGCCAGGCAAAGTCTTGGTTATAAGTGCTGAAGCTGGGTTGCTTTCTATTAAAGATGCGCCCAACGTATCTGCTATTGAAGTAAGTAATTATGATGATTTAAGAGAGGTTTATTCTGCTCTAAAATCTGGCGAATTAGTCTACGATAGCGTGTGTTTAGACTCTGTATCAGAGATCTCTGAGATCTTATTGGTGCATGAAAAGGGTAGAAACAAAGACGGGAGAATGGCTTACCAGAATGTAGCTGAAGCAGTCACCAGTCTAATGAGATCATTTAGGGATCTAGATATGCATGTATTATTTCTTTGCAAAGAAGGCAAAGATAATAATGATGGCGTATTTTTCTTTGGTCCTAAGATGGCAAGTAAACCTCTGGGAGATTCGATAACGTATTTCTTTGATGAGGTTTTAGCACTTCGTATTATTGACGATCAAGATGATGATGGTAATGCGATAGCTGCGAGGTGGTTACAAACGAGAATAGGTCAAGGCTACACAGCCAAAGATCGTAGCGGTAAGCTAGAAGCGTTTGAGAAACCTGATTTAACTGCTCTAATTGCAAAATTAGGGTTTTCTATGAATGTTGAAAATAAGGAGAGCAAATAATGTCAGATTTTAATGATGTTGATTTTTTTGAAAACGTGGAACAAATGGAATCGAAAGGTCCAGAAGTTGCACCAACTGGTGATTACGAAGCAAAGATTATTGCTGCTGAAAAGTACAAATCTAAAAGCGGTAATTGGACGCAAAAATATACTTTTCAGATTGATGGCGGTAAATACCGAGATCATACTGAATGGTATAACTTATGGTCAACCAACGAAACATCTAAGCAGATAGCATCCGAGATGCATAGTCGTTTAGCTTTGGCTGTTGGGTTCAAGAGACTACCAGAGTTCGGTAAAGACTTTATAGGTAAAACTGTTAAAGTAAACATGAAGCAATTTGAAGATGTTTGGACAGATGGCGAAGGCCAACAAAGAACATCTCTCAAGTCTAAGATCATGAAACTTGAGAAGTCAACGGTTATGTCTCCCCCCCAAGAGGCAAAACCACCCTTTTAAGTAAGGGTAAACGAAAGGGGCGTCAAGCCCCTTTTTTTTGTGTTTTAAAAAATAATGGCCTCCTAAGAGGCCCGTAGTAACGTTTTCTTAACCTGGTCCAAGGGTTAGTATCAACGCAGTTATCACGTTTTTTACATGTTTTCCATTTGATCTATTGCCCAATTAATATAGACAACGGCCTTCTGGAGATCCTGGATATTTGCATCTTTAAGATCAGCTCTCCAAATATATTTAAAAGCATTACCTTTGCAATACCCTTTAAATTCTTCCGGAGTTAAAGCTGCCTTAATTGCCTCTATACATTCAACCCCCCCTTTTGTGTAGTGAGGGGGATGTTTAACTGCTGAATCTTTACTCATTTCCTATCTCCTAAACTATTATCAATAGCTTCATCAAGTATAGGTTTGACAGATTCATAACATTTTTTATACCTACGATCTTCACCATCCTGATCGTATGCAATATGATTCTTAGCCAAATGAAATATTCTTGATAACTCCTCACATAATTTAATTTCTAAAAATTTTCTATTCTCTTTCATTAGATTGTTATCAACATCAGTTAATACTTGCTCTGCAAAGTTTACTAATTTAGCTTTATTCACTTTGATTCTCCAGTTCCTTACATTTAGGACACTCTGTATCAGAAGTAACTACCATAAGATTACTAAATATAGTTGGTATTGGCTCACTTATATTTACAGGATTCTCAATATCA